>JGI24710J26742_10004321_pt1 | contig 11721 bp, 9 predicted proteins | sample BioPla2DNA2_FD_26742 | JGI IMG/M metagenome (IMG submission 26742) | reverse complement strand
AGGTTACCCAGAGTAACCAACCGGCAGCAGGAAGTCTGGGAACGTTCGAAAAATGGATTTTGCAGCATTAGTTACTTGGCGGGATCAACCTACTCCACTGGGAAAGGAGGTAGTTTGCGTGCAGCCTAAGGATCAGACAGACCGTCCTATGAGGGAAGCAACGGAGCTTGCTGACGAGGAGTTGAAGGAAGTAACTGGCGGCATCATGAAGCCCACTATCTGCCCAACCTGCGGGACTACTCAGGTACTCAAGGACGGCAAGTGGTGGTGCAGCAAATGCCAGCGATAGACGACTTTTCCGCAAACATCGTAAGCAAAACCCTTCCAAGTACTCCAAGAGCCCCGAGAGATTTCGGGGCTCTACCTTCTTTCGCCTAATAGGAAACCTTGGAACGGTTGTGCTCTATATGAACCAAACGGATGTCACTTCATAGAGCCGCAACGTCGTAACTCACCAAGGAAATCCAAGGTCTCTTCAACTCTTTCCCACACCTTTTCGTCGAAAGGCAGGTTCCATAGACTCCATGCGCCATGTTGCCAATATCCGATTAAGTAATTAGGTGGCACATGGTTGTATATTAGAACTTCTTCGTCACCATAGCGATGCAGGAATTCCTCTTCGGTTTTCGGAGTTAACTTCTTCATCTCCGCAAAGAAGGAAGGGATTGACGGGTAGTACAACTCAAAGTATTCGCGAAAAGCCTGGGTTTCAAATACATACTTACCAACCAAATCCTGGCGAAGGACGGATTCTATGTCGGATCACAAAACCCCCGGCGGCAGCTTGGACTCCTCAATGTAGGCCTCGCACTGTGAGATACACATCTGCAATCTTTCGGGTTCTAGTATCCATTCAGGGAAATGCGAAGGTCCGTTATCCCACTCACAATTGATGATGAACTGTCTCAATCTCGCTGCAGCGTCAAACAAAGAAGCCTTCGAACCCGGCAGACTCACAACAGCAGGATCAACTAATATGAACTGCCCCATTCCGTAAAGATTGCGCCTCAATAACGACAAATAGACATAGCTAGTACGCCCCAATGCATCATCATACGGGTACGAATTAGTTGCCTTGTACTTACCGGGACAAAAGAGTCCATTTTCCCTTATGTCCTTCCATGTTTCGTGTAACCGGTAAGATCCATGAACCAATGGCCACTTCTCGATGTCTTGCATTGTCTCTCCCCCGCGCCCCTAGTTTCCCAGGTGTTTCTCCACTGACTAGCAGCGATGGGAGGCCGCGAAGCCCCGATTGCCTGCTAGTGCCCTATGCAGCTTCTCCTTTAGAACTGCCAGGTTTGCCATCTCCGCCACTTCTCCCAGGCTGTACCAGATGATTTCAGCACCAAATTCGTGGAGCAGCAGTCCGACAAAGCACTGTTCGGCAACCCGTGCCGCGCCATACTCGCCGAAATATGCGTCCAGATAGGGCCCCTCGAAAGAAAAAATCTGGCAGACGATGGAGGCCAGTTCATATTCCACGGAAGCCAAGACTGCATCGGCAAAATCGATGATGTAAAGCTGGCCCCTGGCGTTAATCAGTACATTGTCGGGAGTAAGATCTCCGTGAACATAAACGGGATCAGTTAGCTTGTAGTTCCGCAGATACTCATGGCGCTCCGCTTGAAAGCTTGCGGGAAACTTGCACCAACGCTTACATGCCAGCGCACGCTTGACCACATCATGCCCGTTGAAACGCTCACACGGCGTGTTCAGGCGATCGGTGATCGTGCGCAGCTGGTGGGCGAACTCCCGTTTCTGGCCGTCAGTCATGCTGCCGTTCCGCCTATCAAAGGATTCTCCTGAGATATACTCCATGACCAAATACGGAAACTCATATTTGTCCTCCAACCGGCCGCTGGCCAAGGCTGCAGCGCGGATACTCCCATTCTGTTGGCTCGGGCAATGCCGAACAGCTCGGTTTGATAGTCGGATTCGGTCTCGAAACCGGACTCCTTGGGGGCGAATATCTTCACCACCAGATCGCCCACTTTAAACACTGCATTTGTACCCGGTGTGCAGTCGGCTCAAAAGCCTCAATGGACTGAAACACCCGCCCCCAAGATGTCCAGCCGTCAATCGTGGCCGTGAATAAGCCCATGCGTGCTGAACCCCCAACCCTGAACTCGACGTGATTCCCTGGAGATTATGGAGCTAAGCTCGGAGATCGCCAGCGTGGTCACCCTGGGGTGACCACGCTGCTCGCAGGCCTTTAGAAGCTGATATTCGAAAGCTCACTCAGAATCCCCTCCAATTCTTGGAGAAAAGCTGAGTCCGCTAGGTTCTCTTCCCTGCCCCGCTCCACAGCTCGGCCCAGCCTGAGGATGATGGATGCTAACTGCTGGAGCGGATCCAATGCCCTGGACACCTGCACCACGCTGCGCGAACCAATGAGGCATACCGCGTCGATCTCGTTGAAACCTGGCACTAGGTCCGTTCGGAGTACCAGTCGAACCCGTCGAGCAGGAACGTCCACTTTGATGTTCTCAATGGAGAAGATGCGGGATTCCTGTGAAGCGGCTTGGGCACTTCCCTCCCAGACAACATGGGGCCTTCCGGTTTCGTCAATGACTTCAACCTTGACGATGGCTCCTGGATTGTAGGTTTCATACACATCGATGCGCCGCACATACACAGCCTCGTCGTAGAAGAGCTCAACCCACTCTTCCCCGCCGTTGCTCGTGCTCGCCGTCCAGGCCCTATCATAGTCACCATATTTGGGATAAACATCGGGTACACCGATCATCTGCTCAGGAGTCCAGCGGTCCTCCCGGTATTGACTGCTGGCCTTGGCTCCACTTGCCCACTGAAGTTCCATGTCGGCCTCCCCCTGAGCTTGAGGCCAAGGGGAGCTGTGGCTCCCGGTGATGCTCACCGCATCTATTTCGTTCCAACCACTTACGGAATCCGTGTCCAAAGTGATTCGCACCCGTTGGCAGGGTACTGTGACGATGTCATTCTTGACGCTAAACACCCTTGCGCCGCTGGTTGCTGCACGTCCCCCTGTACCTTCCCAGATCACGTGCCAGCGTCCCATGGTGTCGATCAGTTCCACCTTTACTATGGACCCTGGATTGAAGGTTTCATAGATGTCNACAGTCNCTACATAAACGGCCTCCGCAAACCCCAGTTCAACCCACTGCAGGCCAGCGTCCTGNGAAGAGGGGGCCCAAGCACGCCGATCGTCNCCATAGTTGGNGTAAAAATCCGGCTCGCCCAACATCTGCTTCGCTGACCAGTCGCCGCTTCCATATTCACTGCTTGCAGAGGCTGTAACCGCCCACTGGGTACAAGACTGCCCCTGGACCTCACAGACAGTGCCAAACAAGACGAACCCAGCGAGGAGCAAAATGATCCACCATTTTTTCCGCATCGTTCTTCCCCCAGTCTTTTATTTAGACAAACGATTATGGCAGCGCTCACAACGATCGTTATGAATCGGGCTTCCTCAGTCTTGATCAACACGATGTACTCCATATATGATTGGCCGGAGCCATCGTCGCCACTTTTGCACCGCCTGTTCTCCAACTCCTTCACTCATTTCCCACCTCAGCAGCCAGAACAACCCTACGGATCCCAGAATGGTAACGACGTAGTGAAATATTCCCGCAAGACCCAACTCTGAAAAGTCTACAAGGTGGGTTGGTTTGTTCACCCCGCGATAATGCTCACACTGCTGTAAATGGCATACAGCAGGCAGCGATGATTACCAAGACTACGGGGTTAAGCCGTTCGTTCTTTCCCTTAGCCATTCGGGTCGCTATGTACTAAGCGTACCGTGAAAGGGTGGATATGCCATCGCCCGTTCGGTGGAGAAAGCAAAAAAAGCGCCCTCATACTTTAGTATGAGAGGCGCTTAAACACCCGCTATATCCCTATCTCCCTTGCTCACCCAAGACAACGACGGAATTGTACTCCGCAACCGCCAGCTGATCACCCTCTGGCGACCAGGCCAAGGCCTGTAGACCCACCATCCAGGTGGGATAAACAAAAAGGACTTCTCCAGTGGCAGCATCCCAGATGCGTACCGTGCCGCTGTGGCTGGCTCCCGCCAGGTAGCGCCCGCAGGGGGACCATTCTACCACAGTGACCACGTCTTCGGCCCCGGCCAGGGTCCTTACGACCTGATCTGTTTCCAGATCCCAGATCAGAACTGTCCGATCATAGCCGGAGCTCGCTAGGTGCTTACCGTCAGGAGACCAGGCCAGGGACCGCACCCAATCTGTGTGCCCCTCGAGCTTCTTGATTTCCTCACCTGTATCCCCGCTGTAAACATGCACAGCNTGATCACGNCCGCCAAANGCCACCTGATCGCCCCGGGGAGACCAGGCAACCACAGTAACCCACCCGGGGTTTTGAATCCCCACCACTTGGGTTCCGGTGGGCACATCCCAGATGGCCACAGTGGTATCCCAACTGGCACTGGCCAGCTTCATGCCATCGGGCGCCCAGCTTAGGGAGAGAACGATGTCCTCGTGGCTCACATTCTTCATCCCCACCGCAAACTCAAAGCCCTTTTCGTGCACAAACGGCTTCTTGATGCGCTCAGTGAGAGCACCAGGATGTTCGCCTCCGGTAGGATCCCAAAGGCGCACCAGCAGATCATGCCCGCCGCTGGCCAGGTAGGTACCATCTGGTGACCAGGCCATACCTTCCACAGGCTGGCTGTTATGGCCGGACAGCTGCAGCAGGTGCCTGCGCGCCTGGAGATCCCAGATGTGGATGATCCCGCCTTCGTCACCTGAGGCCAGGTAGTCTCCCTCAGGTGACCAAGCCAGCGCCTTGACATATCTGTTGTGGCCCACGATTCTCCGCAAATTTTCCCCTGAATCTGCCGACCAGAGATCGATGATGCCCCGGTAAGTCCCGCTGACCAGGCGCTGCGCTGAACTGTCCCAATCCACTGCCAGCACATAGTTCCCTGCATTGATACTCTGCACCAGCCCCTGTGTCTCCATGTCCCAGATCTGGATCAGTTTGTCTCTGCCACTGGCCAAATAGCGGCCATCAGCAGACCAACTGAACGTAGTCTCTCCGGCTTTGAACTGCTCCAGAAAGATCTCTTCTCCTGTTTCGACGTTGAGTACCTTGGAGGCACCGCCTCCCAGGGCCATGGCAACCAAAGAGCCCTGCGGCGCAGCGGAGAGGGACAGGATCTTATCCCTCACTGGAATCTCTGCGCTGAGTTCACCCAGCTCAACCTCCCAGGCCTTGAGGCTTAACTCATCGCCGCCCGTAAACAAGAACCTGCCGTCTGGAGACCAGGCCACCGCCCTCACCCACTTTTCATGGGTCAATGTTCTCAGCTCATCCCCCGTGACAGCATCCCAGACCTTCACTTCCCCATCCCAGCTGGAGCTGGCCAGTTTGCCGCCATCAGGTGACCAGGCCAGATCTGTGAGCAAAATGGTATCGGCATGCATCGACTGGATTTCCCAGCCAGTCCGCCAATCCCAGATCTTGATTTCGCCGTTGCTGGTGGCGCTGGCCAAATAGTCGCCTTGGGGAGAAAAGGAGATAACCTTAACGACACTAGTATGACCCCAGATTGTCCCCATGAGCTGTCCGTCACTGGTCCGCCAAATCCTGATGGTCCGATCACTGCTGCCGGTGGCGATATACTGATCATCCGCACTAAAGGCAACTGTCTCCACCCGATCGAAGTGGGAATCGAAGGCAAACTGCTTCCCCCATTGGCTGAAATCAGGTTCAGGCCAAGCTTGGGCAGCAAATGTCAGCTCCCGGCCTTCTTCAAGCACCTGCTTCTCCGGGAAAAACGTGTAACCCACCTTGCGGGGGATGATCACAGTGCCGCTAGGAGCAGTGGTCTCAAAGTACCCACCCGCATCTGTCTCCACATAGGAACCCGTTCCATCCAAAATGAAGAGGCTTACTCCTGTTAAACCCTGGGCATGATCTTCCGTCAAGACGACTCTCCCCGAGATACTGCCCGCCTCAGGCGCATCAACCCCCCGCTCACAGCCGCTCACGGACAGGACAAGCAAAATCAAAACAACCATCAAGGAAAGGCACTTAGACTTCCTGATCATGTCTTCCATATCCCCTTCGTCTTTCTGTCCTCTTTATTTACTACTTCGGACAGGCAGAATCCTCTTATGCCGAACAATTGGTGCAAGGTCGAAAAAGCCCTGCCGCTCGGCAGGGCTTCGCTGGGCCGTTCATCCGACGCTAAAAGTAATACACCACGTTCGGCTGGAGATAACCGCCATCCTGGGAGGTGGAAACAACGCTCCAGTTATCAGCTTCCGCCATCAGCCGCAGGCTTTCGATGCCCGCCGCCGGAATGTCCACCGTCACAGAAAGCCTGGACTGGGAGTCGGGCACGAAGCTCACTGATTTGATCTGAAGCGGCTCACGGAGAGNGGAAGGACCGTAAGCCATCAACTCCATGTCTTCCGGAGACAAGGCTACTGGCACGTTCATGTACAGGTTAAGGATGAACCCTTCTGTTGTGACACCACTGATAAAGGCTTTGTTAGGGAACTTGACGATCTCCGGTTTNCCTTCATCTCCTGCAGCCCACATCTGTACATATCCACCGATATGCTCCCCATCTCCGCTAGCCTTGAAGAGCAGGGCGCACCCTGCATCTTCTGCCTGGGCAGTGTACTGCTTTGATGTGGCGCCAGCAATGGCTTCCATTTCATAGGTGACTGGGTCCACCCTGTACCACTGATAGCTCATGTATTCAGAGCTGACGTCTACACGGTCGGCTACGCGCGTAGCGGCAGCGGATCCAGTAAAAGTCTCACCCACATATGGGATGCTGCCCTTCATGCCCGAAGATGAGAAATAGGTTTCCACGGGAGAAACCTCTACCGCAACCTCATTGGATGTGTAGCCGTCCAGGGGCCCTCCCATCATGAGCAGCCGAAATGTTGTATCTTGCCATATATCAACCTTGGATTCGTAGCTATATGCCCAAATCATCTGCGCCCCTTCATAGGGCTTCCAGGTTGAGTCCGCAGGATCCAGGTATTGCAGGGTATAGCCTGCGCCTCCGAACTCTGCCGCGCTTGGGAAACGCATGTCCACTTGGGGAATTCCGGTTATGCCGACCTCAGGTGGCCACTGATGGTTGCGCTCCACGTACAGCCCGGCAAATGTGTTGGACGGAGCGGTGGAGGGAACGTATTCAGGGATAGTCCCGCCACTGCCTGGTTCAAAGCCTTGGATGATGGTTGGGTCAAAATCGCCATCGATCTCTTGTGGCCTCAAATCGAATACCACCATGGGCGAGTTCACTACGGCACGGAGGATCCGATCGGCACCGATGACCGTCACCCCGGAGTTGGCAATAAACTCTGCCACCTCCCCTGCCAAGATCTTAACCCACACGTCCCATACTCCCTCAGCGATTTCGATGGTGCTCGCACCGCTATATGCATAGAGGCGCATACTGGGTCCGCGCACGACAAGGCGGTTGTTCTGGGCATATTCATGCCAGCTCTCACCAGCCACCTTGAGAATGTCAACTGTCCCGGAAACGCTGATGTAGTTTGCCACCGAAGCATTGGGAGCGTCGACAGACAAGTCGCCAATAATCGACCCGCTTCCCATCAGAGTCAGCTCTGCTTCATCCTCAAATTTATACTGCAGATCGCCTTTGATCTCGTGCCCGCTCAAGTTCAGGTTGATGGGCCGGTTGATCATCAGAGCGTCTGTCAGAGCGACGTCTTCCATGAAAACCAGATCGGTAATGGTAGGATCAGCCACGGCGTCGATAAGGTCCTCTAAGCCGCCAACGGCAGCCGTCCCTTCCGCCGTTTCCAGGCTGATTATGATGCTCTAATCCTTGTTTAACTCTAACTTTTCGTTCTTGCCGGCAAAGCCCACCATCTCTACCAACACTTCCACGGTGCCCTTCAGCCCGGAGAAGGTGACCTTGCCATCTGCATCCGTCACTTTCGACTCCGTCTTGTTGCCCGCCACTTCTACGGATGCCCCCGCCAAAGGAGAGTCATTCGCAGCGCTCAGGACAGTTACCGTCAGGCTGTAAGTCTTGGTAGGCGCAGGTCCGCCGCCCATACACCCAGCAAACAAAAGAGCAACGATGATCACGGCTAACAGCGAAGCAGTATTGCCACTCCTTTTCAATGTCTCCATTCCCCTCTAATTTGGCTTGTCCTACTGAGTTCTGCTGATCACTATCCGCTCGAAAGGCCGGTCCCGAAGCGCATTGCCGGACAGATCCGCGAAGAAGCCTTGATCCTTGTCGAAGTTCGCGTAGAACTCCCCATCGCCCGCGGCCAGGGCGGTATGGCTCCAAGCAGGCGACATTCCGTAAGTACTGATCGCCCCCGTAAACTCCATGGCGAAATACACTGACCCTGAGTACGCGGTGCTGGGGCTGAAATAGACCCGCTGGGAGGTTTCGAACCCTGAGGGAAACTGGTCGCGGCGCTCCAAAGGCCGGTTGGCGTAGGCCACCTCACTGAGTGCAAAACGGATCAACTCAGGGTCTTCCTCGAGTTCAAACTCGATCACGGCGCCGTCAACCGCTTTGGGATCCTCCGCCGCTGGGTCCGCACTGAAGCGACCTCCGCTGCAGCCCTTGAACCCGATGAGGGTGTATTCGCTGCCATAATGCACCACGTAAGCTCCAGATCTCCAGGCTGGGAGCTAGCTTGTCCGCTTTCGAAGTTGAAATAGGGGCCGTTCTAGTTGGAAACAGTTACAAACCGCGGGGCATCGACTTCTTCTTGGGATTACACGCTAATCTCGATACTGCGGCTCCTGTTCATGTTCACTGTTTGGGTCTTGCTGGCAAACCCGTCCACCCAGACCAAGACCTCTATCTTGCCCGACAGCCCCGAAAAGCGTGCCGTTCCATCTGAGCCGGCCTCCTTCGCAGCCACATCCGAGCCTACCACTTCCACGAGAGCGCTTTGGATGGGTTGGCCAGCGCCGTCAACCACCCTTACCGTCAGTGTAAATGCCCCGCCTGTGCCGCCTCCCGCACATCCCTACAGAAACACGACGGCCGCAAGAACCACCAGGAAAACGCATGCTTTCCAACCACCTGTCCGCCTCATCTTGACCACCCTTTCTACTTCCAAAGATAAAGCAGGACAAGCGAAATGTCATGACCTATCCGGAGGGAATCAAAAAAAAACGCTCCTCATACTCTCGTACGAGGAGCAAAAAGAGACGGACGGACTAAAAAGCTTCACCTTTGAGCAGGAGGCTGATCAGCTTCGCTCTACCGCGGACATCGTATTTGGAATATATGCTTTGGGCATGAGTCTTGACGGTGTTCTCGGTGATGTGCAGCTCAGCGGCAATTTCACGGTTGGACTTGCCGGAGAGGATCATCTCCAGGACTTCCTGCTCCCTCGCCGTAAGCGGGTCCAGCGCTTCGTTCTGGTATCCGGCGGCAGTGTGCACGTCCTCTTCTGCACCCTTATATGCCGTAAGATAGGCATGGGTCTTCAGAAGCAGTCCGAGGCGGTGGTTAAGCAAAGGCAGAATGGCCAGGGTGGTACAGATGACAGTCAAGGCCAGCACCGTCACTTCCGCAGTCCAGCTGTGCTGCGCCGCCCAGAGGCCGATAAGCCCGCCGCCCAGTACCCCCAGCACATTGGCGGACAAGCCGATGCCGAAAATTAGGCTGGATTTCTCCGTATAGTCCAGCAGACTGCCGAGGATGCTCCACCAAAACAGATCGAAAACGCCGCAGGCAGCAAGGAAGAGGGTATCAACGATCAGATAACTGAGGGTATCCCGCCCCAAAAACATGAAGCCGAGAAAGGCCAGCACAGTCCCGGCCATCCCCGCGTAAAGCATTCTAGAATGCTTGATCTTCGACGGAAGGTTCCTCAGAACCACAAGGGCAGCGATATACGGGACAGGCCAATACCAAACGGTGAGCTCGCCAAGGTGCTCAAACGCCGGCTGAATGACGTGATACATAAGGCCGGAGTTGATGGTCAGGACGGCGACAAAAAGACAGAGCAGCAGGACGCCATTGCGCAGGCTGTCCTTGGCCCGGGCCCTACTAGCGTCGCCCTTTTGCTTCACGGGCTGCAAGTTCAACGTCCAGACGGAGGCCATGCCCAGCAACAGGCCAAAGANAACCACAGCCAGCCCCAGCTGAGGCGAAAGCTTGGTGCTCAATACATTGAGNNCCACCATGATNACGTTGGAGCCGATCAGCACATCTGCGCAGGTCCTGAGCCGTTCCTGCTTGGGCGTAAAGGCTTTGAGGAAGTAACCCCACGCTGCTAGAGAGGCACCGCTGGCGTATCCTCCCACAGCAAGCCCCACTCCCCACAGCACCGACGGTGGAAAGAAGAAAGGAACGGATGAAATCAGGGAGGTTCCGAGACCGAAGAACATCACGGTTTTGGCCTGCTGAGCTGACTTCGTGTAGAGCCCGCAGGTGAACAAGCCGAAAAACTGCGCGGCAACAGCCAGCATGATATAGCTGGAAGCCTTCACGTTATGCAGTTCCAAAAGGCTGTACAGGATTTGACCCTCAAAGGCAAAGGAGAGAATGTAACCTGAAAGGAAGGAGAACGCCAGGATCGATCGAAGACGCCCGTTCAGCGCAAAAGCCCGTTTCACCAGGGCAAACCTCCCGTCATGGAAAGAACAGCTCTTATGGTAAAATGCTATCATACTAAAGGGTGATTTACAATGAATCCCCTTCACAAGGAGTAACTGAAAGAGGAGCAGGTGACTTTGTGGGTACATCCGCTCCCCTTGGGTTCGTGGTTCAATCCCTGTCATACTCTAATCCGCGACCGTTTCAACTGGACTCGCGGTGTGCTGGCCGCGGCATGTTCTACAACAACCCCCATGCACCGCATTTTGAACAATCCCAACGATGGACAAACCCTGTGTGGGTCCTCTCCTTTTTGCCCCCGCATGCATCGCAGTTTGCCTAGCTGCCTTCGGGCTTGCTTTCGGTCCCGCCCGTTACCACATCCAGCTCGGAGGGGGAGCTCATCTGTACGAGGGTGCATCAAACCAAACAGCTCATCNGCTTCTTGCATGGAGAGCGCGATACTGTTCTCTTCAGCGAGAGCCTGGAGACTCTCCGCCGTGTCACANAGCATTGCCTGCCCCATCACTTCCTGGNCCACCTTACCCAGGCGAGCAATCAGGTCACGGATGGTCATTGGCTGCACCTTCTTTCCAGGTTATGCCAAAGAATACACCAAAGAACGCCCCTTTCCTGCTGCCCCCGCCTCCCCGGGAGTTACCTCCGAAGTTACCGTTCTTCTTCCCGCTCAAAAGAAAAAAGGCCGAGCAGCGCCAAAAAAAGCGCTCCCTCGGCCTGAACAGCTTGCTGAAGTGGGCTACCGCTTACCACAAAACCGGGTGCGAACTGCCCTTCCTCTCCTCTTCCTGTTTCTCACTGCCGCCCGTCACCACATCCAGTTCGCCGTCGGTAAGCTCGTCCACCGCGGGACGGAGCATACCCAACAGTTCCAGGGCAACCTCCTCATTCAGTTCGATGCCGTTCTCTTCAGCGAGTTTAGTAAGCTCTTCTGCCGTCTGACACTGAACTGCCCTTCCAGCACTTCCCAACGCCTTTCGCCCAGCTGGGCTAGGAGCTCATTGACCTTCATTATGTTATCTCCTTTCGCGTGCACTCAGCCGCCGTTGCACCGCTGTAGCACCCTTGTCTGCCTTTGCCCGCAGAAAGTAAACTAACCGATACAGTAAGTTATTATATACTGCCTACTTCTC
>JGI24710J26742_10004318_pt1 | contig 11724 bp, 11 predicted proteins | sample BioPla2DNA2_FD_26742 | JGI IMG/M metagenome (IMG submission 26742) | reverse complement strand
CGGATCGCCCGGTCGATGCCGTTCATCGGCAAATCCGCGTTCGCTCATAAAGGGGGAATGCACATCGACGGAGTGGCGAAGAATCCCGCCTCCTTCGAGCACATCGATCCGACGGTCGTCGGCAATGAACGAAGGCTGTTGATGAGCGAGGTCGCCGGTCGGGCGTTGATGCTCCGAAGAATCGCCAAAGTGGTTCCCGATCTGGACAAGGACGATCCGGTGACGGTAACGCTGATGGCCAGGCTCAAGGAGCTTGAAGCGCAGGGATACCAGTTCGAAGGGGCGGAGTCCTCCTTCGATCTGGTGATTCGGCGTCATCTGAACCTCTATAAACCATATTTTTCCCTGATCCACTACCAGACGATCGGAACGGCTCCCTACCTGGATCCCGACTCCACGGCGACCCATGCGGTGGTGATCAAGGTATGGGTCAAAGGACGCAGCGCGATCGCCGCAGCGGAAGGGGAAGGGCCGGTGAACGCTTTGGACACCGCCTTGCGGAAGGTGCTGGAGGAGTTCTATCCGACGCTCAAGAGCGTCCATCTGACCGACTACAAGGTCCGGGTTCTGGATTCGAAGGAAGCGACCGCCTCGACGGTCCGCGTCTTGATCGAATCGACCGACGGGACGGAGAGCTGGTCCACGATCGGGGTAAGCAAGGACATCATTCAGGCGAGCTGGTCCGCCTTAAGCGACAGCATCGAGTATAAACTCATCAAGGACGGGNTTGTTCCCAACGGTGAGTGCGAGAAGGAGATCTAGGCGTGGGCATGACGATGACACAGAAGATCCTCGCAAAAGCGGCGGGCAAAGCGTCCGTCCGNGCAGGCGAGCTGATCATGGCGGACTTGGACCTGGTGCTGGGCAATGACATCACCGCACCGGTTGCGATCAACGAGTTTCCGAAGTTCGGGAAGGAAACGGTCTTCGACAGGGAGAAGATCGCCCTTGTTCCCGACCATTTCACCCCGAACAAGGACATCAAAGCGGCCGAGCAGGTCAAAGCGATGCGAACGTTCGCCCACGATCATGGAATCGTCAACTACTTTGAAGTCGGACAGATGGGGATCGAACACGCCCTGCTTCCCGAGAAAGGCCTGGTGGGCGCCGGAGAAGTGGTCATCGGAGCGGACAGCCATACCTGCACCTACGGGGCGCTCGGTTCTTTCGCCACCGGCGTCGGCTCCACCGACATGGCCAGCGGAATGGCCACCGGCAAAGCGTGGTTCAAAGTCCCCTCCGCCCTGAAGTTCAACCTGACCGGAACACTGAACAGGCACGTCTCGGGCAAAGACGTCATCCTGCACATCATCGGCCTCATCGGGGTCGACGGGGCGCTTTATCAATCGATGGAGTACAGCGGAGAAGGGGTGAAGAACCTTTCGATCGACGATCGCTTCACGATCGCCAACATGGCGATCGAAGCGGGAGCGAAGAACGGGATCTTTCCCGTCGACGAGGTAACGCTNGGCTATCTTGCCGAACACTGTCCCCGCACCCCTCGGATCTTCGAGGCGGACGAGGACGCCGAATACGAGGCGGTCTACGAGATCGATCTTTCGGCGATCAAGAGCACCGTCGCCTTTCCCCATCTTCCTTCCAACACCCGTCCGATCGACGAGGTCGGCGAAGTGAAGATCGATCAGGTGGTGATCGGTTCCTGCACCAACGGCCGGATCAGCGACCTGAGGCAGGCCGCGGCGGTCCTGAAGGGGAAGAAAGTGGCGCCGTGGGTGCGGGCGTTGATCTTCCCGGCGACCCAGAAGATCTGGAAGCAGGCGATGAATGAAGGGCTGTTTGAAATCTTCGTGGATGCCGGCTGCGCCGTCTCCACTCCCACCTGCGGTCCGTGTCTCGGCGGCCACATGGGAATTCTGGCCGAAGGGGAGAAAGCGGTGAGCACCACGAACAGGAACTTTGTCGGACGGATGGGACATCCCAAGAGCGAGGTGTACCTCGCAAGTCCCGCTGTCGCCGCGGCAAGCGCCGTTACCGGGTACATCACCGACCCGAATACGATCGAGGAGGCATAAGATGAGAGTGTCAGGAACAGTATTTCGCTATGGGGACAACGTCGACACCGACGTGATCATTCCCGCCCGGTATCTCAATACCTCCAACCACGCCGAACTGGCGCTCCACTGCATGGAGGATCTCGACGCGACTTTCAAGGACAAGGTCAGGAAAGGAGACATCATCGTGGCCGACGCGAACTTCGGCTGCGGCTCCAGCCGGGAGCACGCTCCGATCGCAATCAAGGAGAGCGGAGTCTCGTGCGTCATCGCCCGCTCCTTCGCCCGGATCTTCTACCGCAACTCGATCAACATCGGCCTGCCGATCCTGGAATGCCCCGAAGCGTGCGCCGACATCAAGGCCGGGGACACCGTCGTTGTGGATTTCTCCACCGGGGTGATCACCAACAAGCGAAGCGGGAACACCTTCCAAAGCGAGCCGTTTCCTCCCTTCATGCAGGAGCTGATTCAGGAAGGCGGCTTGGCGAACTATGTGGCCAAGGGAGGGATCGCGTGATGGAAAAGAAACGGATCGCAGTCATCGCCGGTGACGGCATCGGGGTGGAGATCACCAGAGAAGCGCTCAACGTGCTGAAGAAAATCGCCCCGGACGGTTTTGTCTTTGAACACCACAAAGCGGGAGGCGAAGCCCTTGATGCCTTTGGAGTTCCTCTTCCCGAGGAGACGCTGAATGGATGCAAACAAAGCGATGCTGTCCTGCTCGGATCGCTCGGGGGGCCGAAATGGGACACGGTCCCTTCGCATCTGCGCCCTGAAAAGGGGCTCTTGGGTCTGCGCGGCGGACTCGGCCTGTTCTGCAACCTCCGTCCCGCAATCCTGTATCCCCAGCTTGCCGGGGCGTGTCCGTTGAAGAACGAGCTCGTCGAAGGCGGGTTGGACATCATGGTGGTCCGGGAGCTCACCGGGGGGATCTACTTCGGAGAGCGGGGCCGGGAAGGGGATTCGGCGTTCGATACGGAGCGCTACAGCAAGTTGGAGGTCGAGCGGATCGGACGAAAAGCGTTCGAGATCGCCATGAACCGAAGCAAACGGTTGTGTTCGATCGACAAGGCGAACATCCTGATTTCCAGCCAGCTGTGGCGCGAGACGATCAATGCCCTCTCCAAGGAGTATCCCGAGGTTTCAGTGACTCATATGTACGTCGATAATGCGGCGATGCAGCTGGTGAGGAATCCCCGTCAGTTCGACACGATCGTCACCAACAACATTTTCGGGGATATCCTCAGCGACGAGGCTGCTCAGATCACCGGCTCGATCGGGATGCTGCCTTCCGCCTCCCTCGGCGAGGGAGGGGTGGGGATGTATGAGCCGATCCACGGTTCCGCTCCGGATATCGCCGGAAAGGATATCGCCAACCCGATCGCGATGATTCTTTCCGCAGCGTTGATGCTTCGCCACTCCTTCGGGATGGAGCGTGAAGCGAAACGGATCGAGGATGCGGTAAGCGGCGTGCTCGATCAGGGGTATCGAACTGCTGACATCATGAGCGGGGGGATGACGCTCGTCGGAACGAAAGAGATGGGGCGCCGCATAACCGAGGCGCTTTGAGGAGGATGTGATATGAAACGTCGTTCAGCACAGATGACCGAAGGGCCGCAGCGCGCCCCCCACAGATCGTTGATGAAAGCGCTGGGCTGGACCGATTCCGAGATCCATATGCCGATCATCGGAGTCGTCAGCGGAGCCAATGAGATCATTCCCGGGCACATCCACCTGGATCGGATCGTCGAGGCGGTGAAGAGCGGAGTCCGCCACGGCGGAGGAAACCCCGTCGCCTTCCCGGTGATCGGGGTCTGCGACGGAATCGCCATGGGGCACACGGGAATGAAGTACTCCCTCGTAAGCCGGGAGCTGATCGCCGACTCGATCGAAGTAATGGCCAACGCCCATCCCTTCGACGCATTGGTTTTCGTTCCAAACTGCGACAAGATCGTCCCCGGAATGCTGATGGCCGCTGCCCGGATCAACATCCCCTCGATCTTCGTTTCCGGCGGTCCGATGCTTGCCGGAAAAAAGGATGGACGTGAGCCGATCAACCTTTCGCGGATGTTCGAGGCGGTCGGTTCCTACGCCCTTGGGGCGATCGACGATGCCGAGCTGCTTGACTGGGAAAACAACTCGTGTCCCACCTGCGGCTCCTGTTCGGGGATGTACACCGCCAACAGCATGAACTGCCTCACCGAGGCGATCGGAATGGGCCTTCCGGGGAACGGCACGATTCCCGCCGTCTATGCCGAGCGGGATCGGCTTGCCAAAGAAGCGGGATATCGGATCATGGAGCTGCTCAAAGAGGATGTCCGACCTTTGGACATCATGACGGAGAAGGCGTTTGAAAACGCCCTCGCCGTCGATATGGCGATCGGTTGCTCGACCAATACGATGCTCCACCTGCCGGCGATCGCCAGCGAAGCGGGAATCAATCTGGATACCTTCATCGCCAACGAGATCTCGGCCAAGGTGCCCAATCTCTGTCATTTGGCTCCGAGCGGAAACGATCATGTGGAAGATCTTTTCTACGCCGGTGGCGTTCTGGCGGTGATGCATGAACTGGGACCGCTCGGCGTGCTTCACGGGGATCTGCCGACGGTGAGCGGTAAAACCATCGGCCGGTTGTGGGCGGAGCATCCGGTGCGAAACCATGAGGTCATTCGACCGCTGAACAACCCCTTCGACAAGACCGGCGGCATCGCCGTGCTGAAGGGGAACCTCGCCGTCGACGGGGCGGTGGTCAAACGGAGCGCGGTCGATCCCTCGATGCTGGTCCACAGCGGGCCTGCCCGGGTCTTCGACAGCGAAGAGGAGGCGAACGAGGCGATCTTCTCCGGCAGAATCAACAAGGGCGATGTGATCGTCATCCGCTATGAAGGCCCCAAAGGAGGTCCGGGGATGCGGGAGATGCTCAGTCCCACCAGCGCGATCGCCGGTATGGGCCTCGACAAGGATGTGGCCCTGATCACCGACGGGCGCTTCAGCGGAGCGACGAGGGGTTCCTCGATCGGTCACGTCAGTCCCGAGGCGGCAAGCGGGGGCCTGATCGCCCTCGTCGAGGAGGGGGATGAAATCCTGATCGACATCCCGGGTGGAGAGTTGACGTTGAAGGTGGATGAGGCAATATTGAACAAACGCCGTGCCTCCTTCAAGGAGAAAGAAGTCGTTCGCTACGGCGGCTACCTCGATCGCTATCGAAAGCAGGTGACCAGTGCGAACACCGGAGCAATTTTTGCCCAGGAGTGACGGATGAAATTACGTGGTGCCGAAATCATTTTGGAATGTCTGCTTGAACAGAGCGTCGATACGGTCTTCGGGTTTCCCGGCGGGGCGGTTCTTCCCCTCTATGATGCCCTCTATTCCTATCGCGATCGCATCAACCATATTCTCACCAGCCATGAACAAGGCGCTGCCCATGCCGCCGACGGCTACAGCCGCTCAACCGGCAAGGTCGGGGTGGTGTTCGCAACCAGCGGACCGGGNGCGACCAANCTGGTGACGGGAATCGCCACCGCCTATATGGACAGCGTGCCGGTCGTGGCGATCACCGGGAACGTGACGGTTCCCCTTCTCGGNAAGGATTCCTTCCAGGAAGTCGATATCACCGGAATCACAATGCCGGTGACGAAGCACAACTTCATCGTCAAGGATGTGAACGATCTTGCCANGACGATTCGTCTGGCGTTCCAAATCGCCCAGGAGGGCCGGCCGGGCCCCGTCCTGATCGATGTGCCGAAGGATGTAACGGTCGAGTACGCCAAGTATGAGCGTCAAGTCATCGAGCCGGTGAAACCCCGGTCGGATCGGATCAGCGAACAGGCGCTCAGCGCCGCGCTTGAGCTTATTCATAGTGCTGAGCGGCCGGTGTGTTTTGTCGGCGGGGGAGTCGTTCGGGCTCGGGCGAGCAAAGAGCTTACCGAGTTCATCGAAAAGATCGATGCTCCGGTGTGCGCTTCGATGATGGGGATCGGAGCGATTCCGACNACCAGCACACGCTATACGGGGATGGTCGGAATGCANGGGACGAAGGTCTCCAACATGATCGTCTCGATGTGCGACCTGCTGATTGTGATCGGCTCGCGCTTCAGCGACCGGGTCGTCAGCAAAGCNTCNGCGTTCGCCCGGGGAGCAAACATNATCCACATCGATGTNGANCCGGCGGAGATCGACAAGAACATCACCGCCACCGTCGGAATCGTCGGGGATGTCCGGATCGTTCTGAAGGAGCTCAACCGAAGAATCGACAAGCAGATTTCCTCCAATGGGTGGATGGACCAGGTATATTCCTACAAAGAGCGTTTTCCGATCCGGATCGAAAGCGAGAACCAGCGGAGCAAGGAGGTCCTCAAGGCGCTTCAGAAGGTTCTGCCTGAAGGCGCTTTCGTGGTCACCGAGGTCGGCCAGCACCAGATCTGGGCCGCCCAGTTCCTCAAGCATACGCAGTGCGGTCACTTCCTCACCAGCGGGGGCTTGGGAACGATGGGCTACGGAACGGGCTCTGCGATCGGCGCTCAGGTGGGCAACCCCGAAGCTCGAGTAGTCAGCGTAGCCGGCGACGGTTCCTTCAAGATGAACTGCAACGAGCTTGCCACGATCGCCCGGTATCGTTTGCCGGTGGTCATCCTGATCATGAACAACCAGACCCTCGGGATGGTTCGCCAGTGGCAAACCCTCTTCTTCAATTCACACTACAGCGAAACGACCCTCGACACCCCGATCGACTGGGTGATGCTGGCGAATGCGTATGGTCTCAAGGGAATGCGAATCACCAAAGAGCAGGATCCCCTTCCGATTCTCAAGGAAGCGTTTGCGCTCAATGAGGCGGTCGTCATCGATTGCGAGATTCCTACCGATGATAAAGCCTATCCGATGGTCGCCCCGGGAGCTTCGATCGAAGAGATGCTTGGGGTGAAGGAGTCATCCAAATAGGAGACGAATTCCACGAGAGATACTCCCAGCCCGTTACAGATCGCAAAGAGGGTGGTCAGGTGAATTCCCCGCCTGTCCGCTTCGATATAGTAAAGCTGACTGCGCGTCAGCTTTGCTTTTTCAATCAGCTGCTCCTGCGTCATGTTTTTTTCATAGCGCAGGTGCTTGATTACTTGTCCGAGTGTCATTGTTCCCATTCCGATAGTATGTCAAAGAAAAAATGAACCTGACAGGTTTATGGCACAAAGTGGTGATGTATGCCCGAATCATCAAAATTGTTGTATAATTAGCTAAATAGTTGACTGATATTTCCTAAATTCCGTCAGATATCGATGGATATTTCCCAATAATCAATCTTCTCTTGGTATACTGAAGCATCTACCCAAGGAGGTGCGGATATGGGTGCGTTTAATCATGGTGAACTGACGGTGATCTGTACGAATCTGCGGAAGGCGTGCGAGAAACAGCTTCGAAGTGAAGAAGCTGCACTGTTTGGCAACCTTGCAACGTATTTTTCAGGGAAAACGGAAAGTCCCGGACAGGCGACGCTTCAAGAGATCGGAGCGGTCATCGATGAGGAGCTTGCGACCCTCTATCCCCAGGCGAATGAGCAAGCCGAAGCGGCCGGGGATCGGGGAGCGAAGCGAGCGCTGTTGTGGGGAGAGAAGGTCACCCGCCTGCACAAGAGTTTTTTGATGCGGCTTGAGCGCAACCCCAAGCTTCTTGATGAAACTCCGGTGTGGGTGTGTGAAAGCTGCGGGTTTCTCTTCGTCGGAGCGGTTTCTCCGGCGATCTGTCCGATCTGCAAAGTTCCGAACATAAAAATTCATAAGATGGAGGTCAGATGATGGTTGCTTCCCGTAATTTACGCTTATGCACGAAGGATTGTATGTGCCTCTTTGTCTGCCCGACCGGGGCGACCGATACGGAAAGCGGTCAGATCGATGCTTCAAAATGTCTGGACGGGTGTCGCCTCTGCGTTGATGCATGCCCCGGCGGAGCGATCTATCTGGTTCCCAGGAACTACCCCAAGCCGCAACCCAAACGGGAAGATGTGGTCAAAGCCCTCTTTGCTCTTGCGGAATCGAAGGTAAAAACACGCGCTGGCCAATGGGTTGGGGGACGATTACCCTCTTGCCCGAAAGGCCCTCGATTTCTCCTTGGAGGTTCTGGCGGAGGATTGTGTCCGCGAGGGCGGGTATATGCTGCCGCAGAGCGCTGTAACAAAAGAGTTCCTCAAGAATCTGAAGGAAAGGTATGGGGACGATCCCGCCTTCCCCGTCAAGGCGGTTGAGCGACTGCTTGATCTGTTATAGAACGGCTTCGATCGCCAGGGCAAGCCCGTCTTCGGTGTTCGGGCGAGTCACAACGTCGGCCATCTCCCTGATGTCATCGGGAGCGTTTCCCATCGCCACGCTGTACCCTGCGGCTTTGAGCATCGCCACGTCGTTGTAATAATCTCCGACCGCCATGATCGCTTCCCGGGGAAGTGCGTAATGGGATCCGAGGGCTTTGACCGCGTCCCCCTTGTCCACTCCCCGGTGGAAGATCTCGAGGTAGATCGGCCCCGATCGGAGGATGGTGAACCGGGAACCCATCTGCAGGATCAGTTGTCGTTCCATCCTGGAAAGATACTCCGGGTCTTTGTCCATGCAGAGGACTTTGAACGGCTTTTCATCGGTTCCGAGATTCCCTTCGATCTCATAGAAGGAGCGGACGATTCCTTTGAACCCACTGATTTTCAGTTCGTATTCCGTCCAATATCCCTCTGTTGAGGCGTACCAGTTGGTGTTCGTATAGACAAACGCGTTCAGATCGGTCTGTTTCGCCCATTCGAGGATCTGATGAATCTCGTCCTTTTTAAGCGGATGTTCCAGGATCGATCGGCCCTTCTCGTCCAAGACAAGCGATCCGTTGAGGGTGCCCAGCGGGCCGGTGATGCCCAGCTCTTCCTGAATCTTCACAAGGCTCTTTCCGATTCGACCGCTGACCAACGCTACGATGATTCCCCTCTTGTGGGCTTCCTGAATTGCCCTCTTCGTTCGAGGGCTGATCGTGTGGTCGGGCCGCAGGAGCGTTCCGTCGATATCCGTGCAGATAAGTTTGATGGAGGGCATGTCTTTACCTTAGAGAAATAGTCGGTCTTTGCATAGTCGGAAAAAGGTGTTTCTAACCCCACACCCTGCTTGCCAGCGATATTCCGATCACGAGGATCGCCGTGATGATGATCAAAACGGAAGAGCTCCGCTCTTGCTGATTGTTGGCAGATACCTGCAGGCTTCCTTCCGCTGCGCAGAAGAGCGCTCCGTCGACCCGTTCCAGAAGGGAGCCTTTCGCCGTCCGGAAGCATGAAGTGAGGATTCCGAAGTAGGAGAGGGCCAGCACCAGGAGCGAACCGAGTCTGCCTTTGAGGCGGGGGTTGGAGGAAACCAGGCTTTGGCTGGCGGAGAGCAGGGCGATCAGCCTCAAGCCTTTGGTCAGGGCCAAGGCGATCGAGCCTTTCGTCAACGCCAAGGTTCCGACGGTAAAGATGACTTGGCCGTTCGGCTCAAAGAGGGAGAGGACGATTAGGGAGAAAAGGAGCATCAACGGAGGGAAGAGGCGGATCTTCCGACCCGATATCCCTTGAATCACATACATCAGGACGGCAATCCCCAAGAGCGGAATCGGACCTTTGGCGAAAAGGATCGCTCCGATCGCGATGATCAGGGCCACCGTTCGTTCGACCAGAGGGGGGCGCTTCTCGGCGGTCGGCAGAACCGGCTCAAAGGAGTCGGCAAGGAATGCGGCGGGAAATGATCCATGGCGCAGGTAGCGCTCACCGAAAACGCCGAGGATGATCGAGGTGATCATCCCAAGTCCCAGCATCAGGGGTGCCGCTACCCAGATCGCCGGTCCGTACACGATCCAGGAAGCGACCTGAAGCTGGGAAAGATTGCTGACGAACGCCCCGACCACGCTGATGCCGATAAGGGACACCCGTTCTTTCAGCAAGCTTTTCAGGAGTTTCATCGCATACCCGCTGCTCATCGTTCCGGCGAGCGAGATCAGAAAGAGGTAGGAGAAGAGGGTTCCGCTGACCATTCCCTGACCGATCGCCTTCAATAAAAGAATAAAGAAGTAGGAGGGGTAATCGATCGATTGGAGGATGAGAAGCAGGGGCAGATTGGCCAGTCCGAGGCGAAGAAAGGGAAGCGGTTTGGGGATGAGATGCTCCAGGGAGGAAAGCAGGAGGGTGCTGGCGGCGATGAAGGAGATCTTCCGGTCAGTAGGCGACATCATCGATCTCCTGGGGCATCGGACCGACCACGGTGAGCAGGACGTGGTTGGGCAGACAGGCGATGAACGAGCCGCTTCGATCGATCGGGCTCTGGAAGGTGCACGTCTTGTTGGGGCACGCCGAGTCGACGATCCGGGCTTTGCCTTCCCGGATCTCGATGAGGGTGTCACCGAGGGGCCCTGTTACGGTAACGGATCGGTCGTTCTTCAGCGAATACCGGTAGACGCCGTCGGCGGTCTGAACGGACACATAGCCGTTGCCGGTGTTTTGCCCCAGGGCAAAGACGAAGAAGCCGACGGCGGCGGCACAGAGAAGGATAATGACAAGATCGCCCACCAGCGAGCTTGGAATCTTCATGTCTTGAGTGTACAGAGCTCATTCGAGGAGGGCAATATGAATCCGATCGACAATTGACGGAAGACCGGGCGCAAATTATGATTGTGTAGAATATGTGTAGTTAGGTGTTGAATATGCAAAGGCTCTTGTGAAAGAGCACAAAACGTGATGAGGTAGGCTATGAAGTTGATATACGTGGCGGACGGCTGTAACGACGACCGCGAGGCGATGAAACAATATTTGGAACTCTCGGGTTTCGAGGTGCAGGCGTTTGAGGAGCTTCACGGCCTTCAGGTGGCATTGAACAAGCAAGCCCCGGATCTTCTGCTTCTTGAAGTGCACCACAGCGACGGTGACGGCTTCACCTTCCTGAAGAAGATGAAGCAGAGCCATACGTTTCCGGTGATCTTCGTCACAAACAGAAGCGCCGAGAGCGATCGGATCTTCGGTTTCGAACTCGGGGCGGACGACTATGTGTGCAAGCCGTTTTCCGCCAAGGAACTGACCTTGCGGGTAAAGGCGCTGTTCACCCGGATCGAATTGAGCTCTTCCAGAAAGGATCACGCCACGTACTGGACCCTCGGTTCATCCCGCCTCCAGCTTGATGAGGAGAGCCACATCTTCAGCCTTGACGGGGAGGTGATCAGTCTGACCACGATGGAGTGGCGGATCATGAGCTACCTGGTCGCAAATGCGGGTATCCTGATCACGCGTTCGCAGATTCTCGAACACTGCTTTGACTACAGTTTCGAATCCTACGACCGCAGCGTCGATACCCACATCAAGAATATACGGAAGAAGATCGGACCGATGGGCACCGAATGGATTGAAACCGTGCGGGGATACGGCTATCGCTTTGGCGGGCAGTCAATTCCGCACCATGGATAACAAGAGATGAAACCGCTTATTTACATCGTCGAAGACCATGCAGTCATCCGGGACGGGGTGCGCCAGTACCTCGAGCTGTCCGGCTATGACGTGCGCGAGTTCGGAGATCTGACTTCAACGAAGAAGGCGCTCCAAACGGAAACCCCCGATCTGCTGATTCAGGATGTGATGCTGCCGGACGGGGACGGGTTTCTGTTCATCAAGGAGCTGAAAAAAGAAAAGGATATTCCGGTGATCTTCATGACCGCCCGGATCGAGGAGAGCGACCGG
>JGI24710J26742_10004316_pt1 | contig 11726 bp, 12 predicted proteins | sample BioPla2DNA2_FD_26742 | JGI IMG/M metagenome (IMG submission 26742) | reverse complement strand
ATTCCGACAACAGTCCCGGATGGAAATTTTCCGAGTGGGAGATGATGGGAGTTCCTCTAAGACTTGAAATAGGCCCTCGCGACATCGAAGAAAACGCCTGTGTCCTTGCCAGAAGGGACACTGGAGAGAAAATAAAGCTGGGCCTAAATAATCTCGAAGAGGAAGTGCAAAGAGTCCTTGCGGACATACAAAATAACCTCTATAACAGAGCGCTTAAAAACCGTGATGAGAACAGCTTCGAGGCTAACAGTCTCGAGGAGCTTAAGGCGATTATCGAAGAGAACGAGGGCGGCTTTGTAAAAACAATGTGGTGCGGAGACCGTGAGTGCGAGGAGAAGGTCAAGGAGCTTACAGGCATAAGCAGCCGCTGTATCCCCTTTGAGCANGANAATCTGNGNGANAGCTGCGCCATCTGCGGNAAAAAAGCCGAGATGAGCATAATTTGGGGTTTGGCATATTAAAAAAGAGGGAGAAGAGCAGAATCTTCCCCCTTTTCTGATTTCAGAGGTAAGCGATGAGAGACTATAAAAAAGAAGTTCAAAAGAGGGTAGAGTTTATTAGAAAAATCTTAAAAGACTCAGGCGCTTCCGGCATTGTTTTCGGGAACAGCGGAGGCAAGGACTGCGCGCTTGTAGGCATACTTTGCAAAATGGCCTGCGACAACACCGTTGGTCTAATCATGCCCGGCTCGTCCGAGAAAAACTACAAATCCGACATGGAAGACGCCATGGCTCTCGGCAGTCAGTATAATATCGAAAACCGTGTATGTGATATAGGCGAGGCGCTTGCGGCATGTAAGAGTTCGCTCAATGGCTGTACAGAGCTCACGGATACAGCCGCTTCCAACATCTCTCCACGCTTAAGAATGCTCTCTCTCTACGCCTTTGCCCAAAGTGAGGGCAGACTTGTTGCGGGAACAGGGAACAGAAGCGAGATTTACATCGGCTACTTCACCAAGTGGGGCGACGGAGCGAGCGACTTCAACCCGATAGCCGATCTCACAGCCACAGAGGTTTATGACTTTCTCAAATATCTCAACGCGCCTCTCAGTATAAGGCAAAAACCGCCATCAGCGGGGCTCTATGAGGGGCAGACGGATGAGGACGATATAGGTGTCAGCTATAAAGATTTAGATAAATATATAATCAAAGGCGAAATAGAAAATAAAGAGGCCCAAGAGCGTATAGACAGGATGCACAAAAACACCGAGCACAAGCGCAGAGCTATTCCCGCTCTTTCGACAGAAAAAGAAAAATAGTCGGATAGCGCTTACAGGCGATTGCTCCTGACTTCGGATTTTTCATGCCCATCAGTTTTGGCTTAAAGAAAAACTTCGGCACTGCCCTCACAGAAGGCAGTGCTTTAAATGTGTGAATTGTGATTTACCAGTATGAAAACAAAATACTGATTTATCAAAAATAGATTGACAATTTTAACACATTGTTATAAGATACGATGGAATGAAGGGCTTGTGTTCAAGCCAACAATAAAATCATGACAAATTTTAGCAAGGGGGCTGAAAATGAAAGACCTGAAGCATCTGATTTACTTTGAAGACCTGTTGCAAGAGGCTCAGAACGAGCTTGTTACGAAGGCGGTCAAAGAAGGTAAGATTGCATTGGGATATAACTGTTATTATATCCCGGAGATTCTGATGAATCTGGAAGGCTGCTTTTCCACACGCCTGCGTGCGCCTCGCACAACCTCGACGGATATGGCGACATACTACATGACAAATCGCAACTGTCCCTATGTGCGCGCTATCTTGGAGCGCGGAATCGAGGGCGGCTACAACTATCTCAGCGCGCTGTTCGGAGCCGAGAGCTGCGCCGCCATGGAGCGTATGCAAGAGCATTTCTTCCTGATTGATCCGGTTAAGAACGAGAATTTTTTCGTCACAATTATCGATCCTCCCCTCAAGGGAGACAGAACATCCCTCGACTACTACATGGCGCAGCTTAAGCTCAAGGTCTTAGACCAGCTTGAAGGACGATTCGGCGTTGATGTTTCGGAAGAGGCTTTAAAGCGCGCCATAGGGAGACACAATGAACTTAGCCGTGTCATTACCGAGCTCGGCAATTTCCGCAAACTCGAAAATCCTCCGATTACAGGATATGAATTTCATGTTATTCAGCTTGTGTCGCAGGTATGTCCCCACGAACTCATTCTCCCGTATCTCAAGGAGACAGTTGAAGAGGTCAAAAGCCGCAGGCCCGAACCGGAATTCCCTTTCCGCGCGCGTGTTGTGTTGGCAGGCAGCGAGATAGACGATCCCGAGTTCACAAAGCTCCTCGAGACCTGCGGCGCCATGGTCGTTGCCGACAGATACTGTTTCGGCAGCTTCCCGAGCCGTGAGGAGATAGAAATTCGCGAGGGGGAGAGTGCGTTCGAGGCCATTTGCCGCCACTATCAGCACTGGAATCAGTGCGCAAGATTTATGGACGGCATGAAGATTGACCAGCGTCACTACGAAATCAAGCGCCTGGTGGATGAGTTTAAAGCTGACGGCGTCATATATCAGAACATGAAGTTCTGCGAATTCTGGAGCTATGAAAAGGTTCTTGCTTCTCATGTGCTCACCAATGAGATGGGCGTTCCCACCTGCACGATTGAAAAGGAATACTCCATCGGCTCGATCGGACAGCTCCGCACACGTTTCCAAGCCTTTATTGAAAGTCTGGAAATCAAGAAAATCAATTCTTGAGGCTAGGAGGAAAAGATGAAAATAATAAAAGCTATTGACAAGCTGCTCGAAAAGNACGATCCGCTGTGGCAGGCAAAAAACGGTGTCGGCGGTCTAAGGAGCAGATATTACGACAAAACAGGCATAGCCAAATACCGCGAGTGGCGCGGAGTTGAAGACACCTTATATGACTATTACCGCTGGCTACGCAACTTAATGGCGATGGGCGCCATGGTTGCATCGGCCCCCGTACATATTATGCTGGGATTCTGGGAGTATAGATGGATGGGCTCCTACTTGGGCACCTTTGCCTTTATCGACAGGCTTTTTGAAGGTTTCCGCGGTCCCGAGCTCAGAGTTGCCCACCTGAACATGCATGTCATCGTGGCCAGTCTGACAAAAAAGATAGCCATGGCTCTCAGAAACGACAGAAGATTCGGCGGCGGACCTCTGACAGATAAGATAGTTCCGATGGATGAGGTTCTGCCCCCGCTCTTTTTGGCAGGTTTCCCGACCTTAATACCTTTCCCGATTCAAACTCTGCCCGAGTTCATCATCTGCGATATCGACCAGCATCTGCAGCCCAAATACATTGATATAGCCGAAAGTTTCGGTCTGCCTGCCGACGTCTGCTCACGCTGCGCTGCAGAGACAGGCGTTGCCTTTGATGATGCATTTCCGATTTTCGGCAAGGCGGTCCTCACAACAAATATGCCCTGCAACGCCAGCGAGGCAACAAGCATGTTCCAGCGCCGCCGCTTCGAAAGCTATGACTTACCCGATTTTCCCGTAACCATGGCGATGATTCACAACGAGCCGGGTGCACATCCCTACTCCACACAGGTGCTCAAAGACGCAATTGCCTTTATAGAAGAGCAGTATGGTGTGAAATACGACTGGGATGCCATGTTTGCCCGTGCCAAGCACATGAACGAGCAGAATACAATAGAGCTCGAGAAGTGGGATATCTTCAAAACAGGTCACTCCATTCTCTGCGGCATAGCCGAAACGCTCTATCGCCTCTATGTCTGGGCGGTTTCCTGCGGACTTGAGGACCTGGTCACAGTGAACGACCGCAAAGTTATAAAGATGATGCGCAAGTACTATGAGAAAAAGTATAAGCCGTTCCAAGGCAAGGCACGCCATCGCGCCTTCCTTTGGGGACCCTCCGCCGTCTACTATACCGATTTCCCGACATGGATAATGAACTGCTGGGGTATCGACATAGTTCTCAACATGGACAGCACCATGGGTCACAATATGATAAACACGGAAGACCCCGAAGAGGCCATAAAGGACTTGGCGCTCTTCTCCGAAAAGGCGGTCATGCGTCACCACGCCGTCGGAGGCTGGGACAACATCAACGCAGTTTGGGACTGGGCAACAAAGTTCAACTGCGACATGGTTCTTTGCAACGACAATATTGCCTGCAAGGGCATGAACGGTGTCCACGCTCTCTTNGANGAGCAGGCGAGAGACCTCGGCTTCCACTTCATTTTCATNGAGCACGATCTCGAAGACAGCAGAACGGTCTCCAGGCGCGATATGCGCGAACGTGTCAACGGATATATGTCCGTAGTCCTGAACGAGAAACCCTTAGACGAGACTCTCGTTGACTTCGACGACTCGCTCGCTTGGTAAGGAAAGGAATCAANTCATGAAAATTTTTCGTAAAAAAAATAAGAAAAAGTCNAAGGCNGGCTGCCCTGNAGCCAAAATCCTCGGCAAGCTTCTGCTCATGGTGTTCGGACTTTTCTTAGGCACCTTTATTCTCTATTTCTTCAATCTTGAGAACAAGCTCATCTACTATGTGATTTATCCCTTGCTCAACAAGCACTACGACAAGCAGGTAAGAGACAGAAGAATCTAAGAAGTTTAATCACAAAAGGCTCTCGTCAAAAAAGACGGGAGCCTTTTGTGATTGGAATTATAGGATGAAAAGCCGATCTTATTTTACTGCCGCATCGGACTTCATAGGTTTTTCCTTAAATAGGATTTTTTCAACTCTCTTATAGAGAAAGTAGGTGAGGAAAGAAACAATAAATGACTTAAGGAGATTGAAGGGAACCACAGCATATAGCACAAGAGTATTGAGGCTTGTTATTGAGGAATTTACGGCAGTGCCCATGGCAATGATTGCCTCTAAAGGCAAGCCGAACATCACCGCAAACTTGGGAACGAGATAGAAGGCGTTGAGCATNCTNCCAAAGACAGTCATAACAGCNCTGCCCAAAACAAGACTCCAAATAGCTCTTTTTAATGTTTTTCTCCAATGATAGAAGAGAGTGGCGGGCAGTATCATGGAAACGCCTATCAGGAAGTTTGCAAAATCGCCGACAAAGGCAGTGCTTGTTCCCTTGATGAGAAGCTTCACAAGCACCTTGAGCAATTCGCCGCTGACTCCGGCCACGGGGCCGAGATAGAGCGAGAGCATGAGTATGGGAAGCTCGCTTATATCCAGCTGATAGAAGGGAGGAGCAAAGGGGAGCGGAACCTCAAAGCTCATGAGAACNCCGCTAAGGGCGGCAAACATTGCNGTAAGAGAGAGNTTTTTCGTTCTCGAAACAGANCGGATTTGCTGGGGAAAAACCTTTTTTTCAAAAAAGAGAGCCACAAGGTGTAGGAAAAGAACAGTTAAAACTACCACCACGACGAAGACCAAAGATTCTTTAATCTTATCCATTCAAATACCTCCGAAAAAAATTAACGCCCGAAAATATCTTCGGGCGTTAATAATAAATCTTATTAACACATCTTCTTCCATCCAGACTATACTGTCGGTTTCGGAGTTGCACCGAATCTGCTTGCGCTCGCGGACTTTACCGCCGGTAGGGACTTGCACCCTGCCCTGAAGATAATATATTCGTTTGTCGTATATGATACTAGCATCTTCAGTGCCTCATGTCAAGTACACAGAGAGCCGAATCAAAAAGCTCTTCGGAGGATATAATAGCAGGCTCATCCGGAAGCTTGGAGGAATAAGAAAAAACAGCCAGAGCATAGCCGGGAACAGTAGTAAAAACCTTTCCCACAGAGCTGCCGTCAGGACCGCAGATTTTTTCGTCTTTAAGAAAAATCCCCGAAGGTCTAAGAAGCTCACCTGTACCCATAAGCTTAAAATAAGCCTCTTTAAGACACCAGAGCTCGTAAAATCCCGTATCCAAGCTCTCGTTTTCCATGATTTTCTTGATAAAGCGCTCGGGCCTCGGCTTTTTTTTCTCAATATCAACACCACAGGGGACATCCGAGACCGCCGCAGCCACAAAATCCCCGCTGTGGCTTAAGGAAAAATGAATTCCGCAAGCCTCTTTAAAGCAAGGCTTTCCGTTTTCATCAAAGATAATGTCCGGAAGGGTTTTAAGCTCAAACACAGCGGCGAGGGACTTGAATAAAAGAGCGCGTGAAAAAACACTCTCAGCCTTCCTTTTGCTCAAAGAAGAGAAGGGAGCAGTGTTTCTCAGATTATTAATGTCGCAGATGTAGAGTCCAATCAAAAGTCCATGCCTCAGCAAATCGCTTGTTTTACTTTGTATAAATTATACTACAAATTGCAATTTCAAGCTACCAAAAAGATTACGAATATGCTATAATCACACTGAATAGTTGATAGGTGGTGTGACATGAATGAAGAAGGTACTGGTACTTGAGGACGAGACCGATATTCGTGATTTTGTTGTAATTAATTTAAGGCGTTCAGGCTACATGCCTATAGAAGCGGGCAGCGGGGAGGAAGCTCTCGAGCTGCTCTCGAAGAATAGTGATATTGCCATTGCGGTTTTGGATGTAATGCTTCCCGGTATAGACGGTTTTGAAGTGTGCAGAAAAATCAGAGCTTCCGGCTCTAAAATGGGCATTATTATGCTCACAGCCATGGGGCAGGAGATGGATAAGATAACAGGTCTTATGACGGGAGCGGACGACTATATAACCAAACCGTTTTCGGTTGCCGAACTTATGGCGAGGATAGATGCGGTTGCCAGGCGCTTAGATTCAAATGAAGAGCCGGAGGAAGAGCTTATAAGCTACGGCCCGTTCAGGTTGAACGTACGCAACAGAACTATCGATAAAAATGAAAAAAGACTCAAGCTCACTCAAACAGAATTTGCCATCATGCATTATTTCATGAAAAACAAAGGCAAGGCGCTTTCCAGAGACGAGATACTGCAAGACGTCTGGGGAAGCGAGTATACGGGCGACCTCAAAATAGTGGATGTCAACATAAGAAGGCTCAGATTAAAGATAGAAGATGATGCCACGGCTCCGACCTACATATCCACGATTTGGGGATACGGGTACAAATTCGGAACCTAATAATGCAAGTACAGGAAGAATTAACAGAACTCGAAAAAGAAAAATTCCAATTGCCCGACTGGCTGAGAGGTTTGTCAGGCACTTGGTTTTATTTGAGCTCGGCAGCGATGATATTTGTCGTGTTGATAGAATACTTCGCTTTTCGCGAAGAGGGATTTTGGGCAGGTTTTTTCACTTTTGCCGCTGTTTTAATACTCGGCCTGTCCAATTTCTGGCTCAGAGATAAACTCATAAGTCCGCTCATAGGCCTTGGCGACTTTGCCAGACACATTTCCGCCGGAAGCTACGGCGATATCAACGAAGTCAGGAGCCTGGATGAGATAGGTGATGTGATGATGGTTTTAAACCAGCTTTCGCTTCGCCTCAGTGAATCGGAGAAGACTCAGACAGAGTTTGTCTCTTCGGTTTCTCATGAGCTGAGAACACCCCTTACCGTCATCAAGGGCTGGAGTGAGACNNTGCTCATAGAGGGCGAACTCGACAAAGACGANTCAAGAAGAGGAATAGAGATAATAAACAGCGAGGCAGGAAGGCTCACCAANATGGTCGAGGAACTTTTGGAGTTTTCCAGGATACGCAACGGCCGCTTTACCCTTAACATCGAATCGGTGGACATGTGCGACATTTTAGATGAAATTGTTTTCACCTATGACGAGCTGCTTAAGAAAGATGACTTTGAAATAAGCTACACCGCGCCGCCCGAGGGTGTTCCGCCGGTGAGCGGAGACCCGCGCAGGCTGAAGCAAGTGCTCCTGAATGTAATCGACAACGCCCTGAAATACGGCAAAAGCGGCAAAAAGCTGGTTCTTAAAATCAAGTCGGCAGGCGAATATGTAAAGATATCTGTAAGAGACTTCGGTCCCGGCATTTTGCAGGAAGATCTTCCCCATGTCAAGGAACGCTTTTATAAAGGACAGGGCAAACAACGCGGAAGCGGCATAGGACTTGCCGTCTGCGACGAGATAATAATGAGACACAAGGGCGAGCTTATAATAGAAAATGCCGATGACGGCGGAGTTTTGGTAAAAATACTTCTGCCGATAGTTTCGGAAAAAAGTGTGAGCAATTAATGACTGAAGAAAAGTGCGAATTTAAAACCTCAATCGGCGGACAGGCGCTTATAGAGGGAATACTTATGAGGGGACCTGATAAGCAGGCGATAGTGTGCAGAACCCCTGAGGGAATCGAGGAAAAAACAGAAGATATTGTCCCGCTCAAGGAAAAACACCCCATTTTTACAAAGCCGTTTTTAAGGGGAATAGCGGTTCTCTTCGTATCTCTGCAGCATGGAATGAATGCGTTGACGTTCTCTGCTTCACTGCAGACGGCAGAAACAGAAGAAAGCTCAAAATTCGAAAAGTGGCTCGGGGAAAAACTTGGAGTAAAAAAAGCCGAAAAGCTCTTTATGGCTCTCGCTCTTATAATCGGACTTTTTTTGGCAATCTTTCTCTTTACATTCCTGCCGACCTTTATTTCCGGACTCTTCCCGATAATCGGAAAAAACCTCTTTTTAAGAAGTTTTGCAGAGGGTGTTTTGAAGTTAATTATTTTCTTCCTCTATCTGTATGCCTGCTCCAAACTTCCCGATATGCAAAGAGTCTTCGGCTATCACGGCGCCGAACATAAGAGCATATTCTGCTACGAAAACTGTGAGGAACTCACAGTCGAAAATGTCAGAAAGCAGTCTCGCTTTCATCCGCGCTGCGGCACAAGCTTCTTGATAGTGGTTATAATTCTGGGCATATTTCTGGGCTTTTTAATCAGATTCCAAAATACCTTAATAAGAATTTTATTCAGAATACTGCTGCTCCCGATTTTGGTGGGAATAGCTTATGAAATAAATCACTGGGTCGGCGCCAACNGTGAAAAGCCNTTGGCCAAAATACTGTCGGCCCCCGGCANGNTTTTGCAGAGGCTCACAACGAACGAACCCGACGATGAAATGATAGAGTGCGCAATTTTAGCGCTTAAGAGAGTAATACCTGCCGAAAGCGGCAAGGATGCTTGGTAAAAATCGGAGTTTTATTATGGCAAAGACATACAGCCAACTCTATATCGAGGTTAGAAACGCGCTTCGCGGCGCCGGCATAAAGGCAAACTCTCTCGAGGCTCGGTTGCTCTTGGCGGGAGCTGCCGAGAAGTCGACAGCCGAGCTTTTAAGAGATATGAGCCTCTATACCTCGCGCAGCTACGAAAAGAAGGTCAGGCAGCTTTTAGGGCGCCGACTCGAGGGTGAGCCCATCGCCTATATCACCGGGAGCTGGGAGTTCTACGGATTTCCATTTAAGGTAGACAGGTCTGTTTTAATCCCGAGAATAGATACGGAGCTGCTTGTAAAGGAGGCCGAACAGAGCTTAAACGGCAGAAAGATGGACGCCAGGGTTTTGGATCTGGGCTGCGGAAGCGGCTGTGTCGGCATAGCTATAGCAAAGCTCCTTCCGAAAACGCAGATTGTGCTTTTGGACGTGAGCGAAAAGGCAATCCGGAAGGCAAGGGAGAATGCCGTTTTAAACCGCGCTAGTGAAAGAGTCAGCTTCATAACGGCCGACATTAAAGACGGGCCGCCGATGATGATAGGAAGCTTCGATCTTTTAGTCTCCAANCCGCCCTATATCCCGACAATAGAAATACTTGAGCTCGAAGGCTCGGTCAGAGATTACGAGCCCATCTGGGCGCTCGACGGAGGCGAAGACGGACTCGACTTCTACAGGGAGATATTTTCCCGTTGGCTAAGTGTAATAAGGCCGGGCGGCGAGATTATGGTAGAGGTCGGTGAAGATCAGGCCCTAAAGGTAGAGGAGCTCATGCGCCTTAGCGGCCTTTACGATGTGGAATCGGTTCGAGATACACGCGGAGTGCTTCGTGTCGTCAAGGCAAAAAAAAGATAGAATGAAAAAAGATAGAAAGATAAACAAAGAGGTGTAAGAATGGCAGAAAAGAAAAAGCTTGAAAAGGTGCAGGCTCCCCAGTCTGACGAGCGCAAAAAAGCTCTGCAAACTGCTATAGCGCAGATAGAGAAAAACTTCGGCAAGGGCACAATTATGCGTCTTGGAGATGATATTTCCGTCAATGTCGAAGCCATATCCACGGGCTCCGTGTCCCTTGATATAGCGCTGGGCATAGGCGGTGTGCCGAGAGGCAGAATAGTCGAGATTTACGGTCCTGAGTCCTCGGGAAAAACAACCCTTGCTCTGCATATTGTGGCAAGCGCCCAAAAGGGCGGCGGGGATGCGGCCTACATAGACGTAGAGCACGCTTTAGAGCCGGCCTATGCCAGAGCCTTGGGAGTCAATATCGACGAACTGCTCATCTCCCAGCCCGATACGGGAGAACAGGCTCTCGAGATAACCGAGCAGCTCGTGCGCTCCGGCGCTCTGGATGTAATAGTTATCGACTCGGTGGCGGCCCTCCTTCCGAGGTCTGAGCTTGAAGGCGAGATGGGAGATGCCTCGGTCGGAGTTGTAGCCAGACTCATGAGCCAGGCGCTCCGCAAGCTGGCGGGTGTTGTCTCCAAAACGGGAACAATAGTTGTTTTCATAAATCAGCTTCGCGAAAAGATAGGCGTTATGTACGGCAACCCCGAAACAACACCGGGCGGCAGAGCGCTTAAATATTTTTCCAGTGTAAGAATAGACATCAGGCGNATAGAGAGTATCAANGTAGCGGGAGAGATGACAGGCAACCGCACAAGAGCCAGAGTNATNAAGAATAAGGTTGCGCCTCCCTTCAAAGAGGCGGAGTTTGACATTATCTATGGCGANGGTATTTCCAAGGCGGGGGAGATAATCGACCTCGGCGTCAAGTACGATATCATAGATAAGGGCGGCGCTTGGTATACGGTAGGTGACGAGAGAATACAGGGCCGTGAAAACGCAAAGCAGTATCTTCTGAATAATCCGGAGCTCATGGACAGCTTAGAGGCGGAGCTTAAGGATGTCATTTTGAATAAAAAAGATACAGATGAGCCGAAGAAAGAGAGAAAGCCCGCCTCGAAGCCGATAGCGATTTCAGCGGAGGACTTTGAGGACTGATGGTCTCGGAGGAGGCCTATAAGGAGGCAATGCAAAGGGCCCTGAAGATGCTCGAGCGGCGCGACTACGCCGAGGGCGAGCTTGTCGATAGGCTCCGACAAAAAGGCATAGAAGAAGAGGCCGCAGCCAAGGCAGCCGAGAGGCTCACAGAGCTCGGCCTCATAAACAACAAAAAATTTGCCGCCACCTTGGTTCGACATTATTCGGCGAAAGGCTTCGGACCTGGCAAAATAAGGTCTGAATTTATAAAGCGCCGTGTGCCGAGAGAACTTTGGGACGAGGCGCTAAGTGAATTACCCGAGCAGACAGACGAGGTTTACAGCCTTCTTCTAAAAAAGCTGGGGAATAGAGAAAAAAACAGGGAGAATATAAGAAAAGCCGGCGCCTCCGTCATGCGCCGCGGCTTTTCTTGGGATGAAGTCAGTGCTGCAACGCAAAGACTTTTACATGAAGAAGAGTATGAAGAATAAGAAAGTCGGACTCATATCCCTAGGCTGCGCAAAAAATCAGGTTGTCTCCGAGCAGATGCTAAAGAAACTCAAGGATGCGGGCTTCAAGATAGTTTCAAATCAGTATGAGGCTGAGATAATAGTCATCAACACCTGCGCATTCATAGAAGAAGCGCAGGAAGAGGCAATAGACACAATATTAGAGACAAACAAGCTCAGAACGGAAGGAAAACTCCAAAAGCTTATTGTCAC
>JGI24710J26742_10004315_pt1 | contig 11726 bp, 9 predicted proteins | sample BioPla2DNA2_FD_26742 | JGI IMG/M metagenome (IMG submission 26742) | reverse complement strand
TGAGTTCAAAATCAAGGTGTCTAAAAGTCAAGATGTCTTTTTCGAGATAAAAAAACACCTGTAACCGTCTGGTTACAGGTGTTTTGGTGATCCACCGGAGAATCGAACTCCGGACACCTTGATTAAAAGTCAAGTGCTCTACCGACTGAGCTAGTGGATCATGTTTGGCTGGGATGGCAGGATTTGAACCTACGAATGCCAGAGTCAAAGTCTGGTGCCTTACCGCTTGGCGACATCCCACCATAAAAGGCGCAACATCAATTATAAGGAGGATTCCATCCTTTGTCAAGCAATTCTCCATAAAATAATAAACTTAATTTTTAGGGGAACTACCAGAAATTTTCTAGGTCCAGTTGCTTTGCTGTCAAAGCTAGCTTTCGAAGTTGGAAACCGGGTTTTAACCCCAATTTCCAACCCCTATTCACCAGACTTAATGGGGTGAATAATGGGAATCGAACCCATGACCTCCAGGGCCACAACCTGGCGCTCTAACCAACTGAGCTATACTCACCACTTAACAGAACAACCACTATTTTATGAAGAATATCGCTATTTGTCAAGTATAAAAATTGACAATTAAACATTATTCACTGGTTATCAGCGGAATTCCCTCATTTATCAATGTAATGGGATTAATATACACCTCATTAACCGATGCAGAAAAGTGCAGATGCGGCCCGGTTGAAAAACCTGTAGAGCCCACCTTTCCTATTACATCACCCTTTGTTACCATGTCCCCTGTATTGACATTTAATTCTTCCATATGGTAATACCATGTCTTTAGACCAAAGCCATGCTCAATAATAACGGTGTTGCCTGTTCCTATCATGTAATCGGCAATAAGAACCCTTCCGCTGTTTGATGCCATGACAGGGACTCCGTAATCATGTCCGATGTCAAGCCCATTATGCCTGTAGGAAGTAGGAGAACCGTTTACATGCCGTCTCTTGCCAAAATCGTATTCCCTTACTCGTCCTCCTTCCACCGGCATTATAAACCCGCCTTCCCAATAAGCTGCATCATCACATACCGGCCTTAGAGGATCAATCTTTTCTTTAACCTCCTGTGCGCTCTTGTCATTTCGGGTTTCGGCAGCAATTTTGGGATCTATGGTTAAATGCTGGGTAACAAACTCTTTATCGTTAACCTTAATGGCATAGGAAAAAGTTTCATCTCCTATTATCAGTTTAAAGCTGTATACATTATCATATTTATTATAATAGCTTACCGGAAGTAAAATTATGTGCTCATCTTTATAACGGAATATATTGGGCTTAAAATCAAGGTCTGTCTCAATTTTCACTGTCTCTTCCGGATTATGGTGTTTGATTTTCAAAACTATAAGCTCTCCCGGGTCTGTCTCCGTTGCAGATATTACAGGTTGCGGCGGAAAATCTGCTAAAAGAGTAAAATAGTAATTTGCACTACCTGTAAATTCCCCCTGATTCCATAGAGCCTGGCAAACTCCCTGATATTCGCCATCGGCTGGAATATCATGAGACATAATCACCGATGTTTTACCTGTAAAAATCTCTTCGCTGTCTCTGTAAAGTGTAATGTTGTATGAGTCTGGCGGGGTTTCAAAATTAAAGTAAGCTACTGATCCTTTGCCAAACCCAGCTTCCAATGTGTCCAATGAAGCTGAAGCAGTCCTGGCGTCTTGAGTACCAGGAACCACATATTTAATTCCGTCTATTTCAAGGGTTGCTTTCGGTATTAACACCCGCTGAGGAGTAGGTGTAATTACTGGCGAAGTGGGTTCAGGAGATATTATCTGAGAATTCTCGGGGGCATTATTAATTCTTTTACCAACAAACCACATAAAAACACAACACAAAATTATAATACTGTAAAGTAATACTCTTTTGGATGTATTGTTCTTTTTTTTATATTGATAAGGATTCCGATTATAACTGCTCATCTATAATGGCCCTCCATCTTGTTGTAAAATGATATTCCACAAACATAATTTTATCACTATACAGACAAAATGGCGAATACTTATCTGTAGTCACAGCTCAGCTTCCAATTGATTATATTGGGACCATACTTTCTTACAATTTTTTCAGCATGTTCAATCGGCACAGGCTTACTGATATAGAATCCCTGGGCTTTTATATTTTCATATTTTTTTAAATATTCGTACTGTTCCCTGGTTTCCACACCCTCTGCCAAAACTTCAAACCCCATTTTTTTGCCTATACTAATTATTAAATCGGTAATTAATTGTTTTGGCTTGTCTTGCAAAAAGTTCTCTATAAATACTTTATCAATCTTTAATGTGTTTATGGGAAGTCGGCTTAAAACATCCAACGTTGAATAATTCTTGCCAAAATCATCCATGGCTATTTTTATACCCTTTTGCTTTAAACTTATCAGCTTTTCCTTAACCATATCATATGATTCAGTCAATATTTCCTCAGTCATTTCCAGAACCAGCTTGTCAGGATTTAAGCCTGTTTTCTCCAAAATGTCCAAAACGCCGTTGATAAAGCCGTCATTCAGGAGCTGAACATTAGATACATTTACTGCAATACTGAGATTCTTATAACCTATTCTATGCAGTTTTTTTAAAAAGCTGCAGGCCTTTTTTTAAAACAAATTCACCAATAGGAATAATGAGACGGTTTTCTTCTGCAATCCTGATGAATTGGTCAGGATAAACAAAACCCAGCTCCGGGCTGTTCCATCTCAATAATGCTTCGAAACCTGATATTTTTCCGGATTCCAATATCATCTGCGGCTGATAATATACCTCAAATTCCCGGTTTTCCACTGCCTTGTGCAGCAGCTTTTCAATCTGCATTTTTTCCTTGACCAATTCGTCCATATATTCTTTATATATGAGGAAACCATTCCTTCCCCTTCTCTGAGTATCTTCCAAAGCTCTTTGGGCACATTCCAGGTATTCCTGAGGGGTTTTTTCACCATTACGGCACGGGGCAACCCCCATACTCACATTAATATACATTTTGCTTCTTCTTATTTCATATGGCTTTTTAAGCTGACTAAAAACAAGTGTTAAAGATTCGGACAAATCCTTACCGGAATTATGGTCATAAATAACTACGTATTCAGCCTCATCAATTCTGTAGACATTTCCTGCGCCAAAGATTTTATTCAGCCGACTCGCTACATTTTGAAGAAGCTCATCTGCAAAGTTTGGACCCATACTGTCACTGATAAGCTTAAAATGATTAATATCAATGGCAATAATCACCGGATTCTCCTTTATGCAATTAAAGTAAAGAGGCAGGTCTTCCATAAGTGAAGTTTTGTTGGGTAAACCGGTTAGGTTGTCATGATATATATAATAATCAAGACTTTTAATACTGTCCTCTTTTCGGAATCTGTTCAGTAATTCTTTTAACAATCTTTTCATAATAATCCTTATACACATGCATTTCCAGTATTTAGAAAAATAAAAACAGCCTATAAAAAAAGAGCTTACTATGTAAGTTTATTCTACATAATAATGCCCTTATGATAAATGTAAAAAAACAGTAGTCTTCCCCTAAAAACGTCAACTGCTTATATTTTCTTTTCTGTATACAGTGGGAGAAAGCCCGGTGCTTTTCTTAAACACTTTGCTGAAATATTCGTGATCCTTATAACCCAGCGTCTCAGCAATTTCATAGTTTTTTAATGAGGTGCTGATTAATAAATACTTTGCTCTCTCTATTTTGGCCATATAAATATAATCAGATAAAGAAATACCGGTAATTTTTTTAAACCTTTCACTCAAATATGCTTTACTGATAAATAAATTTTCTGCAATAGTCTTAACTGAAATATTATTGTCAATATTATAAAGAACTTCTAAGCAGGCACTTTTAACAAAGGTATCAATCTCCTTCCATATAACAAATTTCTTTAGAAAATTAAGAAGTTTGCTGCATCCATCGTATATTTGTTTACGAATTTCATCCCAGCTTTGATACCTTGAATAGCTTGGCTGCCTGATTCCTTCAACATCAGTATAAAGTTTAATCCATCCATGTTCATCCAATACTCTTGAAATGATTTGACTGGATGCATTTTCGAGAATTATTACGGCTTTTTTTAGATCATAATCAAGAGCAGCCCCCACTGTTGCCAACATGTTATTTGTTGCCGAGAGAGCATCCTCCTGTGCTTTGATCAGGCAAACTGCCACCTGATTGACATAATCATCCGGGAAAAAGGCTTTGTCAGCTAAATCCTCCCATTGCCTGATTTTTTCCTTTTCTCTTCTTTTTTGGTCGAGGAATACTTTTACCCGGGATAAAAGCTCAGAAATCTTCTGGTTATCCACCGGTTTTCCCAGATAATCGAAAGCTCCGTGTAACAGTCCTTTCCTGGCATAAGCAAATTCAGTATAGTCACTTAAAAGAACAACACATGGACACAGTTTTTCCTCAGATACTGTTTTTAATAGTTCCATACCGTCTATAACAGGCATTTTAATATCAGTAATAAGCAGATCATACGAGGAGGCACGCAACTTTTTTAAAGCGTCCATGCCGTTTTCAGCCTCGCCTGCAATAACAAAGTCCTTTGTTTGACTCCAGACTTTCATTCTTTTTATATCGTATCTGAGAATCTCCTGATCATCTACAATCAATACTTTATACAATAGAATACCCCTATTAATTAAATTTTTAGCTGCCTATAACCGTTTCAATTTTTTGTATAAGTTCGTCAGAATTCCAAGGTTTTGTGATTACGCCGCTTAAGTTTATTCTTTGTCTTGCCTTTGAAACTGCTAGAATATCTGCATATCCTGTTATAACGAGGGTTTGTATCTCCGGGTATTTCTCATGGACTTTCATAAGAAATTCATCACCGTTCATTCCCGGCATCAGCCAGTCGGTAATTACAAGAATTATGTAGATTTTATCCGCTACAAGTTCATCAATTAAATCTAGTGCTTCCTCAGCATTTAATGCTGACTCATACCTGTATCTGCCGTTGAAGTGCGCTATAAGTTCCTGTTTAAGTGAAATAAGTATCATTTCATCATCATCAACACAAACTATTGCACTGCGCTTTTGCATACACTCACCCTTCTCAAGTTTTTAACCAGACATTAAAGGTTGTTTCATCTTGATTTGTTTCTACATTGATATCGCCTTCGATTTCTTCTACTAATCTTTTAACAATGTCCAGGCCCAGGCCAGTACCCTCACCCAACATTTTTGTTGTGAAGAATGGTTCGAAAATTTTATCAATGATGTCCTCAGGGATAGGAGGCCCGTTGTTGGAAATAGAAACTTTGACCCTTTCGTTGTCGTTTGAAATGCGGATTTTTAATGTGCCTTTATAGTTCATTGCATGTAAAGCATTGTTAATAATATTTACCCATATTTGATGGAGTTTATCAGGAAAACAAATTACATTAGGTACATTTTCGTATTCTCTGATTATTTCTATACCATATTTCATCTGATTATGGTACAATGTCAGAACTGTCTCTATATCCTTGATTACATCATACGAAACAGGTGTTTTATTGGTATCCTTGTGTGAATACGTTTTTAAAGCCAATATGACCTGGGAAGCTTTTTCAGTAGATACTCTTATCATTCCAACCGATTTATGCAATATGGCTATACTATAAGCAGCCTGAATAGCAGTAAAGTTTTTCGGGTTGCTAACCAGTTCAATAAACTCGTCTTTTTCTCCTTTGTAACCTATATCCACCAGTTTTTCAATTATTTCTTCATCTGTCCGGATACCTTTTTCTTCAACAGCTTTATAGTATGTTCTGCGCAATATGCGCTTATATGCATTATCCTGTTGTTCTGCGCTATTATGAACTAAACTTAAATAGGTTCTGTATTCATCATCATGTGCCCGGCAACAAAACTCTATAACATTATCCAACTCTTTTCGCAGAATCCTTTCAATAGTTCCGCCTGCAGAATTAATAATACCAAGGGGTGTATTCAGTTCGTGAGCTATACCTGCCACCAGCCGACCTAACACAGCCATTTTCTCTGTATTTATCAACTGGGCTTGTGCAGATTTTAAATCTTCTATAGCTGCTTCCAGCTCATGATTTGCATTTTCCAGATCCCAGGTTCTTTCAGCCACCTTTTCTTCCAGCTCGTTATTAAGCTTAATAATTTTTTCTTCAGCCATTTTACGGTCGGTAATATCCTGGATTATTGTTAAAATGTATGTGGGGCTTTCTCCTGTTTCCCATAGGCGTGTAACTGTCACATCTGCCCAGACAAGTCTGCCATTTTTATGAGTATATCGTTTTTCAAGCCTGTATTTTTCTAATTCGCCACAAATAAGTTTTTCGGTCAGTTTTCTCTGTTCTTTAACATCATCCTTATGAGTAATATCGGCGTATGTCATATTTTTTAATTCTTCTACACTATAACCGACAATTTCGCAATACCGCTGATTTGCAAGCACCAAATCACCGCTTTGCGCAACAACCTGGACAACCCCGACACCTGCCTGATTAAAAAAAGCTCTGAACTGTGCTTCGTTCTCTCTTATCTTCCGATTAGCTTCTTCTATTCCTTCAAACATATCTTCCATGTCCGTGGCCATGTCTTTTATCTCAGCGAAAGCCCTGGCAAAGCTGGCCTTCCCCAGCTTTTTCTTCCCGGCTGAAGCGCTTTTCCCTGCCTCAATTATGCTGTTTCTTATTACTTCAAGAGGACGCACAAGTCTTATATAGCTTGATATTGTCACGGCAGCACTGATTGCGAAAAGAATGGCACCCACTATCAAAAAATCATATATAAGCTGTTTAAAGTACTGTTCTCTTACCGGAAAATTGTCATACCAAATAGTTGCATAGGCAATTACCCGTTCTTTTTCATCCATCCGGAAAACAGGAACAACCTTTTTTTCAATGTATTTTCCCTCAGGAGCAACTGTTTCGTCAACTACTAAACCTTTTTCTGAAGTCAACCATATAAGACTTAATTTTTCTGTACTTACTCTTATAGATTTAAGATTTTCGTTATTAAGCTCCAATGTAATTAATTTTCTCAGACTTTCTATATCATAATTCCATATAGCAGGTTCAAATGCGTTCTGAACCCGCATTTCAACTCCCCGCTTGTAATCTGTAAGCTCAGTATTTATACGCTTAAGGTTTGTGACAGCGCCAAAGATTATACTGGGTATATATATTAAAATACCTATTAAGAAAACCATGACGGACAGTTTCTGTGCCAGCCCATTTCTTTTTATAAAGAACCTGTTCTTCGCTTTTTGCGCCACTATTGTTTACACATCCTTTTTGCATTATCTTCAGGGATATACTTTTTGAAAATATTGTAAATGGTTCCATCTTCAATCATTTCATCGATGGTCTGCCGAAATTTTTCAATTTCAGCGGGAGAAAAACATTTTTTGCTGAAGGCGAGATTTCTTACCAATGGCTCTTCTTCTGGAGCCCAGTCGTAAATATTAATCCCTTGCATTTTGTAATAATCAATATAGAAAAGGTAGCTTGTTGATAAATTAAAGGTTACCTGTATCCAGCCATCATCAAGCATTTTATACAGGTGTTCGGTATCCCTTGCCTCAACAATCATTTTTTGCTTTTCCAGCTTTTTGATGAGCTTTGTGTAGTGTTCACCATAGTAATATCCCCTTACTATTCCCACCTTGATATTTTTATTCTGCAACAGCTCTTCTTCTGTTGAAATACCGGCATCACTTTGTACCAGAACATCATTTTTCTCTGCAAAGTAAGGAACAAAATACGAATATTCAGCTCGTTCCGGTGTTTCTACCGTAGAAACACCCATATGAAGCAGTCCCTCGGAAATCATCGATGAAACTCTGACCCGGGGCAGTATTTCAATTTTATAGTCCAGCTTCATTCTTTTGAATAATTCTTCAACTATATCTTTATTAATACCGTGGTCATGGCTTGCATGGTAAAGATAACCGCTGTTATAAATCCCGACAGTTATCGGCTTTTCTCTACTATCTGTTAAAAATCTTTTCTGATTGTTGTGATATTTAAGTAATTCCAGGTAAGTATCATCATTACTCGGGATAAAAGCCCGGTCGAGCATATATACTCCTATAGTAGCAGAAAAAATAAATAGTATTATCAATAGGGCTATAATTATTTTTTCCATTTATTACGGCCCCTTTCTTCTATGGTTGTTTTGGCAATGTAAAACTAAGAACAGTCCCTTCATCTTCCACACTATTTATACTGACCTCTCCACCATGCTTATCAATAATCTTTTTTACAGTAGCCAATCCGATTCCTGATCCCTCATACTCATTTTGGGTATGCATTCTCTGAAAGATGCCAAACAGCTTTGAAGCATATTTCATGTCAAAACCTACACCATTATCCCTGACAGAAAAACGATACTTGTTTTTATCTTCTTCACAATCAACGGTTATAACGGCTTTTTCTCTCAGGCGGGTGAACTTTATAGCATTAGATAAAATATTATTTACAACTTGCTTTAATAAAATGGAATCCGCCATTACTGTCGGAAGAACTCCTTTTATAATGAATTCAATCTTCCTGTTTTTAACCGAGCTCATTAATTCGGCATATGTCTGCCTGAATAACTGGTCAGTATCTACCGGTGCCAATTCAGGAAGGGCATTGGCAGTCATTGAATATAGCAGAAGTTTATTAATAAGAATAAACATATTCTCACAAGTGCTGCGAATATCAGTGAGCATTTTTAATACTTCCGGGCTTAGCATATCTGCGTAATCCTCAAGTATATATTTTGCACAGTAGTCAATAGACCTTAACGGAGATTTAAGATCATGAGATACTGTAAAGGAAAAGGTCTCCAATTCTTTTATTGCATCACTTAATTGCATGGTTCTCTCCTGAACCTTTTCTTCCAGCTCCTCATTCATCTTCATAATCTGTCTGGTTTTTTCATCGAGAGCTCTCATTGTGTTGAATTTATCAATGGCTTGTTTAACGGTAAGAATTAAATCCTCCTGTTCCCAGGGTTTTTGTATGTACCTGAATAAACTTGCATTGTTAATGGCATACTGTATTGCATCCAAATCTGTATAGCCTGTCAGCAGAATTTTAAGTGCCTGCGGAATTATCTTGTCCAGTTCTGCCAAAAGAACTTCGCCCGTCATTTCAGGCATTTTCTGATCGGAAATAACCAATATAATATGGTCCCCCTGCTCTAAAGATTCATTGACTATCATTAGTGCCTCTTCTGCGCTTGTAGCTGTTTCAATAATTATGTCGGAGGATATATTATTTGTAAGTTCAATCTTTAAAGCTTCGACCATCATTTCCTCATCGTCTACACATAAGATAATATCTCTTTTCATTTGTCCTCCAAAAACCATATATTCCATAGTTCTATTTACCCATAATATTCAACTATTCTCAATATATTTAAATAGACTGTCTAAATTTCAAAACTCAACATTATTGGCCGTACTATAAGCAACAATTTAGGGTGTTACACATAAAAAATAGTATCCTGCCGCTTAAGGCAAATATAAGCTATTGCCAGTTGCCAAGATAAATAAATTGTTGTTGACAACCAAAAATAACCACTATATAATAAGTGTACTAACATTCATAGTACACTTATTTCATAATATACTATAGTACTACTAAACGAAAGGAGTGATACCTATAATAGCAATAGACTTGAGAAATCCAAAACCTATCTACGAGCAGATAAAAGATAAAATCAAGCAACTAATAATTTTCGGTGCTCTTAAGCCGGATGAAAAGCTCCCTTCTGTAAGAGAACTGGCTCAGACTACTTCAATTAATCCAAACACGATACAAAAGGCATATAAGGATTTGGAATCTGATGGCTTTATTTATACGGTATCCGGAAGGGGTAATTTTGTGGCACCCTCGCCGAAAAAAGCTGATTCAAAACGTCTGGAAGAATTATATGCCACTCTGAGAGCCACAGTGGGGGAACTTTCATATTTAGGTGTTCCTGAAAAAAATATAACTGAAGTTGTTCAAAATACAATATCCAACTCCAGACCACAAGGAGGAAATAAAGTATGATAGAGATTAAAGATTTGAAAAAGTCTTTTGATGGTTTTTATGCCTTGAACGGTGTAAATGCGACAGTAGAAAATGGCTCGGTTTATGGGCTTGTTGGACCTAACGGTGCAGGTAAAACTACACTTATCAAGCATATGGCGGGTGTTTTTATTCCGGATTCCGGCTCTACAACCATAGATGGGCAGCCGGTATACGAAAATGTTTCAGTCAAATCAAGGATATTTTATATACCTGATGAGATATATTTCTTCCCACAGGCATCTTTACTGGATATGAAAAAATATTATAAATCCATATACCCAAGTTTTGATGAAATCAGGTTCCAAAAGCTCCAGGAGGTCTTTCCAATTAACCCGAAAAAGAATCTTAAACGGTTTTCCAGAGGCATGCAAAAGCAGGCTGCCTTTTGGTTAGGTTCCTGTGTTCGCCCCGATATTATGTTATTGGATGAGCCGGTGGACGGACTTGATCCTGTAATGCGCCGAAAGGTATGGAGCGTATTGTTGCAGGATGTAGCTGAAAGAAGAACGACAGTATTTGTTTCTTCCCATAATTTGCGTGAGCTTGAGGATGTCTGCGATCATGTAGGTATCATGCATGAAGGAAAAATTATATTGGAACGTAGTCTGACAGAGCTTCAGAATAATATCATAAAACTTCAGGTGGCTTTTGAAGGGGGGCTTCCTGATGAAGTCAACAAACTGGATATTCTGAACCGGCAGCAAAGCGGTCGGATTTGGATTCTTATTGTCAGAGGTAACCGTGACAAAATCATAGCCCAAATCAATGCATTAGACCCTTTGCTGGTTGATGCGCTGCCTCTCTCTCTTGAAGAAATCTTTATCTATGAACTTGGAGGTATGGATTATGCCGTTAAAAACATCGTACTTTAATAGTGGAATATTTAGAAACAATATCAGGAGATTCTGGCTTATTACATTTTCTTATACATTTTTTCTGTTTCTGTTTGTAATAAGTTACATAAGCAGAATAACTGAACAGATAAACAGAAACAATGGCTCTGAGATATTAAGTGATTTAGGGAAAATGCTCTTTTACAGTAATGATGTTATGGTTTTATTCTTGGGGTTTTATCCCCTGGTTGCAGCACTGGCAGTGTTTTCGTATATGCATTTCCAAAAGAATACAGCTATGATTCACTCCTTGCCTGTGACCCGTTCGACTTTGTTTGTGACCAATTACCTTTCAGGGCTGTTTATTGTATGTTTTCCACTTATTTTTAACAGTTTAATATTGATTGTTTTTGAAACAGTTACAGGCATCCCAAATTCGCCATATTCATGGATATGGTTTGGTATAAATCTTGTGCTGACGTTTCTTTTATACAGTTTCGCCGTATTTGCCGGTATGTTTACCGGGCATTTGGCTGCACAGGCTATCTTCTATTACATATTTAATTTCCTTGCGCTTTTCCTTGAAACTGTGATCAGAAGCATTTTAAATAACTTTTTATTCGGGTATTCATCCTACTATTCATCCCGAACCTTTGATGCCTGGTCACCGCTTTATTATCTGTCAGATTTCTACAGAGGATTCCGGAGCGATCAGGGAAATATAGCCGCCACAATTGGATATTTAGTTGCAGCCATTATCTTCCTGGTATCGGCCTACTACCTGTACAAGAAACGGCACATGGAGGTTGCCACTGATGTAATCAGCTATTCATTCGTTAAGCCTGTTTTTAAATATGGTGTCGCTTTTTGTTCTG
>JGI24710J26742_10004314_pt1 | contig 11727 bp, 9 predicted proteins | sample BioPla2DNA2_FD_26742 | JGI IMG/M metagenome (IMG submission 26742) | reverse complement strand
ATGAGCCGAAACACCCCCGCTCTCACGGGGAATACACCAGCCTCTCGAGCACTTTACGGTGCATCTGAGAAACACCCCCGCTCTCACGGGGAATACGAAAAGAAGGTCATTTAAGTACCGACAGGACCCCGAAACACCCCCGCTCTCACGGGGAATACAACGCCATCATAGCGAGCGTTTAGCCATTTTTAGAAACACCCCCGCTCTCACGGGGAATACTTTGCTGTCGAGTTTGGTATAATCATCCATGTAGAAACACCCCCACTCTCACGGGGAATACAACTCCGAGATTTACACCGAGGACGGCGGTAAGGAAACACCCCCGCTCTCACGGGGAATACTTTTGATAAGATTTGAGCAAGGCACACAGAAACACCCCCGCTCTCACGGGGAATACTAACTTAGTTATCGTAAGCACCATTGCAGCAACGAAACACCCCCGCTCTCACGGGGAATACTTTGACAACCTAACTAAAGGCGAACAAGAACAAAGAAACACCCCCGCTCTCACGGGGAATACGATAAAACAGGCTCTTTTAATGGTCTGCCTATAGAAACACCCCCGCTCTCACGGGGAATACCCTACCTCAGTCTGCATCTACTCCGATTTCTGAGAAACACCCCCGCTCTCACGGGGAATACAGCTTCGGGAAGTCCAGCCACTCCCTGAATTTAGAAACACCCCCGCTCTCACGGGGAATATTAACTCGAAAGCAAAGGCTGAGCAGGCTGTTGCGAAACACCCCCGCTTACACGGGGAATATCGTACCTGTAATACCTACTTTCGGGGCTATTCAGAAACACCCCCGCTTACACGGGGAATATCTTTTAGCCTTGGAACTGCAAGAAAAGCCGAAGGAAACACCCCCGCTTACACGGGGAATATCAGAGGCTAAATCGTTGAAAGAGGTACAACCTAGAAACACCCCCGCTTACACGGGGAATATGCCCTGTCATACGGTGTCCAAGGTTTCCCTGTAGAAACACCCCCGCTTACACGGGGAATATGCTACAATCTATTTCCAGACCACCGATAATCAGGAAACACCCCCGCTTACACGGGGAATATCAGTACCTTCTTCTTCGGCAGATAAAAATACTGGAAACACCCCCGCTTACACGGGGAATATTTGCTGTCCATAGCAATCTGCTTGATACATCGGGAAACACCCCCGCTTACACGGGGAATATTGTGCGTTCCTGTGAGTTCCATCATTCTTCTCAGAAACACCCCCGCTTACACGGGGAATATGTGTCGCATGGTTGTAGGCGTTGCCTCGCTTAACGAAACACCCCCGCTTACACGGGGAATATTCGCAGGGCTGACATTAGGGCAGGCCTATAATCGAAACACCCCCGCTTACACGGGGAATATCTACGACCTCCGCAAGTGCTTGCCTCAGTTCAGGAAACACCCCCGCTTACACGGGGAATATTTGGGTAGGTTGTCTTGCCCTTAGCCTGTGCTGGAAACACCCCCGCTTACACGGGGAATATTGCAGCTGACCGATGGGGACAACATCCTTCAAGGAAACACCCCCGCTTACACGGGGAATATACTTCTAAATTTCCACATTTACTGTTTAGACATCCAATAAAACTTGGCTAATATTTTACTTTTTCGTGGAACGCTTCTCAAAAATTCTATCGGGTGAAGGGCGTAGCATAAGTTTCAACCCATCAAAATCTATCGGCTCCCACGTATCGTCCAGCGTTCTAAAATCAAACCCCTGCTCCGTATCCGTAGTATAAACCATAACAGCTCTGCCACCTTTTATCGAAGAACAAACTCGCTTCCATAACAAATCACGAACTCTGGCTGACACCTTACCTACATAAACACCTGTGGCTATCTCAAACAACCATTTCGTCATGTCACCTTTAAGTGACGGAGGACATGAAGTTAATTGCAGTACAATCATAAAATTTCACCGTATCCTTCTTCAAATGTATCCTCAGCATACAACTTATGTCCTTGAACCTCGCCCAATTTATCATCCCAAAGATATAGTACATTGGCCTCCAATAAAGCTTGTTCATCTCCCAGTAGTAACTGTTGCACATCCTGCACTATTCTTGTTATAAGTTTAGTTTTCTGAAAGGCGTCCCGAACTGCGTGCCTTGTTAGGCTACTAATATCAGCACCTGCGTCACATTCGGCTACAACTCTAAAAGCTATCGGGATAGTTACTTCAGCTTTATACAGGTCTGCTATATCGTAGATGAATGACCTTTCATGCCCCGTATGTACAAAGCCTAAACCCGGCGACAAACCCAACGCTACTACGACACTATGAACTAACCCGTATAAACAAGTGTGTGCCACAGATAAAGCCTTGTTTATAGGTGTACCTGCGTGAAAATCATTAGGGTCATACCGCCTACCATCCCAAATAACGCCAGTCTTTAGAGCTGCCTCGTTGTATGTTGCCTTTACACGAGTACCCTCTCTACCCCGTAACTGCTGAATTGTCAATCCTTCTATATCCTCATTGGGGAATCTCAAAGCATACATTTTACGAGCTACTGAAGCTCGCAGTTGAACATTAGATACCAAAGTTGCCTGTGCCGTAAGTAATTTAGAGCTTGCCGTTAAAGGTCTACCGTGAGCGTAGTACTTTACACCTTGTTCACCTACCCAAACGGTAGATACTCCCGTATCACTTATAAGCTCCACCGCCCTATGTGTTATGCTCGTTCCCGGTCCTAACATAATGACACTAAGGGACGCTGCAGGTATATGCACCGTCCCTCGTATATCTGTCACGGTAATAGCACTATCCTGCCGATTGACGCTACACCTTTCAAGGTATAGAAATGTACACCTTGTCTTTAATTGCGGTAATTCTTGTAATTGAGGGGGCGTAGCCCCTAAACCACTCACCTCAGCACCGTAGGGACTACCGTAAGTAGTCCACAACCATAGGCTTTGGCTCTACCTATGCCTTGCGTCAATGCCCTAATAAAACCTTCTGGGTCTGTGACGTGAAGCACACCTTCATAAGATACTTTTGTGATAACAACCTTCGGCTCACCTTGATGACGCCCGAATTCCACCTTCGCCACAGGTGATACTCTCAGCGTATTCACGTCCACCTTAAATCCGTTTGCCTCAGCCTTACGCACAAGCCACGAAACAAGCTCAGCACTGTCATAGATGCCTACCTTCTTGTTATTCATTTCCTTAACAGGGTTGGCTACAAGCTTGAATGAGTAAGTAGAACCTTCCTGCACTGATTGCAAGAGTTTATCATAAGAACGGGACTCTCCCTTAGCATCTTCACGACAATACTCCCCAATCATGTGTGAGAAGTCTGGCTTCTCCTCGGATAAAACTAATAGGTATTTCTTACCTGCAAGGTCATCTATACGCCATAGAGAGCGTGTCTTTGCTACACCAGCAGGACGAGTAAAGCAGTTCTCCACTACTGCGTGAACTACATGAGGTGAAGCTAGCAATTTCACCATTGTATTTCTACGTCTTGTATCAAGCTCAATTCTGGATAAATACATTACCCATCCCCTCCTAATCCTTCAAATGGGTCATGCTCTACGGCAATCTCTCCGCATATCTCACTTAGTGAGATATACTCCTCCGCAATAAATCGCTTTGTATGCTGTCTGTGCTTCCAACTAAACGAAATAGGCACATCTGTTTGTACTCGTTTAGTTACTCTGTCTGCGTCATAGACAAGCTTTATCTTAGGGATAACCTTTGTGCGTTCATAATTACGCAGAACTTTCTCCCGATAAAACTCGCTCGCTTGCCACTTGTATGTTTTTAATGCCTCCACACACCCCATATCTAACACATCAAGCAACATTCTCCCAGTAGGTGGGCAAGAACGTCTACCTAACGAAAGTGCGTGATACGGGCTTTCTATAGCCTCGGATAGTGTCTTAATAAGTTCATCTTCACCCTCCAAAGCCACTACGAAAACAGCGTCAGCTATATAATATCGCTCTGTTACATAATTCATATCTACACCCTGCTTCGTCCTGCCCTTAGCAGTGTGAAAATCTCTCATAAGTTCGCCGGGCTGGTCGGCTCTGACACCAAACTTCAACCCCGCCAAATCCTCGATACTCTCGTCTCTATCACGCCCTAGTGCCGCTGCCAACAGCCCTATGACCCCGCTCTTAGACGGCTCCATTGCCGTGTCACGGGTAGTGTATTTGCTGGCTACACCCCATGATTGCATAGGTGCAGCCAACCTCAACAATAGCGTTTTAGACATTACTCTAAACCCCTAATGTAGTCTTCAACAGTATCTAACAGAGTGCTAAGATTTACACGACCGCCCTGACCTTCCAGTTTAGGTAAATACTTGCCTACTACAAAAGACTTAATAGGTGGCATACTGAAATCACCGTAAGCGTCAAGTGCGTATTCTTCTAATGCCTTGGCAGATGGCACTACAAAGCCCTCTGTGCTTGCTGGAATAACTCTCTCAAAAGCAGGACTTAAATTCAAAGGTTTATCCTCTCTTAAGGTCACATAAAGCACACTCGGAATCGTATTATTGGCGTAACTGTTAATCTTACCTGTCGGCATAGATACTACAAACTGCTTAATAAAATCTCTAACAATCTTTGCAGTCTTTTCAGTATCCCCAACATACTCATTAAGCGAGTGTACCTCAACAGTTGCATAACGATAGAGTGTGGATGAGTTAAATTCAGAATCCCCAAGATGCCCAGCACCCTCAGTATCTACGTCATCAACAGCAGTAAAAAAGTCAACCTCATTTTCAACCTCGTGGGTAGAGATAGCATGACTCACCTGAACACAAGCGTCTACCGAAAACTCAGCATCGGCCGCTGACATCCGACCAAATAAAGCGATTTCAATTCCGTTCTTCTTTTTCAGAGCGTCTTTCAGTTCTTTCTTTACGGTAGCCAACTTCTTGCCCTCAGCCACCGTGCGTGCAATAATAGAAGCGATGTCTTGCATCTGGAAAGTAGAGATAAAGAACATAACCTTCTTTTGCCCAGCGTTTGCAACTTCTTCAGTCGCTTCTTCAGCAGTGTCTGCTCCCGTATTCTTCTTATTCTTCTTACTCTTAGAAGCGTTTTTTGATTTATCATCTACAAGCTTCATAGTGATAAGAGCCTCTTTCACCAACGCAGCAGCCGATTCCTCAGAAACATCAGGCAAAATAGCCATAAGCTTCGCTTTGATAAGTTCTTCTACTTGTCTGGTGCGGTAGCTCAACTCATTTTTATCAAGCCCATCTCTAAAGCCTGTTCTGATAGCACGCTTCCAGCTCTGCGAAGATACTCTCGCTCTCTGAACCCCACCGAATATCGCTGTTTTCGGCGCACCTGTGTCATCCCTATTCAAACAACTTGGTGGTACAACCTGTAATGCGTGAATGTCTAAAAATAATTTACCTTTCATCATCTGAACCTCCTTCATCAGAAACACCCCCGCTCTCACGAGGAATACTATTTGAGTAAAACTCTGACGACCATCTAATCCTAACTGCCTTATTCCCAGTAGAAAATTGATAATTATATAAATCCTTTGCAAACTGAGCGAAATCAAGCTTAATACCCGCTTTACTCAAAGCTCGAATAAAACTTCTCGCAAAGTATGCCAATCTTGTTATATCCTTTGACGTGATTAAGCTATTATAACGCTTACGAATAGAGTTATAAGATAACTCTCCCTGTGCTGCTAACGCCGCCAAGGCTCTACCGAAAGAAAGACCTCTCTGAGAACCCGCTGAATTACCTTGACGATATACTCCGTACAGTGTCAAGGCTGTATGGATAGCCTTACCTTCTTTCGTAATCTCTCCCTGAACTTCGCAATCCACAGTAGTATCAGACATCACAATCTCCCATACCTCAGGAGAATCAGCTAAGTCCTTACCTACCGCTCTACGCAACTTTGCCAAGTCGGCTCTGGTCTGAGGCGTATCCACAGCCAATCTTGCCACTTGACGAGCGACCACGGCGTAAACCTTTTCTGCTTTAGTCATTTGTATAACCCCCTTTCTTTAATATATTATAAAATTTATACTTAAATTTATTGTAGGCACACACAGAGTTGATTGCGTTACCATAATTATCTTCTGTCAGCACCTTACCCTTTAACGCCACACCGCCTGCTTGAGTATATAGTTTATCTGCTCGACCCCTAATAAAGTCACTTGCGGATAAAACTAACTCAGTACCCTTGCTTTCAGGTGTGTCAACCTCTGGATTGATATTCCCAAGCCACTCGTGAAAAATCTCACCCAAAGACCCATACAACTCAGCTTGTGCTTTATCAAGCATATTCTCAGCTTCGGCAGTTGTTCCTGAGAACCCACGGCTCTTAGCCATATTAAACACGAACATCCTGTACTCATAAGCTAAATCTTCAATAGTTTTAAGACCTCTGTAGATAACTCCCAACCAGTCGTCCTCATCACTTTCATCAGTAGTTACATCCGTGAATATCCCTGTATTCAGGTGGAAAGTATCTCTCCAGACTTCATCAATCTTCATATTCTGTTTTCCATAAACAACCTGAGTAAGCTCTATACCTACCTTACGCTGTTCGCACATACCTGACATCAAAAGCTCATCAAGCCAGCGTAGCACACCTGCCTTAGTTTCTTTCTTTGTAACGTCAGAGGCAACCACAGAAGCGAAGCCACGCCACAAGTGCTGAGGAGTAGATAACGCCTTATATTTTCTAATTTGAACACGGGACTTCGTAGTGGTTACCGTCTTTGTAAATTGCTCAGCACCTACATCCTCAGAATCGCTAAAGCAATCCCCCGGAGCGTTGTAACACCCTACAACACCGCCATCTTCTACCTTTAGATACAAACGTCTGGATTGAAGTGTAAGAAGCTCGACTTGATTATCTGGACAAGCATAGTTAGCACACTTCTCATAGCGAGGAACATCAAGCTCCCAAGGAGCAAGCCCGTCACCCCAGAAAGGTTCTTCTCTCATACGGTCGTATAAAACAAAGTTGAGCATAAGAGTTTCAAACAAGTTATCCCCTGACAGCATGGTGTTGCCTATTTTTCCTACCCAACCTACTCCGGCGCCGCCTTTATAAGTAACATCGTCCGCAGCATTTATAGTAAGTAACCACCTTAACGCCTCATCAAACGAGATTACATCAGTATCGGTACGAGGTAAAAAAATCTTCGCAAGATTATTCGACTCAGAAATTGTAAAAATGAACTTCTTAACGGACATCAATCCGACATTATAATCACCTTTACCCGAATCGTCCTTAGGCTTTTTATTACTCTTATCTTTCTCCTTATCGTACCTTTGCTTTACAGCAGGTATCTGATAAAACGGACGTGTTGGATGAACCAAATAAAACCTATCTCTCCACTGTTCCAAGTACGTGCTGATTGCCTCGGCATCAAACTCTCCCGCCTCATACAATCTACGCCACATACGCAGAGCTCCATCTAAATCGCCTTCCTCACGTAGGTCACGATACTCGTCTGTACGTGTGTAAACAGCGTGCAGGATAGCCAACAAAAGACGCATAACGGCAACATCTTGGATAGGACTTTCGCCCGAAAGACCCATAAACGTGTGTGCTTGCCTAAACACATCTTTAAGACTAACCTTATGTTCTCTTATAGTCCCTCGCTCATCGACAACTGCGCACTTTATCCAAGGTACATCTAACAAGTTGAACATTGGTGTAATACTTGCCTTTTCCACTACACCATCTCCTTTACTCGCTATATTCCAACCCTTTCTCAGGACTATACCTTAAAGTATACTCCCCAAGGGTAGCCTTACCGTTTTCATCAAATATCAAGAAATTTGCGTCACTAATCCAACTACTTTTACTCCAACTTTCAGGCAGGCCTACATTTTCAGCACATTTTTTGAGTTCTTTTTCACACTTTGAAATATTTATCCCGAATACGTAAGGAAGCCTCAAACTATACTCAGCTAATTGCTTAGCTTGGTCTGGGCGTAGTTCACTAACAGGTATCGGGTCTGAACCTAAATGAGGTAGCGGATAAAAGCCGTCCGTCTTACGCATTACAGGTATTACTTCAAGGGAATCTATGCTCCCACGAACCGTAGCACTTGCCAACTGCTCACTGCATTGAGTGTCTCCACTTATCCAGCCAAATATTGGACTACAACCGCCTCTTGGGTCGCTTATCTGCCATCCCTTAGCGTCCTTTTCCCGTTTAGCGTTGTTCTCTACGTATCTCTTTAACGCCTTATCATACCAGCTTTTATAGTCCGCAGGTATGGCAGGCTCACCCCCATCGTAAACATTCGCTACAAGCGATGGAATGTCATTAGGTACATTTATCACATCTGGGAGTATCGCACGTGTCTTAGCCAATAAATACGGTCCATACACAAGCATAGAACCCTTGTCAAATTCTCCCCAGACTGTATCCATCACATAGCACGTAGGCGTTGCTACAGCAGTCGGCCTGCCCACTCTATCGTGTCTATCGTGTCTATGCAGTCTGCCTATACGTTGAAGTAAAAGGTCTATCGGACATAAATCCGTAATCAGAACATCTAAGTCGATGTCCATTGATTGCTCAAATATCTGCGTACCTACGACTATCTTCTTACCGCCACGCCTCGCCTCTTTACCAAGCACATTTACGAGATACTCCTCTTTTTTAGACCTGTCTACCTGCATAAATCCTGAGTGAAGTAGTACAACCTCTACGTCTGTGAAATGCTTAGATAATGTGTCGTACAACCCCTGAGCCTTACGCACCGTATTTGCAATTACACCTGCGTACCCGCCACCTGCAAGTACATTTTCGAGTATACTCACTACAGCCGTAGATGCCAGCTGCCTAATACTTACACTCCTAACCTTTGAAGATATACCAACAGCCTCTACGCAAGGTTGAGTGTTGCCACACACATAAGTTATCTGTGGATACGACACAGTTGGTGTTTCGACAGCCTGCTTTTTAGTATCAGTGTCCCGAATACCTAAATACGCTGATACCAACTTATTCCGAGTGTTAGCAGGGAGTGTCGCCGATAAAACAATTACTGGAACTTGATACGCCCCAAGGTATGTCAGTGCCTTACATAAATAACTCAGCATATATGTATCGTAAGCATGACACTCATCTATAATTACGACCTTCCCGGCTAAGCCTAAATGCCTCAATGTGAGGTGCTTACGGCGTAAACCTGCAAGCAGTATATGGTCGACTGTGCCCACTGTGAAGTCTGCCAGAATACCTTTCTTACTTCCCTCGAACCATTCATGCACCTGTACATTAGATACAGGAGCGTCACTATCATCCTCACACAGCCTGTATTTTATGCTTGTGTATTTATCATAGTATTCTGCCTTTCCATGCATAAGTCTGGCACTGTAAGGTGCGTCAGCAGGTTCAAACCCAGAAACCCACTTCACTACACGGTCAAACATCGCATTTGTCGTAGCCTGCGTAGGGAGAGCAAAGTAGACCCCACGACACCCCCTCTGACTTGCAATTAACTCAGCCGCAGCCAATGAAGCCTCTGTCTTGCCTTCACCCATAGGGGCTTCAATAATCATCAAATTAGGAGATTTTTCTGCCACTCTAAGAACAGCCTCTTGCACTGGATAAGGCGTAGAGATATTAAATCTTGTCTCGTATAAACTTAAAGCATCGCCATAAGCCCGCCATAACGGAGGTAAATCGTAGTACCTAAAAGCTTCTTCGGCTCTTTTAGCACTGTGCGTAGCGGTGAAACTACTCGTAGGTATAAGCGGAAAATACTTCTCATTGCTCGCCATCCAGTCAGCCATAACAACTAAACCAGAAAGCAGAACCTGCACTGGTTTAGTAAGTTGCACAAGTTTTATAGTATCGAGCGTAACCCCTGAAATAGCCAGAGCCTCGGATAAAAGCTCCTTCTGAGCGTGTACCCACTCATCACTCTTGAAACCCGCTATTTTCTTATGCTCTGTCTTAATCTTGTACAAGTCGGAAACGTCTGGTTGACTTCCATGATGCCCGCCAACTACAATAGCCACACTGTGGTCTACACCGTAGCGTACCAATATGCAATGCGTAACGTACTCGTGGCGTATGGACAGCCTATGCTTACTACCTGTAAATCCAGCAGACGTAAGCCCATCCATCAATACCCTGTCTACATTCGGAGTTTTATAACCCTCTCTAAATTGAAAAGCAGGACTGGCCTTACCTATATCATGCACACTGGCTAAAAATATAAATAAATCTCTACCAGAAACGACACCTGCCAAATCTTTTTCAATACGCTCTTTAATCACAGAAGACGCCCAACTGTCCCAGAGAATCTTAGCCACCTCTGCTGTGTCGCTCATGTGCGATAGCAACGGCAACCACCCCTCTATTGTGTCCACCTCCGCTTTCTTAGCCCATAGTGCTTTTATTTCCGCATACACTGCTCCACCCTCCGTACAATTATAATTACGCTTAATTAGTGCAGGCCTCAAACACGAACAATAAAAAGACGCAGATAAAATCTATCTGCGCCTAATACTGTACCACGCCACATTGTTTCCATATAGTAGCATAGGGTTTTCGTCGTGTATATCCACGAGCAAGACTATATCCCCTGTTACTGTACCTCCTCGGTATACCACAGTCCCATCGACTAAATCTAACCCTAGAGTCCCGTATAAATCACCATAATATAACCTTACCCCAGCGTCGGAGAGTTCGTTTCCACTCATTATCTTAACCTTACCATCAGCTACTGACGTAAAATTAGCATAGCTTAGTTTACTGCCCCTATCATTATTCAAGTTAGTGTAAGTTATGTTTACAACCACAATTTCATAACCTTCGTTCTGTATTTTAGCGGTGAAGTCAGCAAAGATGTCTGGCTCAATCTCCACTCCCTTAGTCTCGGCCAGTTTCTGCACTACTTCGGGTAGTGTTAAAACACTGTTTACGACCAGAGACTGTTCAGTAGTTCCTGCATTTTCGTCGTCAGGCAGATAGGTTCTAAATCTACCTACTTCCCCTATCTTGTAAGGTCTTTCCTTAGTTCCGTCCGACTTAGTTGCTTTTGGGTACAATTCTGAACTAAGTATACTCTCATTCCCTGTACTTTTTTTACCTGTGTCAGGTTTCGTAGTTTCGTATGCAGTTTTGGGTCTACCCACCGTCTCACGTTGGTCTACCACCTCAGCACCTTTCTGCGTACTTACCTGTTCTATCGTGCTTGTTTCCGTAGGTTTGTCTACAACACCAATATAAACATAAATANTTAATATACCCATAAGAAGCATGAATACTAAAAGTGTCCACTTATTAAATAAACAGGAAATTCTACTCCGACTTAACCCTANACTAACCCAAAGAAGCACCAACCCCATAAACACAGGCANAGTTAAAATGGTAAACACATTAGCCCAGTCCAGCCNTATTGCAAATAGTATCAGAGGTGTAAACAAAAGTACCACAAAGTAAAGTGCCCAATTTCTGCGTAGGTTAGNCAGTAAGCCTTTTCGAGCATAGTCCCTCTCAAGCTGTTCATATCGCTCCTCTAAACATCTATAACATCCTTGGTCGTCTTCATACATTTGATTATGCTTTTCACAAATTCTCGCCATAACTTTTACTCCTTTCTTTTAGTTATTGCAAAATAAGTCTCAAAGGCTTAGCACACTAAAAAAAGACGCAAATAAAACCTATCTGCGTCTTATCAGAACCCTCGCATAGCAGGATGTCAAATAACCATCAACCCCATCTGCTATGTAATACTTACCCT
>JGI24710J26742_10004312_pt1 | contig 11730 bp, 12 predicted proteins | sample BioPla2DNA2_FD_26742 | JGI IMG/M metagenome (IMG submission 26742) | reverse complement strand
CCAATACGCTTCACCTTCTATTTCTTGCTAAACCGTATGCATTCTATTTTTCCGTCCGGTTCATATATGCACTCCGTATAATAATAGTCCATACTGTCAATAAAACTAAAATCAAACATGAAAGCATCAGTTCCGGCAGGTATATATTTCGTGTCTACGTAAATATCATAACCCGGACAGTTCTTAATAACGCCGATTATAAACGCGCCGGTAACAATAGCATCATTATAATCTGCGGTGTTTGTCTGATATACCGTGCCTTTGTCGGTTAGCTTTCTGTTTACAAGATCAATTGTATTGCCACTGTCGGCATAAGTAACGAAAAATATTGTTATCGCTCCGATTAGAAAAATGGCAGCGGAAACATATGATATTGTTTTTAAAATATTTTCATCCATATGAACCACCATCCGTGATCATTTTTGCTCAAACATAAGCGCTGCGATTCTGCCATTTTCATCCCTTGCGATACTGCCGATAAAAACTCCGTTTGGATTAACATATTCATCTTTTGTTTCATCCATCGTATTGGAGATTGGTTTATCTGATTCAGATACGATTTTCGCGTCATTTCCACTATTATGAGTAACACTATGAATGTACCAAGTACCGCCGCCGTTCTTTTTTGTTTTTACACAAATCCCGATATATTCGTCTTTNNATTTCCTAAGAACGTTTACNACCTCNCTTCCCCGTATTTCCATTCCGTCATACATCGTGTACTGGGATTCCGACATTTCNGAGCTGATTTGATCAAGCCTGTTAATTGCGTTCTGNGCCGTGCTTTGACCGGAGCGCATTAGTAGAAAACCAATCGAAACAACTATCATTGTAATNACAACGCCAGCCCCAATAATAATCGCTTTCAAAGAATTCTCCATTTTTATTCCCCTTTCCTAAAAAACTTTGTTAATTTCTTCCGAAAAGTTTGATAACTGTGCCGCACTAACCAGTATAAAAGGCAGTATCATATATAAAAATACGGTTGCACCTAAAGGTACAAACGCAATCATCTTTCCCCACATTCCTTTTTTATTCACCAATATTTCATTATCCTGCTTTCTCTTCTCCTGGTAATACTCCCTCTCGCTTTTAAGCTCGTCAAAGGCTTCGCTAATTGAGATTTTATCTACAGCCGTTTGTAGATTTTCAACAATCCTCACAAATGGTATGTATGGCTCGTCCAATGTTAGCTGTTCAAGTGCCCTTTTGTCACCGTATTCAAAATTATTGATGCATTTTGATAACGATGATTTAAAAATAACGGCGAACTGCTCCATCCAGAAAAGTATGTCCTCTACATGATTCTTTCAATATGCATAAGCATAAGAATTATTGTATGAAACTGCATTACTTCGTCTTCCATGTTCATACGTAAAATGCGTTCTCGAAACAGAAGCATCCACCATGGCAGGTGATAGGCAATAACAGAAATAATAATTGAAACAAGAAGCTCCCACCATTTAAGATAGTGATTGTTATACACAGTTATTTTGTCAAATATTCTTTTTGCCGCGATATCTGCCTGGCGAGAATCGGTATATTCGCCGCTTGTGGTTACAGCTTCATATATTTGCCCATAGGATGCCTTTTTCCCGCTGAAGTTAAGGATATATTCCCTGTCTCTTTCTGTTATTACGATCTGCTCTTCTGTGTTAATCTGCCCGTTAAAATTCGCTATCTTGATGCTGATAGACGAGTTTAACACATTATTTCTGACAATTGCGTGTACGTTTATGAAAACTCCTAAAGACAGTACAAATGCTATCACGGCAAAACCAATCTGCCTTGCGTAAAACCGGTTAACGCTTATCTCCGCGCCGGTCTTTTTTAGTAATCTGTCGTATTTCGCTGCCTTATAGAAATTTCTTTCAATCATCCCTTCTACTGCGTTTCTGATAAACTTAAGCCTCAAAAGAAAATCAAAAAGAGAATTATCAATCGGCGCGTACGTTATGCTGCTTTGAAGCTTTGTTATCAGCTGGTACGCTCCGAATGCCAGGATAAACAGAACAATTACACAGACAAACCCATATGCTCCGTCATAGTATTCAATCAGCTCGGGAATATTTGATATCGCCCATTTTTCAAGAGGCTTTAACGCAAAGATTGGCAGCACAGCTATAGCGGACAGGCTTTGAAACAAATAACTAAGTTTTTCGCGGCGCAGAAGCTCAAGGTTTATTTCCTGTTTTAGATAATTGAGATTAGTAAGATAAATGGATTTACCGTCAGCCGTCCTGTCACCGAATCGCATAACAAGGTAAGATATTGACAGAAAAGTCTTCATGTACTTGTTTGGTGCTGTTTCATTGTATTGCTCGACACGCTCTTCGACATTTGCCGCGGTTAAAACTTCATATAGCAGGTTTGCGTGAAGAGAGATCTCGTATCCGCATTCATCGATGCTGTCAAAAATTGCTTCATCAATCATTCCATGTTCATGATAATGATGCCTGACATTTTCCAAAAATGACCCGAACTGTTTTAACAGTTTGTTGTCAATCCTTTCAACCATCGCCGTTAGAATCTGTTTATGAAGAATATACACTGTAAAAACAGAAATTATCATAAGATAAATATTCGTGCTGAATATAACGAGAAAAACAAACACAAAAAGTGTAATCCCAANAGAAATAAGCGTAAATTGTATTGTTTTGCGGCTTATTGTCCAATCATCAGATAAATCAATAAGCTCTATACGATTCCTTATTTTTCGCATATATTTTTTAAGCGCTGATACCCTGCTGCATAAAATGTATGCGGTGTAAAGAAAGTCTTTTTTATGTTTAAGATCGACCTTAAGCTCATTTCTTTTTTTGCTCCTCATAAGAAACAAATACGCGGCGGCTGCGACTGCGGCAACAGCAAACATTACAACAGTCAATATCTTAACAGCTGCGGCAGTGTTCATGCGCTTTCACTCCCCGAAAAACAGTCATTTAAATATTTATCAAATTCGATCTTTTCTTCATTCGTGAGGTTTTTTATTATCTCTGAAATCTGCCGTATACTTGGCTTTGACACTGCTTTATATGNCCCATTTTCATAAATTACAATGTCTTTTGTTACAAATATTTTCCTGTCGGTCATTCTCTGGTAAAATTCTCGTGTAATAGACAGGAATTCTTTTATATCGTTTTCTCCGTTTTCTGATGTGATTTCAGGATAGTCGGCATTTTCAACCGGTATTATTTCGGTAATCCTTTCTATGTACCTGTGCCCTGAAATGTCTTTTGTAAGATGAATATCGAAATTTACGACATCGGCGACCTGCTGCTCGGCAATTTTTTCGTTATTGAACTCTCCTGTTTGCAAAAGGTTATTTCGAAGTGATTTAACAAGGTTGTCNGTTGTTTTCGCGTGATGAGTAAATATTGTAAACATACTTGCCACCTGCGACATCTGAATCATCCATGAGCTGACCGGGGCGGTGGCGACTTCGCCGAGGATATTAACGGTACCGTCGGTTTTTTTCTGAAGATCAAGCCCTTCCTGACCGGATATTGTTGTTGTTTCCCTAAACGTTAATATATTTCTTTCCGGATATATTTTTCTGAGATGGAGCTCAAAAGCCATTTCCTGAACTCTAAGCGTAAAAGCAGGATTTATATATTTAATGATAGCCATTAGAAGCGTTGTTTTTCCGGTTCCCTGAGAGCCTGTTATCGCTGTAATCCTGCATCCTTTTATAAGCCATTTTATAAGCTTTATTGGTATTTCGTTATTTCTGTCGGTTATTAATTCCTCCGGCTCCGCCTTTTCGATGCTGTCGAATTTCCTTACAAAAAACGCCCAGGATTCCGCAAAAGGAGGCCTTACAACAACTACTCTGCTTCCATCTTTCATTTCGTTAACTTTGTATCCGTTGCTTTCACTGAGCTGCCCAGGGTAATTATAGCGATATATGTTTTTGCATACCCTGATGAGTTCCGATTCCGAACCAAAGCTTAAAAATGAAAGATGTATCGTTTTCCCTTTAAAGAAAACCCAAACAGAGTCATAGCTTGACGGAAGAGCGGACGCTATTGAAATACTGACCGATAAGTCTATTTCTTCGTGAAACGTCGGAGGTATGCCCGAAACGCCTCCTGATACGCCGTCTATGCGCATATCCCTNATTTCATCAATCACGCCGTGACCTTTGTATAATTGGTATATTCTCTGGGCAACTATGTTTAACTTATCTTCAAACACGTTTTTGAATAAATAGTGCTTTCCAGCGAAAAGTCTTTCTATATCATCGGCGGTAATATCATACATTACTCCATCCCCGGAAGGCTTTGGGGTATCAAGATTGTTTTCGGTTATCAGTTTCTCAAATGCCCTATAGCCGAACTTCTTCTTATAGTGATACAAAAGTATTTCAAACTTATCCTGTATCTTAAGGTCTTTTGGCGTATTAAAACATATTATGCTGTTTATATTGCTCTCATCGACCTTATACGATTTNACAAGAATATCTTTAATAAAATCCTTAATATAGTTTTTTGCGTTTACATCACCGTAGGTGCANGTNTTTAAAGCTTTTCGAAGACGGTTCTTGTTGTGNATTCTTTTGTTNAACTCTTCTCTTGTTATGTTCATTTCATAAAGGTTTGTGTTCAGGATCTCATTAAAGGANTCCCTTATAAACTTGACAATTGTCTCAATAACGAACCTGTCCTCTTCTTCCCGGACACTGCTGATTTGGGATGTACGGCTGTTCCTGAAATAATATATCAGGAAAGATAAAAAAGCGGCCGCAATTATTATAATTAAAACCTCGTTCATTATTTATTTCCTCTTTNATGCTCTTTTTTCCGCAATACCTATACGGTTAATTATCGCTTCAGCCGTTTCTNTTACACCGCTTATGAACGGANAATGTACNTCGAATTTATCAGCTTCGGCGTTTCTAATAAAGAAATCAACAGCTCTGCTTTCCGAACATGCGTCAGCAAAACCAATATCATACGGTATTGTAAAGATATCTGAAATACCAAACCTTTTCTTAATGGCTTTCAGGTTGAACTTAGAATCGCTGTCATATTTACCAAGGATAAAAAATAAGTTTTCGTTTATACCCAAACAATTTGATAAATAGTCTTCGATAACATGAATGTTTTGGTTAAGGTTTATAACAACAATATCCGACTTCTCAAGTATTTTCATAGAAATTTCATTCATGCCAGGCGCTGTATCGACAAAGACAAGATCATAAAATCCGCCTGCAGACTGAAGTATCATATTTATTGACCCCTTGATATTATTAATATAAATGTCCCTGTTTGTATTTCTTGTCCCTACCAAAAGATCAAGCCTGTTTTTTAAAACTGTTGTGGTATAGTTCGAAATATCATCTTTTTCAAGCTTGTTAAATTTTACAGCTCGGCTTAAAGCATCTATCCCTGTATCGGATAAATCGGTAAGTTCATGCCTTATATATTTTTTCTCAATGAACGCATGCTCTAAAGTGCTTTTGTCAAAGTGATTATGTGCTAAAAGGACTCTCATTTTGTATTCAAGCGCAATCATTATCGAAACGGCTATCATATTGTATGTTGTTCCAACCTGGTGGTAATTGCTCCAAAAAGAAACCTGCATCCTGCTATCCTCCACGCTGTGCTTTTTTTAAAGCTTTAACGGCTGCTTTATTCTCCGTGCCGAAAAGCTCGGTTAAACAATCTAAAAGCATTTGGCTAAACTCCGGCGTAACCCTGCTGAATTTGAAAACATCGTCGTATTGGCTTATCAGCCTTACCGAATATTCAGTTTCATTAAAAGGCAATTCATACTTTGCTATAACATTTGCGACATTTTCAAGATTAAGTATTGAATCCGCATAACGAGACGTTATTTTACCGGAAGGAATATCGCGGTAAACCCTGATTACATTCGAGATTTCTTTTGCCTCAGATAAAAAGTTTGATAAAGGAATTAAATTATGCCTTTGCAAATCGGAAACTACAAACACAGCATTCATGCCTTTTATTTCGTCTAATGCTTTCCCGTTTAACCCAAAATCAACAAGAACCGCATGAAAATCATTAAGCTTAAGCTCTTCCAGCCCTGTTTCGCCGCAGCTAAGAAAAACCTCGACTCCTCTGTAATCAAGCCTGTCTTTCGCATATAATCCGACAGGTATCGAGTAACTTAGCTCCTGACTGATAGAACGGTCTACAATAGCCGTTTTCTCTCCCAGTAAATTAATAATCCTTGACAAGTACAGTATTAAATCTGTTTTGCAAAACCCTATGAAACCAAATCTTGTTTGCTGTCTTGGCATGGTCTCTCTCCCTTTCTGCAGGTATCGGTATTTTGTNTAAANNCATACAGTAAGCTGTTTTTAAAACGCACTACTGCTGAATTTCCGCTTTTTCGTCCGGTTTCGCGTCTTTACGAATTTCACTGTTTTTTGATATTTCAGCGTTTACTCCTGATACGACCTTTGATTTGTTTTCATTTGTCATTTGTTCAAGATTTGCTTCCAATTGTCTGCGTGCTTCTCTTGCCAAAGCATCGCCAGCTTTTTTCAATATATTTGGATCGTNTCTCATTAGCTCCAGGACATCAAGATTTACAGGATANTAAGGNACGGATTCTTTCTGNAGTTCCGGCAGGATATATGCNGCTAAATATATTTTGGTTCCCGGGTGGATATANGCATCAATTACCGCGCTGCTTATTCTGTGAATCTCCGTTTCATCAAGCCAGAAGCTTACAAGGTTNTCCGGCCTGTTAAGTGCTTTTATCCGTTTTTTACTTATGACAATATAGTCCTCCCCGTTCGGAAATGTAATCCGGACATCAACATGATCGCCGGAGTTCTGGTTTGTTTGTATCATAAGCATATTAAATTCAAGTTCCCTGAGATCATCTTTAACCTCCNGGTCTGCCGTCATAAACTTAAAAACTGGCATCCCGGCTTGCAATGCAATGGAGTTTACTTTTCCAAAATCGGTATCATCGATAAAATTGTTCTGAGGAATATCAAGTTTCATTTCCACCTTCGAAAAAAGATCTTCATCCAGAACGGTACCGCATGGAATATCCTCTTTCGGTATAAAAACCTTACGCTCAAGCGAATGCATATCATATTTCAATTCCTGTATTTGTTCATTATAGCTTACTTTAACGGAATCTATTTTCGTGGTGTGAAAGTAATACGCACCTGCTGAAGCAATACCTGCAATAACAAGGACAAATATACCGGCAAGTATCGGAAATGAAAGCCTTTTCCTTTTTTTCAAAAATGCCATTCATTTTTCCTCCTTACAGCGGAGATTTCTATTTTAAACAGTTTGTTATATATATTCTCAATCTCTGTTCTTAGCTCATCATCCTGTNTCCATGGATTTGCCGAATACGGAACGGTAATTATGTTTCGANGANTTAAGTATGATTTGATAACATTAATTGATTTTTTGTCCTGCAACGGGAATAAAAGAAAGGCGTTGCAATCGTTAAAAAGACTTCCAAACTTATTTAAAAATAATTCAACCTTAAGCATCTTCCAATCAGAGCCAGGGGCAATTACAAGCTTAACATCACTTCTACGAATCATTTGGGCAACATATTCGTCATATACACCGTAATCGATTATGACGTAATCAAAATCTGCTCTTTTGAATGAATCTATTTTTTCCTGGTCCATAGAAGGGAAAATCGTTAAGCCTTGAATTCTATAATAACCATATTTTGATTGTATCGTGTCTTTCCCAATGAGTTTACACAATGCCATTAAATCCCGGTTTAGGCAGTATTCAATGACAGCGGTCTTAAAGCCATGGTTTTGCAGCCATATACCAAACATTAAACAAAAATGTGTTACGCCGGCGCCGTTTTGTACACCTGAAACACTTACTTCCACAGCATTTTTCCTCGCAGCGGCAGGCCTTACAGTCTTAACGGATTGAGGCTCCATTTTATTAAACGCTTCTTTTAGCTCATATGTGTTCGAATAACGATGATCAGGATTAGTTTCGACGCATTTTAATATAATAGCCTTTAATTTATTTGATACTCCCGCTGTGTCAAGCTGTTTTCCCATCGCTGACGGTTCAGTATTCAGCGGGTGTTTTCCCGTTAAAAGGTGAAATAAAGTCATACCGAAATTATAAATATCTGTTCTTTCATCCGTTTGCCCATAGCCGTATTGCTCGGGTGCCGCATATCCGGGAGTACCAAGGTAAATTGTGTCGTCGCTGCTGTTGTTTTTATAAAGCCTTGCCGAGCCGAAATCTATCATTTTTATGCTTTCGTCAGGTAAAACAATCAGGTTCGATGGCTTAAGATCCCTGTAAATAACAGGCTCAGGAGAATTAGCGTGCAAGTACGAAAGTGCGTCTATAATCTGTACTGCCCAGCGGCAAACCCTCTCCTGCTCGATCTTTCCCTCCCGTTCTATAAGCTGTTTAAGTGTTGGCCCATCATAATAATCATAAACAAGTATCGTATCATCAGCTTCACGTATACAGTCGACGAGCAGAGGAAAGACAGGGTGATTTAAATTTTTCAGGATTTCCAGCTCATTTTCAGCAAACCCTTCGCTTGAAGGAATAAACTTTAAAGCCCAATATGAATTCAAATTAATATGTACAGCTTTATATACTTTTCCCGAGCCGCCGGACCCAAGGCTTTCGATAATGCGGTATTTTCCATTTATCATTTTTCCTGTCATGTCTATTCTCCAAAAAAACCACGTAATTGTATTAAGAAGAATTAAATCCTGATATTTTTTAACATTTTATTACATATTGTAAATATTGACAAATGCATATATTTACTATATTTTCCAATATATATAATATTGTTTGCGTGAAACGTACTTTTTTTTGTTTGAATGGGAAAAATGAAAAAAAGAATTGTATAAAAAGCCTTTTTTCTTGCATAAAAAGTTTTAGATGCAATAATATTATTTTTTATTATTTCCCGAACTGAATACATTAGTGGGAAATAGATTTAATTTACATTTATGTTCCATATCGGGCGTTTGAGAGGCAAAATATAATAAAAAGTATGAAGGATCTGAAACGGCAGAAAGCTTAAATACCTTCTGCCGTCATNATTAACAAATTTAATCCTATAAGGTGACCAGCACGGCTAAAATAGCACACAGCGGATATGGCAGCTATGTTTTGCATACCAAAACCTGCGGCGGATCTGCTTTTAAATCAACCGATATTACCCGATCGTAATCATCAGGCTCNCTGTCGGTTTGTCTTGGAGGAGCCGTAACAACAATCCTGTAGTTGGTTACGCCCTCGTTATGCAGAGCTTCTTTAGCTTCCAGCAGGTACATACCGGTNAATATATCAGTATTCATTTTATACTTCCATTATTTCATCAATTTTCGCGGTTACTATTTTATCAATGTCTTCTATGTAACCGTCGGTAATTTTCTGGATATCCTTTTCGGTATTGATTAAATCGTCTTCCGTAATTTCACTGTTCTTCTTCATCTTTTTGTAAAGCTCAATCGCTTCTCTTCTAACCTGCCTTATAGCGATTTTCGCGTTTTCTCCATTTTTCTTTACCTGCTTTGTAAGCTCAATCCGTCGTTCTTCGGTTAAAGTAGGGAAAATCAGCCTTATAAGCTTACCGTCATTATTCGGTGTTAATCCAATGTTTGACGCCAATATTGCTTTTTCAACAGTGGAAAGGATTTTCGCATCCCATGGCTGAATAACAATCTGCCTTGCTTCCGGTATGCTTATGTTTGCAAGCTGGTTGATTGGTGTCGGCGTACCATAGTAATCAATTGTAATCTTATCCAAAAGACGTGGATTTGCACGCCCAGCGCGAATATTAGCAAGTTCTTCCTTTAAAACNGAAATTGTTTTGTCCATTTTCTCGGTCACATTACTGTAAGAATTGTCCATAGCTATACCTCCTTGGCAATATATGTTCCGATGTTTTGTCCTGTCAGTACTTTTATTATGTTTTCAGGTTCCCTGATACTGAACACAATAACAGGGAGATCATTATCCATACATAGTGTTGAAGCTGTGGAATCCATAACCCCTAACTGGCGGTTGATCATTTCCAGATAGGATATCTTTTCAAACTTTTTTGCATTATTGTTTATCTTGGGATCGGAATCGTAAACCGCATCAACGTTTTTAGCAAGCAAAATCGCATCCGCGTCAATCTCCGCAGCTCTTAATGCTGCGGCGGTGTCTGTTGTAAAAAATGGATTTCCCGTTCCGCATGCAAATATGACAACACGCTTTTTTTCAAGATGTCTTACCGCACGTCCTCTAATATACGGTTCCGCAATTCTTCTCATATCAATAGCTGTCTGAACTCTGGTAGGCACTCCTTTAGATTCAAGAGCATCCTGCAAAGCCAACGCATTTATTACCGTTGCAAGCATCCCCATATGATCCGCCGTGGTTCTATCCATGCCTATTCCGGATCTGCCGCGCCAGAAATTCCCGCCGCCGACTACAATAGCAATTTCAACTCCCATGTCCGAAGCTTCTTTAACTGATTCACAAATGCTTCCAAGTATCCCCTGATCAATTCCAAACCCGTTTTCCGCTGAAAGAGCTTCTCCGCTGATTTTTAACATGATGCGCTTATACTTTAGCTTCATAAAATGCTTCCAACCCCCTGTGAAGTCATTGCATGATCCGGTTTAATCCGTTTTCCGGCTGTGCTTTTAAGTATTTTAAATAAAGGGTATATTATGATAATATACCCTTTATTGACTAAATCATTTGTTTACCTGTTTCATAACTTCTTCAGCGAAATCTTCTTCCCTTTTTTTCAGACCCTCGCCCATTTCATAACGTGTAAAACGGCGAACACTTATTTTTTCACCGATTGTGGCAATCTTTTCGTTAATTACGTCCAGTACCGTTTTATCGGTATCTTTAATAAAAGGCTGTTCAAGAAGGCATACCTGCTTATAATATTTTTCTATGCGGCCTGCAACCATTTTTTCTGCAATATTTTCAGGTTTTCCTTCATTAATCGCCTGGGCTTTAAGGATTTCCTTTTCTTTTTCAATAACCTCTTGAGGAATGTCTTCCCTTGCAACATACAGCGGGTTACTGGCAGCAACCTGCATAGCAATATCTTTTACAAGAGTGCGGAACTCCGCATTTTTGGCCGCGAAATCCGTTTCAATATTTACTTCGACCAGAACTCCAATCCTTCCGCCGCCGTGAATATATGAATCAACTACTCCTTCGGCTGCGATCCTTCCGGCTTTTTTCGCCGCCGCGGCAAGACCCTTTTCTCTAAGATACTCAACGGCTTTATCGATGTTCCCGTTACTTTCGACAAGGGCTCTTTTACAGTCCATCATTCCGCTCCCAGTCATTTCACGCAGTTCTTTAACCATTCCAGCAGTAATTTCCATCATTTATCCTCCTATTCATGCAACTGTTATTCTTCTTCTTCATCGTCTTCGCCGATGAGTTCTTCATCCAGTGTAATATCATCCAACGAAATTTCTTCTGAAATTTCCTCTTTATTTTCCTTTTCATCTTCTTCCGGTGCAGCTTCAAACTGTTCACCCTGTCTGGCCTCAATAATCGCATCCGCCATTTTGGAAGCAATAAGCTTAACCGCGCGTATAGCGTCGTCATTGCCTGGAATTACATAATCAACTTCGTCAGGATCACAATTAGTATCAACAATTGCGACTATAGGAATACCTAATTTTTTTGCTTCCAGAATTGCTATTCTTTCTTTTTTCGGATCAACAACAAACAATGCCGCGGGTTGTTTTTTCATCTC
>JGI24710J26742_10004311_pt1 | contig 11732 bp, 17 predicted proteins | sample BioPla2DNA2_FD_26742 | JGI IMG/M metagenome (IMG submission 26742) | reverse complement strand
TACAATACTTTGTCTACATTTCTTTATCTTGCCATAAAGGTTAGTTATTTTTTTCTTTGTTCTTTATTGTTTCTTTTTCAAGCGAAACGTTTCGCTTTTTTCTGAATATTCTTGGATTTACCGTTTTATTCAGTTTTTTGTATTTTTTACTTGATTTTTATTGCTTTTTATACAAAATATATATTGAATCCGCCTGCCCCAAGGAGATTCACAATGTTAATACTCACAGAAAAATCAAGCGTAGCAAATGACTTTGCTTTAGCCTTGAATTGTCCCAAAAGAACAGGATATTATTCCAATGGAAAAATTGAAATTGCTTATTGCGTTGGACATCTTTTTAAACTACAAGATCCAGAGTTTTACGAAGCTCGTTTCAAATCTTGGAATGAAATCCCTTGCATACCAAAACAATTTTGTTATGCAATAAATGAGACTGTTTCAAAACAAGCTCACATTGTTTTAGAACTATTAAAGAAACACAAGGATGATGAAATCTTAATTGCCACAGATGCAGATAGAGAAGGCGAAATAATAGCTAGAGAATGTTTAAAGCTTTCAGGGATTTCAGATTTTCACAAAATCAAAAGATTCTGGGTATCTCAAGCTTTAACGCCCGATGTTATTTTGAATGGTATAAAATCTGCAAGAAAACTTTATGAATATAACAACCTTGCTCAAAATGGATTTGCACGACAACACGCAGATTGGCTTGTGGGTATGAATCTTACTCGATATGTTTCAGTTGCAGCAAATAAAAAACTTTCCATTGGTCGAGTAAAAACAGCCTTACTATCAGCAATTGAAAACAGATGTTCTAAAATTGAAAATTTCAAAAGTGAAAAATACTATGAGTTTTATGCTTCTTTTGGAGCGAAACGTTTCGCTCCTGAATGTAAGGGAATTTATTTTGAACCAGATGATAAAACTAAATTTAACAACAATGAGCTTTCACAAGAACTAAAAAAAGACATTGAACAAAAAACCTTAGTTATTGAAAACAAAACTGAAAAGAAAGAAACTCACGCACCACAATTATATAATTTAAATGCATTACAGAAGGATGCCTTTAAATATTTTAATATTTCAGCAGATGAAACATTAAAAATAATTCAAAAACTATACGAAAGTTATAAATGTGTTTCTTATCCAAGAACTCCGTCAAAAGTTATGGGAAATGAAAACGTAGAATTAGTAAAACAAATATTCCTTGATTTATCTAAAATATATCCTGACTTTTATGACGTATTACAAATATCTGATATTTCGCTTAGCAACAAAAGATGTTTTAACGATTCAAAACTTGAAGCTCACCATGCTATAATTCCATTAGAAAATATTCCACATTCTGCATCCGATAATGAAAAAAAGATATTTTCACTTATTTTAAATCGTTTCAAAATTGCATTCTCAGCTCCATATATTTACAACAAACAGATAGTTATTCTCTCTGTAAATAATCATAAATATAAAATAACTGGAAATCAAACATTGGAATATGGTTGGAAAAAATTTCATTGGAGCGAAACGTTTCGCTCCAATGAATGTGAGGAACAAGAAAATGAACAATCCCTAGAAAATATTGATTGGAATAATCTACTGTGTACAGATGTTGAAACAAAAGAAAAATACACAAAACCTCCAAAATATTTTAATGAAGCTTCAATTCTTGCATTTATGGAAAATCCAACAAGCATTGATGAAAACACAACAAAATTAATTGGACTTGGAACTCCAGCAACAAGACATACTTTTATTCCAGAACTAATTGCAAACGGATACATTAAAATTGAGAAAAAAAATATTCTCATTACTCAATTAGGTAAAATCGTTATAAATGCTATCCGAAATTCTTCTATCAAAATTTTTGCAAATATTGAGGAAACTACTAACTGGGAAAAGAAACTCGAAGATAATCCAGAGCAATTTGAAAATGAAATCAAGTCTTTCATAAAAAAATCTGTTCAAGAAAAATTCTTGATTGAACTTAAAGAAGATAATAATTCTGAAGAGCCAATTTGTCCGATATGCAAAAAACCGTTAAGACTTGGCACTACAAAAACAGGAATTAAAAACTGGTATTGTTCTGGATATTCTCAAGGTTGTTCTTTCAAAATATGGGAAATGTTTAACGGAATAAAATTATCAAAAAAAGATGTTATTCTTCTATGTTCAAGAAAGAAAACATCTCTTAAAACTTTTACATCTAAAAAAAATGGAAATGAATATAAAGCAAAATTATATCTTGATACAGATAATATAATAAAATTTGATTTTAACTAATAATATAAATACGAATTACTAGGTTATCAGGAGCGAAACGTTTCGCTCCAATTTTTTATGAAGGATTAGGTTATGAAACAAATTAAACTCAACAAAACGCAAAAGGCTTGGAAAATTGTTCTCAAACAAATAATCAGCAAAAAATTATCAACAAGTCCTTGACAATATCAACCATTTGTGATATTTTCGGTATACATGTAATTCGATATTTTTTCGGATTTGTAATGAACTACTAAATATCTTAAAACGGGGGGATATTTAGTCGTTTATTGGCGGCTATATTGGTAAAGCTACCTAAGAAACACCCCGTTTTTTGTGTTCTCTTAGGTAGTTTTTTTATTTTTAAATTCGACTTTGAACAGAGAAAATTAGCTTATTGGGCAGGCGGATTCTCTGTTTGAAGTTGTACTAAGGAAGTATTATGGTTATTACATTTTCATCAATGAAGGGTGGAGTTGGAAAAAGTACCGACGCAATTTTGTTTGCTAATAATTTAGCAGCTCGTGGATTCAAGGTATTATTCTTTGATATGGATACGAATAATTCAAGTACAATTTATTATTGTATGGGAATTGCAGAGGAGTTTCCTACGAAAAACGTAGCAGAAGCTCTTTCACACAGAACAACAGAAGGTTATACAGTAAAAACACGTATTCCAAATATAGATATTGTTCCTTCTAGTCTTAGACTTTTCGATATACGTACTATTGATTATCGTGCCCTAAAAAAATCCTTACCAACAGATAAATATGATTACATTATAATTGATACTGCACCAACTTATGATAATCTAGTCATGAATGCATTGTATGCAGCTGATTATATCTTTACTCCAGTTCAGCTTGACTTCTTCAGCTTAACAACAACAAGATTTTTGCGTTCACATTTATTTGAGGAACTTCCAGAACAAGTTAATAAATGGTATCTGTTTTACACGTTCTGGCAAGACAATTTGGCAGTTTTTCCAAATTCAATTCAATCTCAATTTGCAAATTATTTTGAAAACGAATTTGATAATATTCTGGATATTCAAATCCCAAAAACTCCAGCTACACAAAAATATACTCAAACAGATGAAAAAGTCAGTATTAACTCAAGAATGATAGGTAGTCGTAGGCTTGCAATAGCTTTCAATAAACTAGCAAACATGGTTACTGGAACAGAAAATGATGTAGAACAATTTTAACAGAGAGTTGGAGGAATAAGATGGCAAAACGAATAAATATACTTTCTGCAGGTGGAACAATACCATATGCAGATAATGGATTAAAACTTTCAAAATCAATTAAAATTTCTGAAATAGAATATCATGAAGAGTTTAAATCATTATTTACAATTGATAATAATTTATTACAACGAATTATCAACTCAATTAAAGAAAACAAATATGATAATAGCCAACCTGTTCATATTTGGGTTTATACAGATGATGAAGGGATAACTCATAATTATTTGATTGATGGTCATACACGGTTACAAGCTGCAAAAGAGGCTGGATTAGAAACAATTCCATATTTTGAACATAAATTTGATTCTTTTGAAGAAGCATATAAATATGTTCTTGGGTTACAAGTAAACAGACGAAATCTTGCAGGTTCTGAATTATTAAGAAACATTTCAAAACTATATGGAACAGATTTTATCCAAAATTATGAAGGAAAAAAATCTGAAGCTATTGCTGAATTAATTGGAAAATCTGACAGAACTGTTGAAAAAGGGATATACGTAAATAAAAATGCAGATGAAGAAACGCTTGAAAAAATTGATACAGGAAAGTTATCTGTAGATAAAGCTTATAAACAACTAAAAAAACAAGAAAAAAATACTGAAACTGATTTTTCTGAAGATTTTAATCCATTTGATGATATGGAAGAAATTTCAGAATCACTTGAAGACAATTCTGGTAATCCAAGACCTATCTCATTTATGCAAAGAAAACCTGCTGAACCAAAAATGACTCCAGAAGAAGACAATGAAAGAACTCTTGAAAGAAAAAGAGCTTATGAAGGGGGATTTACAGAAGGCTTTAAGAAAGGGTTTGAAGAAGGTTCTTACCAGGTCTATGACAAAATTATTGGTATGCTGCATGAAGGAAAAACTGTTGAGGATATAGAAAATGATGACATCTTTGCTGATTTTACATTTTCAGAAATAGCACCAAAGTTTGATATTCAAATAAAAGATGAAGAGCTATTAAAAACATATAAAAAATAAGAATAGGAGAATAACCTAGTTATGAGATATAGTGTTTTTGAATATTCACAAGAAAAATTAGTTTCTCTCGGTTTAGATGTTGTGGATGCACTACTTTTAAATTGGTTTTCTAATTTTTTCTGTGGAAATATGAACAAGAAAATATTCAAAACCGCAGATGGCAACTTAAAAATATATGGTTGGGTAAAAATCTCAAAAATCATTGAAGACTTACCAGTCATTGGAATTACTTCTGAAAAAGGTATAAGACTTCGATTTAATTCATTTGTCGAAAAAGGAATTCTTGATAGAGAAACTATCAATACTCAAAAAGGTAAAAAATCATTCTATAGAACAACATCTATTTATGATTCATTAATTAATACTGTTGCAATTGAAAAAGTTCAAGAAAAAACAGAAAAAACTTCCGAAAATTCGCAAAGGAACTGTAGTTCCTTTGCAGAAGAAAATCTTACCGAAACACAAGAAAAAATTTCGCAAAGGAAAAAAACGACCTATGCGAAAAATCAAATAGAAAATAATGATGAAAAGAGTCCGCAAGGGAACTGTAATTCCCTTGCGGATAGGAACTGTAATACCTTTGGGCAAAGGAACTGTAGTTCCCTTGCTTTAAACAATTCTCTTTTTAAAGATTCTTTAAATAAAAATTCTTCTACTACTTCTTCTAATCCTGTAAAAACAATACAAACAGCTCAGTTTGCAGATAAAAACTCAGAAGAAGAAGTTTTTCTTAACATAATTATAAAATTATTTGGTTATAATCCTTGTTTCAATCCAAATCCATATCCGATTTTCGTTCAAAATCTAAAAAACTGTAATCTGTCATTAAACTATCTCGAAGAATATTTAACGTGGATCTTCGCCGATTTAAAACCAAGATGTAAAAACAAAGACAATTTTGTCTCATATTTTTTTAAATCATTTACGCAGCCTGTATATATCTCAAAATTTGCACATATCAAAAAAATTGAAATACAAAAACTTGAAGAGAAAAAAGCACGTCAAATCATTTGCCCAGTATGCGGCTTCGTACATGATAAGAATGATTATTTCTGTCCGAACGAAGAATGTAAATATCCTGGCGAAATGCTCAATGATGAAAACAATATCCAAAAGGAAAAAGCAATTTTTCAGCTAAAGAAAAATGATAATTCCAAATACCAGGAATATCAAAAAGAATTAAATAAGCTTATAGAAAAATATCCATTTACAAAATGGTTTATGAACAAAGATATAAAACAGGAGTTTGATAATTTGGTTTCAGAACTTGAAATCAAATATCTAAACATAAAAAAGTCAGCTTAAAGCTGTAAAAAAATGTATTGTTTTAGAATTTCAGAAAAGGAAATGAAAAATGAATCTTGAAGAAAAGAAAAAGAAATTTGTTCTTTTTTATAGAGGCAAAAGATACATCGAATAAATAAAGCGAAATGTTTCGCTCAAAATATACATAGGAGGACATTATGTCAGATTTAAACGATCTAAAACTTTACGGAAGAATTGTAAAAGATGCTGTTATTAAAACAAAAAATGACAAACAGATTGCATATTTTACAATTGCAAACAACAAAACAAAAAAAGATTCCAACGGAAATTATTATGATGAACCAAACTTTTTTTCTGTCTCAGCTTTTATTAATGGTGAAAAATTTGCTTCATATTTGAAGAAAGGGCAACCTTTAATTGTTGAAGGAGAATTAAAGCAAATAACAAAAGAAGTTGGTATCGATGCAAATGGGAAACGTCTATTTGATTCAAGGATTTACATTAGTACAAGGCAAATACATTTAATATTTACAGGAAAAAAAGAAAATAACCAAGATTTTTCTGAATTAGCTAATATCCCTGAAAATTTTTTTATTGAAGAAGACTACAATAATGAAGACTTCAGTATTGATAATAATATGATTATTTAAATAGGGAATAAATGGACTTCAATATTTTATTTAGGAATATATCAATTATTCTCAAAGGTAAACTAATTGATGTCCTCTATTTTATTGATAGTCATTTTACTTATCTTGTAATCCTATTAGTAGTAAGTATTGGGACAATATTATTTTTTATTTGTGGATATATGTTTCGGTACAACAAATATGATTTTTGGAGATGGAAAGCAAAAGCTGCAATTAGAAGTATAAGGCTTTTTGTTTTTTTATTTTTATTCAAAGGAGTAATAAAAATTTTTTTATGAACCAGCTGACAATTCACGGAACACTAGCAAAAAATGCAATAAAAGCATTGATAAACATTGGTGGACAAGAAACTCCTATTGTAACTTTTACAATAATGGATTCAGGAGTTCCTTACCAGAAGAGCGAACCAATGTTTATTGAAGTTCATTTTAAGGAAGAAGCTGCAATGCACATTTTCCCTTATCTTACAAAAGGTAAAAAAGTTGATGTTTTTGGACATTTGAGTTCAAAAAATTACAAAACACAAAATGGAATTTTTAAGCAAAAATTTTTTATAAATGCTAATTATGTTATTTTTCCAGGATAAGGAGGGGATAATGATTTTTGAATTTTCTATAAAAGCAGATAGTTCTCTTGTTTCAAAGATAGCAGAAGAAGCAGAATCTAACGAAAGTTCTTTTATAAAAGAATTTTGTGATGATATTTTACTACAAATATCAAAGCAAACAAAAGAACTTGGAGAAAAAATTAAAGAAATAAACTTAAACTATAAGTACAGGTAGGAAAAAAAATGAAAGATTTTAGCAATTTTCAATATGTTAGAATTATTACAGAAGAAGGTTCTGTAGCAAATGGAGAATACATATTAGATGATGTAATTATTCGTTGTAAAAATGGATTACTTTGTGATAGCACAGATGAAAACGGAGAAGCACTTCCTGCTATAGAAACAAGAGATGGCAATCATTTAGAACATTGGAAAAATGGTGTTTTGCATTGTGAAACATCTCCTGCTATCATAGATAATTTTGATAATTACGAAAAATGGTACATAAATGGTATTGAATGTAAACCAAAAAATTAAACTTTTGTCTTTTTAATAAAAAGGCAAAAGTAACAAGAGTTTAGAGAATGTAAGTTTCTACTTCTTATTTTATTTCGGAGTAAAACATGGAAAATATGGATATATCAGCAGAATCAGAAAAATTGAATCAAAAAACAACTGAACAAAAAGAAATAAGATTACCAACAAAAACAAAACAAGAATTAATTCCTTATGAAAAGGATAATTATTCAACAATAGAAAAAGCTATCATAGAGTTATCTGAAGAACTGTCAAATTTATCAGAACTTCGAGATGCAATTGAACTTAGCTTCAAAAATAAAAATACAGCTGATGATAAGTTTCAGGAACAAGTTGTAAGTTGTTTCAATTCAATCGTAAATAAATTTGATGAATTATCTGAAAAATTTAATAAAGAAATTGATTATAATATGCAGCTTCAAGCTCAAATTGATAATGCCAGCTATAAACAGCAGGTTTATCTTTTAACTAGAGAATTGAATGAAGAACGTGCTTCAATTACTAAAACTCTTAATGAAATCAAAAATGTAGTAAAAGAAAATATCTCAACAATTTCCGATAAGTGTAGAGAGTTGAAAACTGCAAATAACTTAATTGAAGAAAATATCATGAAATTTCGTGCTGATTCCATGGCTGCGTCGGAAAACGAATACAAAGCATTAAAAAATCAATGCGAAACTTTGCTTAAAAAATTTACAGAAAATGCAAAAACAACTTTAGAAACAGTAAAAAAGACTTCTATTGATTTCATTACTCAATGTGAAAAAGAAAATAAATCTTTAATTGGGAAAGTTCCTGCAATAAAAGGGAAACTTACAGCTGAAAGCTGGATTGTAATTCTGTTCGGCTGTATTGGAATAGCAAGTTTGTTTATTAACTTGTTTGTGAAATAAGGTAAGTGAAAATGAGTTACTGCCGTTACTGCGGAACAGAAATAAACTATACCAGAACTGCTAACGGAAAATGGCTTCCGTATGATGTTACTGGAGAACCTCATTTCTGTCAGGAAAACAAACAAAAACAATCGCATGAATCAGGCTTAAAAGTTTGTGCAAGCTGCGGTAAACCTGTGTTCATTATGAAAAGGAAAAAAATTGATTACACAACATTAAATGAACACGTCTGTAAAAAAGGCGATATAACACGCTATCAGAAATATTTAGAAAAACAAAAGAGAACAAAAAGATGAGTTTGTCATCCAGTATTGGAATTGACAGTATGTTGTATCGCTAATACTCATGTTTTATATCTCCTTTTACTTCTTTTAGGCATAAAGGACATTTACTCCCTTTAAAAGAAAAATTAGGTGAAAAACTTGCTGTAGTACCGCACGCAAAATGACATACAAGTCTTTCACAATAACTTTCTGTAGAAATAATAAAATGTTTTTTCTTTTGAAATGGAAATTTAATCCATTCATTTTCTATTGATCTCATTGCCATAATCCTTTTTTTTACCTTGAGAACAGAGAAAAAGTTCCCTGTTTTTGTTCTTTAGCTTTACGCCTCATCGTCTTTTCAGTAAGTTTTGTCCTGTACTCAAAAAATTGAGAAGCAAACTCTTCATCTATTTCTTGTCCCGTTATAATATCCTTCCAACCGGCTTGAGCCGTTCCATGTTTGAAAATCAAACCCTCCAATCCGGCAATTTTCAAAACTTCAAACTGAGCTGTTGTATATCCTCCCGAGCTTGGGCACCGGCAGTCTTTAAGCCATTCTTTGGTTATTACTATCTTTTTAATTTTTATATTCTTTTTTATTTCATTTGCTAGAAGTCTTAATGCTTCTTGTTTTCTTTCAGACACATTTTGAATTATTTCAGAAATAAGAACTAATGCTTCTTTATTATTTTTTTTGATAAATTCATCAGCTAAAATAAATCTTGCGTGATTTATTTTTTTTCGCTTTTTTGCTTCTTCTTTTTGTTTTTTTGCTTGCTCAATTTTTGCAATTATTTTTTTTTCTTCTCTTATTTTTTCTCTTTGAGCTAGCATATCTTCTTTTATTGTTTCTTCTAATTCTTTAAAATATTCTTTTTGCTCTTCATTGTTTAATGCTAGTATTTGTTTTTTCGTTAATTCCTTAGCCATTTTTTATCTCCTTTTGTTTTCTTCCATGTTTCCACCATTCCCTTTCCCCATTACCATATTCCACTGCCGGTAAATCGTTACCTCGGTGGCGCTTACCATTTCTCCACCATTCCTTTGTTCCATCGCCTTTTTCTACAGCAGGCTCATCACCTTCTCGGTGTAATTTGTCGTTTATGTACCACGCTTTATATCCATTTTTATCTTCAATCGCCGGTTTATCTCCGTCTCTATGAAGCTTCCCATTGATGTACCATTCTTTATGTCCGCTTTTCCATTCTTCTGCTGGTAAATCGCCTTCTCTATGTTTTATTCCGTTTTTGTACCAAAATTTTGTTCCATCAAAGTGTTCTACTGAAGGCTTATCTCCATCTCTGTGAAATCTGCCATTAACACTCCAAATTTTTGTACCACTATTTAATTCCACTGCAGGCAAGTCTCCTTCACGATGCAATTTCCCATTTTTGTACCATATTTTATCTCCATTTACTTTTTCTACAGCTGGAAGATCTCCTTCTCGATGAAGCTTGTCATTCTTCCACCATGCTTTATATTCTTCTGTAAGTGTGGTTGTTTCATCTCTCATTGCCATAATCCTTTTTTTTGTGCTTTTGCCCATCGTTCTGCCTCTGCAAAATCAATCATTTTATCTCTGTCAAATGAGAAAACGCCGTAGTAGTAACCGATGCCATTTTCTATAAGCTCTTCATTAAGTGAATACGAAGATCCATCGACATACACGAAGCCAAGTAATCGATCGTATTTATCGCGTTTTGCAGAAACAGTATCAAACTCAAATATTACGTTTGCTAAGTAATATTGATTTGTATAATTTCTTGCTTCCTGGGCAAAGTATTGTGGAGGAGTTGTAAAAAGCTCTGGTGTATCAACGCCAATAAGGCGGACTCTTTCATTCCATTTACAATCAGGGGGTGTTTTATCAATAAATTGAATTTGAATCGTATCACCGTCAATAACGGCGGTGATTTTTGCTTCGTAAAACTCTGGCTCACTGACTGTAAGCTCGCATGAAACAAAAACGAGAAAAATTGCTAATACAAAAAATATTCTTTTTTTCATTCTTTTCTCCTTTGCTTTTTATTTGCTTTCTTTTCTGGCTTGTTTATAAAATAATGTCTTACTACTTGTAAGCTCAAATAAAACATACCAGCTGAACCAAAAAGTAAAAAAATTGCTAATACTAAATATTCCACTTCCGGCTTGTCTTTAAAATAATAGCTCACTGATTGTAAGCTCGAATAAAACATACCAGCTGACACAACAATTAAACAAATTGCTAATGCAATATTTTTCATTCCTTTCTCCTTACCGTAAATTTAAAATAAAAAACATAAATGCAGCTATCTGACCTGCTGCAAGCAAACAAAATAAAAATCCATAGATTATTTCCTTTATAAATTCTTTTTTTTCTGTAGTCATAATAAGTCCTCATAAACAATTATAATATATATGTTTATATTTGTTTAGATGTGTAGTATGTTTTTATTGCATTTTTAAAGAATTTTACTTAAAACAAAACTTAAAAAAAAGTATAGAAAACTTAAAAAAAAGTATTGATATAAAAAAGAAGGTGTGATATATTATAGTCAGAAAGAGAGAGAAAAAAACAAAGATCCTGAGGAGGAAAAGATGGAAAATGGGAAGAAGTATTTTTCGAAGAAACAATAGAAGGAGACAGGGCGTTTAATACACTTTTAAGTGCTATAATGCCCAAGTTAAAATAAATGAAAAATGTTAAAAATTTAATTCGGGGGAAAGGCTTTACGTTTAGAGAGTTTTCTAAAGAGCTGGGTTTAAGCGAACCTGGTTTAAATAGAAAACTTAACGGCAAGAATAGTTTCACTGCATTAGAAATAATTAGTGCAGCAAAAATTTTGGATATAGATTCGTCTGAATTTTTGGATGCAATTGAAAAAGATTTAAGGGATAAGCAATATAGTTTAAGGAAATTTATGCATTCTGGTATAGAATTAGTTGATAAAATTGATAAATTGGCAAAAGAAAAAGGTATAAGTAGGCGGCAATTGTGTGCTGATGTTGGAATATCAAATTCTACAATCGCAACATGGAAAACTAAAAATATTCTTCCTACTGCTGAATTAATTGGAAAGGTTGCAAAGGAACTAAATGT
>JGI24710J26742_10004309_pt1 | contig 11737 bp, 16 predicted proteins | sample BioPla2DNA2_FD_26742 | JGI IMG/M metagenome (IMG submission 26742) | reverse complement strand
TTTTTTGTTAGTCTTTTTTAGGTAAACACGCAATAATGATTAAACCAATAAGGCCTAAAAATAAACCTCCAAAAAGCCATCCAACTACGCTCCTATTCTTGTATCCAGCAATAATAGGACACGCTATCATGCTGATGACTGTATTAATAATTCCTAAAACTGTGAATACTGGTGAAATTTCCATTTTTGTGCCTCCGATAAGAAAAGGATACGGCACATAAAAAGAAAAGTCTGTTTTTGTACCCACATTTGGGACAGACTATTTATTCTTCATTAATTCAGCTATATCTTCAGTTAAGAAGCCATTAACATCCATGTCACCATTTTCATCAATTGTGAACATAGCTGTTGTATATCCATCCTTAAGTTTATAGTTCTTATATTTTCCTTTGTGGGTATATACCCTTTGATTTGTTGAACCGCGGAATTGGAGATAGACATTTCTTTTTTTAAGTTGGAATCTTCCAGCCACTACTATATCTGCTAAGTTCCATATCTTTAATCTATTACCGCTTAGTTCTTTCTTTATATACCCTGTAAATAAGATGACTGTTTTACCATTTGCTTTAATATCTTTAACAGTCTTCAGTAGTTCATCCGCTTGATCTAGCGGTTCACCGCCATGAAGAGTAACACCATCTAGATTATTATCTAAAAGAATCTTTAAGATGTCATCGGACGATAGAGGAGTCCCACCATCAAAAGACCATAGATGTGGATTAATACATCCCTCACAATGAATAGAACAGCCTTTTAAGTATATAAGTAGCCTTTTGCCTGGACCATAAAGATGCTCATTATCAACAAGCATCATTCTTTGAATGTTAATCATTTCTTAACTTTGATTGTGTTGTCAACCTTTGTAGAGTTCTTAAAAAACTCTGGTTTCTTTGTAGTTTCAGATTCAAGAGCCAAATCCTTTAATAACTTATCCAATTCTTCAAGACACTCAGTGCCTTCCATGTTAAAGGTTTCAGCATCGATTTCGCCGGTATCACTAATATTTACAACAATTTTCTTCTCTGGCATTATTCGTACCTCACTAAAACTAATTGGGTTTGAGTTCCCTTTTTAACTTCTTGGACAGCATATCCCATTTGTCTTGCTCTTGTATAAATCAGCTTTGTTGTGCCATCTCGTAAACAAACATTGGTTTTCTTAACAACGTTTTCAGCTTCCTTAGACATATTTAGAAGTCTATCTCTAATCGCACCTTCATCAGTAGACCAACCGCCTTCAGAGTGGTCAATTAATCTACCATCATAAAATGTTTGAGACACTTCTCTTGTTTTTGTAGTTGTATAAACACCATTCTTTTTGATGTTTCTAACCATTTCTAAAATGCCTGCGTCGATTTTGGTAATTCCAAATTCTCCCATTATGTCTTCTATTTCACCATTAAGTTCTTTATTGGCAACATTGGAGCCAAAGTTAAACCGGACATCTATTTGTTTTAATACACGTAGAAGTTGATCGGCAATTAAATAAGTTTTTCCTTTTAAGGAACAATCGACTAATTCGCATTCTAAGCCGAATGCTTCCGCCACTTCTTTTAAACTAGAGCAGATATTAAATCTATCATGAACAAGAATGCAGTTTCCGTTGGAATAAATATCACAATTTCTAATTAGAATATTAAGTTTTTCTAACTTTTGATTAATTGCAGAAACTATACTTTTTTCAAGCTCTTCTAGTTCTTTTTTATTGCATGTGTCGATTTTAACTTCAACGGTTTCAAAAGTTTTAACAGTTCTTTGACAACTCATGCCCTACCTCCTTGCTAAGCACTTTAGCGAGAATTCTTTGCATAATTCTTTCGCGGAATCAAACTCGCTCAATTCATTCAAAACGATATATTTTTGGTTCTCTTTTTCAAACACCGGATAATCTTCTGGAATATGTATATCTCTTAAGTTTTTCAAACAAGCGATGCACTTAATTAAATAGTCGCTAATTTGTTTTAGATAGTTAGATACAAAACTGTTCAATTTAACCAATTTTGACCCCTCACTGGTGTTAACTATCTTGCCAATAGAATCTGAATCATCTTTTGAAGAAGAAACACCACCAACAAGTTTTTTGCAATATGCAACAAATGTTTCAGCTTCCTTGCTTGAGCGAGTTGCTGCACTACCTTCGAATTTTTCTTTTAACGCTAACAGGTCCTCGATTTTCTTGTTAAGAATTTCTATTCTTCTCTTGTTACTTAAAACATCTGTACCCATGAAAACGAGCACTTCTTTTTCTTTGATCGTTTTTCTATATCCTTCGATTTCTGCATCGAATTTATCAAACTTTGTACCAGAGCTCTCTGAATTAACTTCATTAAACATGAAAGCGCAGTCATCGAATAAATAGTTTTGATATTCTTCAAAGGTCTTTATAGCGTCATCTAAAGTAGAATAATAGCCAGAGTATGAACAGCCGCTTATCATTTTTTCAAGCTTGCTAGAAATGGTTTGTGAATAAGAAATAAACGCAATTAAGTTAGCATCCTTATTCATGAACTCGCGATAATCTTTAATAATTCTATCAAGCTTGATTTTGTTAATAGATAACCATTCCGAATGTAGTTCATGTATTGGGGCATATATTAATGATTCACGATAAGAAGAATCAAACAAAGGAGGAATTAATGTAAAGAAATACTGAGTTCTTCTTGCTTTATTTGAATAATCGTTATGCTTCTCAACTATCGACTTATCAAATCTCTCATTTACGAAATCAGACATCTCACAAATGCTGACGTCTTTTTTAACAACGTACGCATCGTTGATATTTAGTTTTTCATTTTTTCCGCCAAAGCAAGAATAGACATCTGCTGGAATCTTATCTACTTCAATAGCGTCCTTTAAAAACAAGTTTTTATAAAGCTCACTAACATAGCTGCTTATTCTATCAATTGGATATAGAACAAGATATCCATCATTTAGAACAGACATCCTGCAAATTGAATTATCTTTATTGAGTACAAGCACTACATCATCAACATAGTCTGAGATAAATAATTCAAGTTTGTTGTTCTTTGCATAATCATAAGCATCTCTATCGAAATATTTGCTATTTAAAACATAGCGACAACTCAATCCGTATTTTGCAGCCAGAGAAAGAAGATTACTAAAACCTTGATGCTTACTGTTGCTACAAACAATTAATGTTTTTGCATTTTCCAAAGAGGAGTATTTGTCGACTGCTTTTGCTGAACCAAAATAAATTTTTTCAATTGAATCATCAATTTCACTTAGATCATCGCCAAGCATATAAAAACCGTTGCTTTTACCGATTATCCCTATGTAGTTGATGTTCACTGTTTCGTCAACCTTGGAGGAGTTGAATGAGAATCTTTTATATCTTTCAAGCACCTCTTTGCTTTTAGCAATTATGTTAATTTTGATGTATTTGTTAGACCACTCCAATTCATTTATTACCCTAGATGGAAGACATGTCTCACATAAGATTAAATTCACTTGAGTGGAGAATGTAATTAATTTAACAACATTAGATAAATCAGCTTTCTTAAATGCCCAGTTTCTTTCAATCTCAAAAGAGGTCGGAGAAAAAAGTGTCCAACCCTTATCAAACTGATTGTCTTTGACAATTGTGACGAGCTTATTACTTATCATCGTGTTTCTTTGCTATAAATGGATTCTTATATTCTTGTTGAAGTCTTGGAACATCAGCACCGAGATCCTTAACTTCTTCTGGTTTTTCAGAGCTGGCCAATCTTGCTCTTTGCTCAGCCCACTTTCTCAAGTTAGCAATTGTTTCGGCCATTGTTCTAGATAATGGAGAGGTTGCTTCAATACATTCGACAAGATTCTTCATTTCTAAATCTTTTTGGCCGTTTGCATACGCATTGAATAATGCTTCATTAACAACTTCTTCAATTTCTGCACCAGAGAAACCTTCGCTTAACTTAACTAGTTTATTCATATCTAAACCAAGTTTATCGGCATCTCTACCTTTGTTTCCGAGATGAATTCTAAAGATGTTATCTCTTTCTTTTGCTGATGGTAAATCAACAAAGAAGATTTCATCGAATCTACCTTTACGTAGTAATTCAGGTGGCAATGAGCTGATATCGTTTGCTGTAGCGACAACAAAGACTGGCTCTTTCTTTTCTTGCATCCAAGTTAAGAATGTTCCGAAAACACGAGCACTGGTTCCACCATCAGTTCTNCCACTGCTTTGTGATCCGCTTAATCCTTTTTCAATTTCATCAATCCAAAGGACACATGGCGAAATGGTTTTAGCAACATCAAGAGCATATCTAATATTTCTTTCAGATTCGCCAACGATGCCGCCAAATACTTTACCTAAATCAAATCTTAATAATGGGAATTTCCACTCATTAGCGATAGCTTTAGCGGTTAATGATTTACCACATCCCGGAACGCCAAGTAACAACACACCACGTGGAGTATTCAAACCAAAGTCTTTGGCTTCGTCACTATAAGCGTTACCACGTCTATGAATCCACTCCTTTAAATTCTCAAGACCACCAATGCTGGATAAGAATTCTTTTGGATGGAAGTATTCGAGAAGACCACTCTTCTTAATGATTTGTTCTTTTTCACTAATGATAAGAGGGATTTCTTCTTCGGTTAGTTTTCTATTTGTAATAATTGCTTTAGCAAAAGCTAATCTTGCTTCCATAACAGTTAAACCCAAAGCAGACTCTAAAAGTTTGGAAGTAATCTCGCTTTCCATGCAATATTCTCTATATTCTTCAACAACACTATTTGCGATAACTTCAATAGTTTGTCTATCTGGTAATTCAACTTCAATTACAGGGAGTTCCTTTGATAATTCTTCTGGAACGAATTTGTTTGGAGAACTTAAGATGATGGCTTTCTTATATTTTGGTGAATAATTTTGAGGTCTCATCATTTCTCTCAAATAACGAATATTCACAGGGTTTTGTGCTTCGCTATACGGATGGAAATCCTCTAAAACTAAGAGCATGTCGTTCTCGTTTTGTAGATAATAATCTAAAACTGCTGGTAATGTTATGCAGTCAGCATTAATAACTTTAAAGCCTTTACCATCCCAGACTTTTAAACCGGACACGCTACTCCAAGAATACCAGTCGATTCCTAAGTCTTCTGCAACATAATTAGCAAACCCATGTACTCTTTCCCATTCGAAAGATGCAACTTCAACGACCTTTGCTCCTGCTTTAATTAATGTTTCTAATTCTTCTTCATAATATCTCATAACAAAACCCTCCTATAGTTTGATTGAAGCGGATACAATCTCTTTGCCTTCTCTATCTTCAGCTATAACTTTTGCTAAACAATAAACATCCTTAGGCAATTTATCAAAAACGTAATATCTAGTTTCTCTATCGCAATCAATAGAGCAAACTTCATCTGTGTTAAAGCTAAGTACTAGACGATATCTTGCTGCATCTTTAACTTTTGACCACCAAATAACGTGATTTTGCGTATTCAACGTTAAACCTTCAGCATATTCTGTTCTTAAAACATCATCGTTTTTACTNGTCATCAACTTATCGATTTTTGAATTAAGTTTTTGAAGCTCTTCTTTTACAGCACCCAATCCATGATGAATGCCAGCATTTGGATCAACAACTCCCATATCAATCTCCTATTTCATTTCTTTGGTTTCGAACCCAGAAGATACGCATCTACTTTCGGCAATAACTTTGCCCNATCTATCTTCTGCTTTTACTTTAAACACAACGCTATCACCAGCTAAATTTGTGAGAGCAATAAAATGTGTGTTTCTTTCAATTTCATAATCCGACATATGATAGACTCTTTTTCTTCCTGGTCTGTTTAGAATACGATAAGCAACTACAATATATCTCGCTGCCTCATTAACTGGTTGCCAATGGACATTAACTATTCCATTAGAACTAGTAATAACATAAGGAGATAATGCCAATTCATTAATTGAACGATTTAGCGAAGCGAACTCATCTTCAATTTTTGAATATGGAAGATAGAACAAATAAGCATTCTTATAATCTATTTTTATTGTCTTATCATTCGAATCAACTACATCACAAACTAAACCATTTTCATTTGGATAATTATATACTTTTGATACTTTAACTTTCCCGGAATTAACAAGAAACAATTCATCATTAACTTTGATATCTGACAAAATAGCGTGTTTAAACGAATCGATATTAGAATTTTCTAAATACCAACCTTGAATATTATCAACATCCGAATTTTTGGCTATTTGAATAATATCTTCGTGTCTTAATGATGTTCCATATGGATTGTTCCTCTCAGCCGAAATAACATCATATTTGAAGTAAAGTTCAACTGTCCCATACGATATCTTTTGAGCATCTTCTTTTTNTATAATCTCTGGCTGATGATACCCATAATATCCAACATTACTATTAGCTTTCTTCGTGTAAATCTCTTTTGACAAAACTAGACTCAAAAGTTCCCTAAAATTAAGTGATTTTNTTCTAATTTGGCAATAATAATCACTTTTTTCATCATACATATAGTAATTACCAAAATNGCCAATAGGNTTTCCCTTATTTTTGGCAACAATATTGATTGATCTTATTGTGCAATAACCATATTTATCAACAAAAACGTTATAGCCGTTATAATCTACTAAATTTACTTTTTTCCACATCATAAAGCACTGCCATCTCNCATTTCTTTAACTTGGCAACAAATTTTGTCGCATCTATCTATTATTTTGCCTTCTCTATCTTCGGCTTCGACATAAATATAATNATTTCGTCCCGTCTCCTCTTCGTAGTTCCCTCTATCATAGCGATAAACTTGGCGGCGATCGATGCGAGCCAAATTAGTGAAGGAATAATATTTTGTATTTCTTTCAACCGCAACGAGAGCTATCTCTTGAATTTTTTCTTCGTCTTCAACCCAACGCGCTTGACCATTTTGGACTTCTTGGCGTCTATTTCTATCGGAAATTAAAAGATGAACATAATATTGAGCAGCTTCTTTAACTTCTTCCCAATAAACCATTAAACCATTGTTCATTCCAAGTACAACTGTTTTCATATGGACCCTCCACTAAGTTCATTTTTGACTTTAGAAACGAGTAAACGTTAAATATATTATAACTTATTTATTTCATCTCTTTATATTTTTTAGCACAAAAATTCAACTTTTCTATGTTTTGTCCCTAAAAAGGTTACAAAAAAAGGAATATCAGTCAATTGATATTCCGTCGATACCAAGCATCTTGCATATTCTAAAGAATGTGGCGATATCAGTACCGTGGTTGAGAATTCGACTAACGGTTTTACGACTCGCTCCAAGTTCTTTACCAAAATTTTCTTGGTTTTTAAACTTGTCTTTAATGCGACACTTGATTTCTTCCATAACTTTATTGGAAGAGTAGCAACTATTCATAATCTTGTCCTCCTCCATAAAGCTGAGGCTCGATTATTTGTTGCTCTTATATTTTACATAAAATCGTAAAAATTATCTCTTAAAATTTTCACAAGCGATTCATCTGAGTTCCAGTATGCTTCATCAGCATCTTCTTCATACATTAATTCGCAGAATTCTTTAGCAAACTCTTGAAGATTGCTTAACATTTCATCCACAAAGGATGGTTTAATCTTCACCCATGATCCAGCGTACATACCATTTTCATAGGGATGGCCAGCTTCTTTTTCTGAATAAACAAATTTTGCTTGGAACTTTTTAAGTTTTTCGTCTTTCTCAAAAGCGTTATTTGCTAATGAGTTATAGGCCATAACTGTATTGTGCTTTAAGAAGTTATCAATCTTATTTAAAACATCAAACCACTTATAGTGAGGGAGTCTATAGAGTGGATTCGCTCTCTTGGTTTCTGCGTTGAATTTGCTTTGAACATGTTGGAAAAAATACTTATACGTAAAATCGATAGTATTTTCATATCCTCTATCTTTGATAACTAAAAGAATTGTTCTAAAGAACTCTGTGAAGATTTTTTGTAAATATTGAAGGTGGATGCTTTTAATAACTTCATCGTATTTTGCTTCGCGGCGAATGCCCGCCATAAGAGCATCAAATTCAATATCATCTAAATCATCGGGCGAGGATGTGTATGCGATTTCTTCTAATCTAACGTTCTCTTGTACCTCTTTTGGTGTGGTGATTTTGTTAATAACGGCTTTGTATTCAGTGTTCCAGTCACTAGTTAATCTATTTAATTGTGCTCTCATGATATTGATAGCATAGTCAGAATAATTTTTGTGTTTTGGAACAAAATAATGAGTGTTTCTAGGAGTGGTAAAAAGAGTTTCAGGAAAACACCCATCACAATGAAGGATTTTTAGTCTCTTGGTATCGATATGATATCTTCCATTTTTTAGGTGGAAGCCATAATATTCAAAGTCTCTTGGATCAGACTTACTGTAATCAAATAATTCTCTAGCCATACATAAACCTCTCGTTACTTTTTATTTACTTAAGCTAAGTGCAGCACACCACTCCTTGATGAATCAACATAGGTGTCGCAATGGAAACAACTAATATCCTTGCTCCTGCTGCAAAACTATCTTACCACAACACTCACTTTTTATAAATTATGTCCCAAAAAATGTCCCAAAATAAAAATCCCCGCTACTCAGTCGTGCTGACTTTTCGCGGGGATTAATTAGTTTTTAAGTTTATTAATTGATGCTTCGATTTCAGTCTTGAGCCACTCTTGTAAATCACCATAGTTAGTAGCGATATAATCTTTTGCATCATCACCTAACTGTTTAAGAGCTGTATCTTTAGCTAGGTTAAACGCATAGATTTGAGCTTTCTGGTCAAAACCACCACTTTTCTTTAAGGCTTCAACATAGGATTGAAAGACACATCTAACAGAATCAAGAACGATCTGTGTAGCCTTTTCCATTAAGGCTTTACCTTTATCATTCTTAACCTTTGTATTAAGCCACTGGGTCAGTTTCAGGCCCAAAAAAGAAATAAGCGGCAGAATGATACAAGTCACTACTGTCGCTAAAACATTTAGCAAAATTTGATTCATTTTTTAATACCTCCTACGGTTTTATGAATTGCTTTGTTGTAAATATGGTCATGAACCTCGGTTTCTAACTTAGTTAGTCGATTGCCGGTTTCAATTTGGCCAGTCTCCAATTTGTCGATAGATTTTTCTATTCTATCGATACTAGATTTGATGTATCCAACATCACTGATGAGAACATCTTCGTTTTTGCCAGCTTCTTTATGATCGCCACGATCATTTCTTCTGAAAGCTAATACTGCAAATGCAATAGATGAAACGGTTCCTAAAATTGAAAGAACCGCTAATACAATATCCAAACTGTTCATAACTATTGCCCCACAGAATAAATATATGCTGTTACAGCAGATGGCATGTCTAATACATCAACAGATGAATCAAAGCCAATTTTGACAGAATTACCAAATTCGTAATCGGAGAAATAGCCTCTAACTTCTCTCCAAGCACTAGTTGTTGTTCTTTGCGTGTGAATAAAGAAGGGACTATTGCACCAATTTAAGTTGAATAAATTTGTAACAACAGTGCCGTATATTACCGTCACTATTCCAAACCCAGCATCATCGGAATTGTGAAACTTAAATACGACAATATCGTTATAGTTAATACCAGTTAAATCAAAATTGATCTCGCGAATCGTGTCGTAAGTACCGGGATCATAAAACAGTTTAGTTACTGTTCGCACTTTTAGCTTAGTGCCATTTGCTTTCAGCAAAGCTTCTTTAGCAACAGGTAAAGGCATCTCGATTAGAGGAATTGACCACGTTGCATCTATCGTAATTGAAGACGTTGTCTTTTGATATCTAGTTAATGGAAATTCATAGATTAGACCACCATTCATTAAATCTTGCTGTGTAAGGCTTGGATAAGATGAACTAGCTTCTTTTTTCTCAAGAGTAACCGCGTTATTGCCTAAATCAAATTTGATGTAAACATAACCATATGCACTAGCATCTAAAGGAATTTGAATTTTAGTGCCGCTTTCTACGAACACTCTTCTTCCGTAGACCTGAACATAGCCAGATTGAAACTGAATATATGAGTTAGATATACTTGCTTGGCACTTTCCTAAAATTCCATCCAAAACGCCACTTTGCTTGTTAGCAAGAAAGTGATTACAGTCTGCATCTTGTTTAGAAGTAACTGAAGCATTATCAAATGTGATTTTAATTAAGCCCATATCATTTCCTCCTATCAATGAGTTTTAATTTATCCGTAAGAGATCCACGGTATTCGCCAAGAGTAACCTCGGCTAAAGAAAAAGTTCCTTTGTATTTAATTTTTGTTACTAAAGTTTCATATACTTTTTCATCTGTAACAAACTGTACAAAAGTTCCTATTTTTAAGTTGTTTAAACTTTCAATCTTATTAGTAAGAAATGAGAAGTTAAAAGTTATTGAATGATTCAAAGAATCGTCAATTAGCAACTTTGTTGCTTTTGTGAGCAAATTAGGATAATCGCTATCACTAAAATGCTCATATTTAAACTTTACTTTTGGGTTCCTTCTTGAAAGATCGTTTGTTGTAGAAATTGTTCCATCTGTATAAAGATAATAAGTAATTCTTTGGGTATAAGTTCGATTGTCATTATTTGGAATAAAAACAACCTTATTTAGGCTGTTCTCATTCGTGTCGTTAATAACTAGGTTACTTACAGGCCCAATATTACTTTTAATAACAATTCCTATTTTAGCTTCGACAACTTTGACTTTTATTTGATAAAAAACACCACCGTTTAAGACCATCTCATAAACAAGTCTAATTCCATATGTTTTTGCGAATTCTTCTACTAAATCAAGAAGATTCATTTTTGTGTTCACATCATAGGACAGTGTCGCTTGTTTTAATACTTCGCTTTCTAAAGAAAGATAAGAAATATTCTGGTATGTGTCACCGCTGTTTTTGAATGTTTCATTAATTCTCGCAATCAAGAAATTTGAGATGTTTCCAGAAAAGCTAGTAGGTAGAGGAACTTCGACATCAAAAATGGATAGATAGTCTTTGGTTTCAACTTTAGTAGAGCCATTATCTTCCTTCTTAATTGAAGTAATGATTCCTATATAGAAATAGCTGTTCTCTCTTACTAAAAGTAAGTCACCCATTTTTGCATTTAAGCCATCTTTATAAATTGTGAATTTGCTTTTTTGAGGTACTAAAGAATCAAGAATAAGTTCGTAATCTTCAGTACAAATCGCGTGATCGAGGACAATTAATGTCTGTTCATCTAAAAATATGAGTTCCATATAAACTCCTAGTGAGCGACATATTGCTCTTTAAATTCGATTTCACAACGCGCTCTTTCTCTAACACCAGGATCAAAAAAGATCTCGCATTCTCCCGGAGGAAGAAATAAAAAATTCCCACAACTGAAATCTTGAGCGTTATATAGGTCAGCTTCATCTACTCCAATAATTCTTTTAATGTATTGATTCGTAGGATCTGCATTTACCTCAATTGTTGGAGATTCACGTTCATCAATTAACATTCTTAACGTTTGAACGTCTTCTCCATTTTGACGAACAATAACACGCGGATAAAAAAGGTTCCCAATCATTCTCACTAAAAGTGGAACCTTCCTAGATGAGTTATTAAAGACCGTTATTCTTCCGTTAAAACTAATCGCATAAGTGTATGGATATTGGTAAGTATAGACCTGAACTGATACCAAAAACCTGTACTTAATGTAAACTAATATACATGCAGGAGGTCTCTCATGAAAGACAAAAAGAAAAATAATCGGTTATGGAGCGGAGAA
>JGI24710J26742_10004303_pt1 | contig 11744 bp, 6 predicted proteins | sample BioPla2DNA2_FD_26742 | JGI IMG/M metagenome (IMG submission 26742) | reverse complement strand
AAGGGTTTAATTGCCCTTTTGATTGCAATACCTGTCTTCACAGCTATTGTATTCTTTGTAGTACATTACTTTCTCAATGTCTTTATCTACGAGAAGATAAAGCCCATCTACAAGACTATTCACAACTTCAAGCCCTCAACAAGGGACTTCAATGCTATCAATAATGACGTATTCATCCAGGTCAACAAGGAGGTAGATGAGTGGATGAAGGACAAGATGCTGGAAGTTGAGAAGCTAAAGGAGCTCGAGAAGTACCGCAGGGAGTTTTTGGGTAATGTGTCACATGAGCTTAAAACACCAATATTTAATATTCAGGGTTATATCCTTACCTTGCTTGAGGGAGGGATAGATGATCCCGGTATCAATATGTTGTATCTAAAGCGTACTGAGAAGAGTATTGACAGGATGATCTCTATAATTAGTGATCTTGAGGCCATTGCCAAACTGGAGTCTGGAGAACTTGAGATGCAGAAGGAACGCTTTAATATCTACAACTTGGTCGAAGAAGTATATGAGATGCATGAGATGAGGGCCAAGGAAAGGGGTATCACCTTGAAGTTTGGTAAGAATGTAGATAAGGCGACTTTTGTAATTGGAGACAGGAAACGTCTTTTTCAGGTTCTAAGTAATCTGGTAATCAACTCGATAATCTATGGGGTTGATGGGGGTAAGACCACTGTCAGTTTTTACGATATGGATAAGGTGGTACTTGTACAGGTTCGGGACAATGGTATTGGTATCCCACGACATGAATTGCCTCGGATCTTTGAGCGTTTTTACAGACTGGATAAGAGCCGTTCCCGTGAGCAAGGCGGTACCGGTCTGGGACTGGCAATAGTTAAGCATATTTTAGAAGCACATGGGCAGACGATTAATGTTACAAGTACCCCAGGGAAAGGCTCTTCCTTTACCTTTACACTTGAGAAGCCTCCTAAATAAGGCTAAAGGGAGCTTACTGGCAAGGGCTGTTACAAGCGTTTTGAAATTATAGACTTGTGCCAATAGGGTTCTGAATACAACAAAGAGGACTTTAATACCGGAGAGGCAAGTACATTGTAAAAAAAAATATAGAAATATGAGTGAAGCGGATAACAGGAAAATTCTTTTAGTGGATGATGAGCCTGACATATTGGAATTTCTAAGTTACAACCTTGAGAAAGAGGGCTTTGATGTTAGAACCGCAAGTAATGGTGAAGAAGCAATTGAAATTGCCCGGTCCTTCATTCCCCATCTTATAGTATTGGATGTTATGATGCCGGGTATGGATGGCATTGAAACATGTGAAGAGATCAGAAAGACTCCTGANCTTAAGGATTGTCTTATCGCTTTCCTAACTGCACGTTCAGAAGATTATTCTCAGATAGCAGGTTTTGAAGCAGGTGCAGATGACTATATTGCCAAACCAATCAAACCAAAGGTGTTAGTATCGAGGGCGAAAGCCCTGTTGAAACGCTATCGCGCAAATGATGGTGATAGTGGTTCTACAGATAAAGTAATTGCAATTGGTGACCTTGTAATAGATAAGGAGAAATACCTTGTAACCTTCCGTGACAAGGAGTACTCTTTGCCCAGAAAAGAATTTGAACTGTTGATCTTATTGGTTTCTAAACCCGACAAAGTATTTACCCGTGAGGAAATATATAATGCAGTTTGGGGTGAAGGTATCGTTGTTGGAGACAGGACTATTGATGTACATATTAGAAAACTTCGTGAAAAATTTGGCCAGGATAACATTAGGACAATTAAGGGAGTTGGATANAAATACACTGAATAACCATTTCTTAAAGCTGACTCAATATTAATTTAACCCTCCATATTTGGTAGGCTTTCGCTTCGATGTGCTTTTCCTGTAAAAGACCTGTTAGGTCAATATGCTGCAAATCAGATTTTTTATCTTTATTTCTTGCATCTGATAACTGGCTTAAATATTAAGCTTGACTATCTAATCATACTTCTAAGTGCTTAATACATAGTTAATCCATCCTTAATTCCTGCTTAGCATACTTGACAGGATAGCTCCCTATTTTTGCCANTGACAGAAATAGAGATACAAAGATGAGAACCAGCTTATTTATTTATTTGATTTTCTTCCTGGGAGTAGAAGCGCTTTTTGGCGGATCAATAAGTGGAAGAGTAATTGATGGCAAAAACGGGGAGGAGATTCCCGGTGCAACAGTAGCAGTTGCAGGTACACATAAAGGTACAGCAGCTAATATTGATGGAGAGTTTTACATAGGCGGATTGGAACCCGGTGTTTATGCTCTGTATTGCAGTTTCATTTCATATGAACCTACCGAGATCCCTGACGTCGTTGTAGGTGAAGAAGATGAAGTGGTAGTGGAAATAGAACTTTACGGTACTACTTATACTATTGATGAGGTCAGCGTTGTTGCTCAAAGCTCAGACAACAGTGATCTTGCCTACTTGATGGATCGAAAGGAAGCTCTTGTAGCGGTACAGACTATTGGAACAGGGGAGTTGTCCCGTAAAGGAATTGGTGATGCTCTAAATGCGGTTGCTAATGTACCAGGTGTATCCCTTCAGGAGGGTTCCAGGAATGTGTTTGTCAGAGGACTTGGAGACAGGTATAATGCCACTACCCTGAATGGGTTTCCCTTGCCATCAGAGGATCCCGAACATAAGAATATAGCTCTTGGTTTCTTTTCCTCAGATATGATTGGAAGCATTGATGTAAGCAAGGTTTTTAATGCCACCAATTCAGGGGATGTCGGTGGAGCCCACATTAACATCAATACAAAGAAACTAAACGGTAACAGGGAGCTTGCTTTTGGCATTTCAGGAGGTGTCAACATTATGTCTGTTGGTGAAAAGATACTTAAACCTGAAGGAGTAAATAGTTTTGGTATATCTGAAGATGACCATCCTGATGCTTATTCCTTTGATTACAGTAATGGTCTGGAGCCCCTTAATGCAGGCATACCACTTAACCGCAGCCTAAATGCCTCCTATGGGAAGCGTTTTCAAACAGGTGCAGGAATTGCACCAATCGACTTTTATGCTGTTGGAACTCATTCCTCTGATCTATCCTATTATGAAGAAAGAGTCAGGAGTATTACAACCGGAAATGAGGATCCATACCAGGATCAACTGGGCAGAAAGCATGGTGTAAGGACCAATAACCTGCTTCTTGCGGGTATTGATCACAACCTGGGTGGAAAGCACTCATTGGCATACAGCCTGCTTGCGCTGCACGTGACCAACAGTAGCTTTGGAAGCTACGAGGGCCGTCATTCGGACAGATATCAAGACAGTGAAAGCTATGAAGGCTATTATCTAAGACAGCAAATAAATGAAAATCTACTACTGAGCAATCAGCTGCTTACTGAATGGAAACTTTCAGAAAGAACCAACCTTAATGTTGGCATGGCATGGAATAAGGTAAGAGGAAAGGAACCTGACAGGAGAGAGAACAGCCTTTCAAGACAGCCTGATGACCTATACAATTTTACCGGCAGTAACAGACAGAAACGTTTTTTCTCGGAGCTAAACTCTGAAGACTTAAATGCAAAAGCCTCATTGAATTTCTCGCTAGCTAACAATGAAGACTGGTCTTCAACACTTGTTGTGGGCTATACCGGACGATTCCAGAGTGACTCGTTTGTATCAAAGGAGTACAACTATGACCCCTATCCCGGATTATTCAGGCTTGAGTATTTGAATCTTGATAAGTTATATAATAAGGAGAACTATTTAAGAGGTGATTTTAGCCTTCAGGAAGGTGTTCCTAATACCTATGATGTAAGTAAGTATTTAAACTCATTTTATACTGAGCTAAACCTCAGGCCTAGTCATCATCTTAATCTCAGTGCCGGATTGAGAGCTGATATGACAGGAATAGAGGTTGACTATGAAGTGGACCATACTGCTCCAGGAAGTGTAAGCCTAAATAAGTTCTATCTCCTTCCTTCCCTAAATATAAGGTTTGATCCTGATCAGAATCAAAGCCTTAGGTTTGGTGCAAGCAGGACATATACTTTGCCCCAGTCAAAAGAGATTTCACCTTACAGGTATGTAAACACAGGCTTTGCAAGTCAGGGTAACGTAGACCTGCAGCCATCGGTCACCTACAATGCTGATATAACATGGGATTACTTTCCCTCGGCTACAGAGATTATCTCACTGAGTGTCTTTTACAAGGATGTCAGTGATCCCATAGCCAGGGTGGAGGCTGGCAACTCAGCAGGGGTGCTAAAATATGACAACATAGCTGATCATGCTAATGTAGCAGGTATCGAGCTTGAGGTTCGCAAGAACTTGTTTTCACACTATATGGAAGGATCAAGTCTTCAGAGACTCACACTGGGGCTAAACTCTTCATATTTATATTCCAGACTTCTGATAGATATGGTGGGGACTCCTGCCAGAGAGGCCCAGCTTGAAGGAGCAGCACCATTTATCGCGAATGCTGAGCTCTCATATAAGATTGTAAATGATGACTATACCTTTCTGGTCTCAGTCATTGCCAGACATATAAGTGACAGAGTACATACAATTGGTATGTTGGGATTCAGGGATATAGTAGAGCAGGCAAGCACGGCACTCGATTTTACAGCTTCATATAAGTTGAGTACCGGCTTTGGTGTAAAGCTGAAAGCGTCCAACCTGCTGAATCCAAGTTATGTGTTGTCAAGAGAAAGATCTTCCGGTGAAGGAACAGTTATCCTCAACGAGTTCAAAAAAGGTGTTGATATAAGCCTTGGATTGAGTTATGAATTTTGAAACAACCTAAATTAAAACAATATGAAAAAAAGTGTTTTTAGAAAGTTTGCATTTACTGCATTGATTGCTGGATTTGTAATGGTATCATGCGGCAAAGATGATGACGGGAATGATTTGAATGTCAGAGATAACGAACTTGCCGGTTCTATAAGCGGTCATCTTGAACTTGATCCGGAGCTTGAGTACTACCTGACCGGTCCTCTTATCGTAGAAGAAGGGGGAGTGTTGGATATACCGGCCGGAACAGTTATTAAGGCACGCCAAGGTTTTAGTAAGTACATCCTGGTATTGCAAGGCGGGAAAATATATGCAAGGGGTACAGCAGATGCTCCGGTTAGAATAACTGCAGATATTGAAGATGCCGGTCAGGGATACTGGGGTGGTCTTATAATCAACGGTGGTGCCCCCCTGGCAGGTACTGATGAGGTCGGAAGCACCGAGGTTAACTCTTCCTATACTTATGGAGGAAATGATGCCGGTGAGAGTTCTGGTGAACTAACTTACTTGGTTTTGGGAAATACAGGAGCTCGTTCAAGCACTGATGTTGAACACAATGGTTTAACTCTAAACGGTGTAGGTAGTGGAACAGTTATTGAGAATATCTATATATACGATAGTGCAGATGATGGTATAGAGTTCTTTGGAGGATCTGTAAACGTAACTAACCTCTTGGTAGTCAACTCTGACGATGATATGTTTGACTTTACCCAGGGGTATTCAGGAACCTTGAAAAATGCATATGGCATCTGGGAAAGCGGTTTTTCAAGCAGTGAGTCAGATCCTCGCGGGATAGAGGCTGATGGGAACCTGGACGGCACTTTCCCAACCCATGTAAACCAGAGCGACTTCAGGATTGAGAACATTACATTTGACCTGAGGTTGGATCATGCATCCGGTGACCCAGCAAGACAAATGCAAGACCTTATCAAAGTTCGCAGGGGAGCAAAGGCTGTAATAGTCAATGCGCTTGTCAAGGGTAGTGGTGCAGTTGGTGACTTGATAGACCTTACTGATGGTAAAGGCAATGGTGACTTGGGGTCACAGATCAGTCTTACCAATATGTTGGATAATGCTATTGACGGATCAGAGATAAAACCGGCTGATGCTGAAGCAATAGTGATTGAATCAGGAAACATCGGTTGTGACAGCAAGCTGTTTAGCTGGACTGGATACGAGTTCTAATAGAAGCATATAGCTGTTGAAAAAATAAGTTCCCNNNNGGGAACTTATTTTTGTTTTTACACCTGCAATAGACGGGTAATAGTAATACGGCAATCATGTATAATATAGGGTCGTGCTAAAGGCCTTTGAGCTTCTGGATTTCCTTATGATGCTGGATGACGAGAGTCTCATATTTTTGCCGCGACCGCTGACGATGATCTTCAAATTCTGCTTTTGTGGTTTCAAGCTCTTTCCTTGTCTTTGCGATAGTGCTTAGGTTGCGTTGAATCAGTATAGTGGTGAATCCAATTATTGCCAGAAGGACTATAAAGGCAAAGATTACTATGCTCAGGAATAAGTTTTTAGACATCGCCATACCCATAAAGGAGAATGAGTTTTTCTCAGCCAGGGTCGTTTGCAACTCCTTGTCAGTATCTGCAAGTGTTTTTCAAGAGATGAGATAAGGGAATCTTTGCTTACTATAGTGGTCTCGAGCCTTGAAATTGTTGCATCCTTATCCTTAATTGTCTTCAGTACATTGCCCTTGAGTTGGTTGAAAGACCTGTCAATAATCATTACATAATTCTGCCACCTGGAACCTTCTTCCTCAACAAATTCAAATTGCTGTTCAATGCTGGCATTATTATCATAAGTTTTTTGTGCCGAAATAGGAAAAGAAAGGTAGATCAGTGCTAGTATAGCTAATGTTACAACTCTCATATTGCCAATTATATTAGGGTTGATGTTTTAGGGTCTAACGTCACACTACTTATGTTTATTGCGATTGATAGAATTATTTTGNAAAAAAGGAGACTGTCGTGACCGACAGCCTCCTTTTTGTGGGTTGTACTGGATTCGAACCAGTGACCCCTACCCTGTCAAGGTAATGCTCTAAACCAACTGAGCTAACAACCCGATTTTTCGCGCTGCAAAGTTAAAAGATTTTTGATAATACCGAAATAGGCTCTCAAAAAAGTCGGCAATATACTACCTGTAACTATCCCTTGCAGGGATAGCTGCGAGTAGTAATGCATTGCTGATGTTGTGATCGCAATTGTTCCTTATCGCTTGCTATAGTGGTCGTAAAGACCTATCCCGTCAAAGATCTGCTGCTTGTATTTCTCAATTCTTGCAAGGCGGGTCTTTTTCACCTTGCTCTGTCCAAAGTGGATAAGGTAGGCACGCTGGCGGCCGGGAGTGAGCTGGTAAAAGGCCTTTCTGAAATCCGGGTCTTCAGCAAAGGCCTCTTCAAGTTCTTCGGGTAGGGGTATTTCTTCCCGCACAATTTCAACCTTTCTGCCACTTTCCTCTATTTTAACAGCTTCCTTTATATAGGCAGCAATGACTTCACTTTTTGCTTCTATATCGCTTACGTTGGTGAACTTCAACACTCTTGCTTCCAGAATATTTGCCTGCTTTTCAAGAATTTTCTCAGAATCCGTCAACAGGACACCTTTGAAAAAACCCATAAGGGCGTGGTTCTTGAGTGCACTTACTGAAAGAATGTTTTTTCCCTTATGGGTATAGACTGGGATACCCCACTTTACCTCTTCCTTAAGTCCTGATTCAAGAGCTATCTGTCGTAGATTCTCAAGTTCTTCTCTCCATGTATTTACCTTGCATTGAGGGGTGNCACCGTATTTGCAGCGCATACAACCGTCCATAAGGTACTTGTCCACCCCGGGATTGAGTTCGATCTTCATAGCACTGGATTTTGTGTGTAAGGTTTTAGCAACTAGAGCAATTAACCCTGAGAATTTGTTCGGTAGACGTGGGTTTTTCCTTCTCTGGGAGTTATTCTGAGCTTGTAAAAAAAAACGGCTGCCTCAAATTTGAGTTAGCCGCTTTACAGATTTGTGCTGATTTTAAGGGAAAGGTAACAATACTTTGACTCCTTGTATCTGCCTTTCGCAAACAAAGATAAACAAACATTAACATATAACAATCAAAAATTATTTAAAAATGTAAATCCCGGGCGCTCAGGCGTCCGGGATTTAGTCAGAACCTTTTTTCAGAATTAGCTGTTAAGCCTCGGGTCAATTTCCTATTTTTGTAAGAACATGCCACAAAACATAAATACTTAAATATCATGTCATTAATTCCTTTTACACACTTACACGTTCACTCACAGTATTCGGTTCTGGATGGTCAGGCCAGTGTTTCAGCCATTGTATCCAAGGCAGCGGCAGACGGAATGAAAGCTGTGGCTTTGACAGATCATGGAACCATGTTGGGTATTAAGGAGTTTTATGACACCTGTAAGAAGAAGGGGGTCAAACCCATTATTGGGGTTGAAGCCTATGTTGCAGAGAGAAGCCATGAGATCAAGTTGGAGAAAGTTGACAGGTCGGGACGACATCTTATCCTTCTTGCTAAGAACAAGCAGGGCTATAAGAACCTGATAAAGCTGATATCAAAGGCCTCTATCGATGGTATGTTCTATCGTCCCCGTATTGACAAGGATCTGTTGCTCAAACACCATGAGGGACTTATGGTTACCTCTGCCTGTCTTGGAGGGGAAGTACCGCAGAAGATTATCCACGGAAGGCTGGATGAGGCTCGTGAGGCTATACTGTGGTTCAAGAGTGTCTTTGGTGATGATTACTATCTTGAACTTCAGCGCCACCCAGCCGAGGATCCCGTTCTCAGGAGTCAGGTCTATGATGTTCAGGTGATGGTCAATGAGCAGCTCCTCAAGTTTTCCAAGGAGCTTGGAGTGAAAGTGATTGCAGCCAATGATGTTCACTTCTCGGATGCTGAAATGGCTGAGGCACACGATATAATGATCTGCCTAAATACAGGAAAGGATCTTGATGATCCCAACCGGATGCGTTATACAAGGCATGAGTGGTTTAAGACTACCGAGGAGATGAATAAGCTCTTTGCTGATGTCCCTGAAGCCTTGCTCAACACTCAGGAGATTGCTGATAAGGTTGAAGACTACTCACTCGACTCTCCACCTATTATGCCAGTGTTTCCAATCCCGGAGGATTATGGTACCATTGAGCAATACAGGGAGAAATACTCAGTAGATGATCTTAAGAATGAATTTGGTGCAGAAAGATATGACAAGCTAAGCGGTGATTATGAGCATATTCTAAGGGTTAAGTTTGAGGCTGACTATCTTGAGCATTTGTGCTATACCGGGGCAAAGCGCCTGTATGGAGACCCGGTGCCTGATGAGGTAAAAGAACGAATAGACTTCGAGCTGTTAACCATTAAGATGATGGGTTTTCCGGGTTACTTCCTTATAGTACAGGACTTTATAAATGCTGCCCGCAAAATGGGAGTTCTTGTAGGTCCGGGTCGCGGATCCGCGGCAGGATCCGCGGTTGCTTACTGCGTGGGTATTACAACTGTTGACCCGATCAAGCATGATCTGCTGTTTGAGCGATTTCTCAATCCCGACCGTATTTCCATGCCTGATGTTGATATTGATTTCGACGATGACGGAAGGGCAATGGTGTTAGATTGGGTTGCCAATAAATATGGCAGGGATAAGGTAGCACATATTTGTACTTTGGGTACCATGGCAGCCAGATCAGCTATTAAGGATGTGGGCCGGGTCTTAAGGCTTCCGTTGGCCGAGACTGACAGGATAGCCAAGCTGATACCTGAAAAGCCCAATACCAAACTTAGCGGGGCATACAAAGAGGTGCTGAAACTTGAGATGGCAAAAGGCTCCCTGGAAGCAGCGATGGATGAGATTGATCGCAAATTACAGGAGGCCCGCAAGGAAGATAGGGAGAAGGACATACTTAAGTATGAGGTTCAAAAGATTTTTGCCCAGGAAATAGAGCGTGGGCGCATGGAAAATAATCAGGCCTTGCTTAAAACGCTTGAGCTGGCATGTGACCTGGAAGGATCTATACGTCAGACAGGAGTCCATGCCTGTGGTGTCCTCATTGGCCGCGATCCCCTGGTAGAGAATATACCACTGATGCAGGCCAAGGANGCTAATCTTCTNGTTACACAGTATGAAGGGACTCTTGTTGAATCTATTGGTCTTCTTAAGATGGATTTCCTGGGACTTAAGACTCTGTCAATTATTAAAGAAGCACTTGAAGCTATCAAGCAGTCCAAGGGTATTGACATAGATATAGAAGCGATTCCATCCGACGATATCAAGACCTTTGAGCTTTTTGGAAAGGGATTGACAACTGCGATCTTCCAGTTTGAATCCGCAGGTATGAAGAAGTATCTGCGCGAGCTTGAGCCCAACCGCTTTGAGGACCTTGTTGCGATGAACGCGTTATACCGTCCGGGTCCGATGGAATATATCCCCGACTATATCTCCCGTAAGCTTGGACGAGAGCAGGTCCACTACGACCATCCTTTGATGGAGGAATATCTAAAGGATACTTACGGTATCACTGTGTTTCAGGAGCAGGTGATGCTTTTGTCGCGTAAACTTGGGGGTTTCACCCGTGGTGAGTCTGATACCCTGCGTAAGGCAATGGGTAAGAAGATGGCCGAGGTGATGGCTAAACTTAAGGCCAAGTTTGATGAAGGCTGTAAGAACAACCCTGAGTTTATGAAGGGCTGTCAGGAGATGGACAAGAAGCCACAGGATGTTATTGACAAGATATGGAAGGACTGGGAGGCTTTTGCAAGCTATGCTTTCAACAAGTCGCATTCCGTTTGTTATGCGAAACTGGCATATCAGACCGGTTATCTTAAGGCAAACTATCCTGCTGAGTTTATGGCTGGTGTGCTAAGCCGTAACCTGAGTGATATAGGCAAGATCTCGACCTTTATGGACGAGTGTCGACGTATGGGCATCAAACTGCTTGGTCCGGATATCAATGAGAGCTATATCAAGTTTACGGTAAACAAGGACGGGGCCTTGCGTTTTGGTATGGCAGCCATCAAGGGAGTAGGAGAAGGAGTCGTTGAGGAAATCATTAAGGAACGCGAAAAGAGAGGCCCCTTCAAGGATGTATATGACTTTTTTGAGAGGGTCAATCTACAGGTTATTAACAAGAAAGCTGTTGAAGCACTTGCTAATGCAGGAGCTTTCGACAGCCTTGGAAATCTTCACAGAGCGCAGTTCTTCGCCCCTATCCAGGGCGAAGAAGGAACCTTTATTGAACGTCTGTTAAGGTATGGTAACCGCTTCCAGGTAGACAAGGCTACAATGGCAAGTTCCCTTTTTGGAGCTGAAAACGCATTAATCTCAATCAAGAAGCCTGAAATCCCAGATTGCAGGGAGTATACGACCCTNGAAAAGCTTGAGAAGGAGAAAGACCTGTTAGGTATATATCTTTCAGCACACCCACTTGACGACTATCGTCTGGAGCTTAAGCATTTCTGTAACCTTAGTGTAGCAGCCCTCAACAACCCTGAGAATATCAAGAACAGGGAGTTTGTCGTGGGAGGTATGATTACAGGGGTGAGGAAGGGTCTTACTAAAAAAAGGAAATGAGTTTGCTATAGCCACCGTTGAAGACTATAATGGCTCCTATGAGTTTGCCTTTTTTGGGCAGGACTTTGTCAACTTCATAGGCATAATTAGTAATACCAAGTTTGTATTGATCCGTGGCAAAGTAGTGCCAAAGAGATTCAAACCGGACGAGTGGGAAACCAAGGTAACCAAGATATCTCTACTGTCTGATGTTCTTGACAGCATGGTTAACAGCATCACACTTCGAATTCCTTTACAGAGTCTCAACGATGAGATAGTAAACGAGCTTGCATTTGTGACAATGGAGAACAGAGGCAAGATCACTCTTCGCTTCCATATTTATGATGAAACCAACGAGAGGCAGTCTGTTCAACTTTTATCCCGCTCAGTAATGGTCAATCTGTCCAGGGAGCTTATAGATTTCTTCGATAACTGGGAG
>JGI24710J26742_10004299_pt1 | contig 11746 bp, 9 predicted proteins | sample BioPla2DNA2_FD_26742 | JGI IMG/M metagenome (IMG submission 26742) | reverse complement strand
GAATAAGCAGATTAAAACAATAAAAAATTCATATTATTGGGACAAGGATAGTGTAAAACTTAATTCCATTGAATATCTTATAGAAAGAGTAGACGATGACGAAATATGGACAAGATATCTCAATGAAAAGGTGCATTTTGGATATGTGTTTCCGTCATATATTAATAAAGCAGACGAAATTGCCTCCAAGAAAAACAATGTGCTTGCCGATGATTGCCTGACTACTTATTACTTGTGCATTAATTCCAAAAATGAACCCTTTAGCGATATAAGGGTTAGACAAGCTTTAGAACTTGCACTTAACAGAAACCACATTGTAGAAGAACGCAAAATGAATGAAAAAGTAGCTACCGGATTTGTTCCCCATGGTATACCCGATGCAAAGCCGGGTAGTGATTTCCGGTCAGTGGGTGGAGAATATATGAGCCAAGAGTTTACAGAGGAAAATGTGAACAAAGCCAAAAAACTGCTCAAAGAAGCCGGATATGATGATTTAAGTGAATTTCCAACCATTGTAATACTTACGAGAGCCTCGAAAATTTCGAAATATATTGAAGAATCATGGGAAAAAAACCTTGGAATTAATGTAGAAGTGGATGTATGCAAAGATGTGCTTTTTTCCCAAAAGAAGGATAATCAAGAATTTGATATTATAGTTAACAGTTGGATTGCAGACTTTCCAGACCCAATAAACTTTTTGGGATTTTTAGCTAGTGAAAATGCCTTTAAAGGTATACTTCCATCGGAATACTACGATCTTGTCAAAAACTCAACCCACACTGCTGATAATGTTCGCAGAATAGAATTATTACACGAGGCGGAGGAAACATTGATGAACTCTTACACCGTGATCCCCTTATTTTTTGAAAAAGCCGCTTATTATGTGAAACCTTATGTAAAAGGCTATTTAAAAACACCTTTGGCAGAAATTTATTTTAGAAATGCTTATATAGAAAAAGAAGATAATCCAAAAAAATAACCTATCAATGGATGTTTAAAAAGCTCAATAGAAGTACCTCAATAGGAGAATTAGCTATACAATGAAAAAATTTATAAAGACCAATAATAGTTTATTAACCAAAAATTTAATAGTGCTGTTATTTATTCTATTGAATTCAGCTTTTGTCTTTATTTCAACCATAACAACCAATAACAGGTTTGAAGCTATTTTAGAGCAAAGTATGAATCAACAGCTGGCAGTTGTAGAAAATTTTTTCAGATATCCGGAAAACATAACTAATATTCTGTCTCAGAACAAAAATTTAGCAATATATGAAAAAAACGACAGGTTCTTGCGGGCTGATATATTGTCATTATTTGAGTCGGTTATTGTTCCTGATTCCAGAATAAGCAACATATACTTTGTTCCCATTGACAAGGAGGTCATTTCATACAAGTTTATCGACCCTGATATTGATTTAACCAATAAAAGCTGGTTTAAAAAAGCATTGGGGGCAAAGACACAATTTACCTGGGTGTCTCATAAAAGTGATTTTACCAATGATGACGTCATCAGCTGCTTGAGAAAAGTGGTAGATAAATATGATAATCCCATAGGTGTAATAGGACTTGATATTGAATTGTTCAAATTATCCGAATTGGTTAAAAACGTCGAAATAGTTAATAATGGTCATTTTATGATATTGGATTCTGAAAATAAAATCATAGCAACTCCGGATTATAAGTACCTTGGACACAGTATCCGGGATAATAACTTTAACAGCACAAATGATAATTATAATAGAAAAAGTTTTACATCAAAAATATCCGGACAGAAAAGAAAATGCATGGTATACCAGCTTGAAGGGCTCCCGTGGAAAATTATAAATACCATTCCCACGAGGGAAATTACACACAGCATAATAGGTTCTTCCTTTTTATTCTTTTTCTTTAGTATGGTCAGTCTAATAATAGCATTTATGATGTATTCAAAGAATAAAATGACTGAAAACGCCTATCGAGAGCTTGAAAGTGCGAATGAAAAGTTAAAGGAGTATGCATCTACCGTAGAAGAAATTTCTGTTCTAAAGGAACGGAATCGTTTGGCCCGCGATGTACATGATACTCTTGGAAAAACTCTTTGTACGCTAATAGCACTCTTGCAGTTAAGTTTAAAGTCATATAAAAAAGATATTAAAGAAACTGAAAAAAATTTGAAGCATGCATTTAAAATTACTAAGCAAGGTTTAAAAGAAGTAAGTAGGTCAATTTCAGGTTTAGTTCCGGAGAAATTGGAACAAAATGATTTGTTTGACGCTTTAGAAAAGCTTATCGATGATTTCGAGTGTTCAGGAATGAAGGTGGAACTTTCTGTAAATAAGTTTGACACAAGCATAGGTACAGAATATAAAGAAGTAATATACAGAATTTGCCAGGAAGCACTTACAAATTCGCTTAAGCATGGAAAAGCAACTGAAGTCACCATAATAATTAAATTTACAGATAGTTGTATTAAGCTTTTTATTTTTGATAATGGAATAGGCTGCAAGGGAAAATTTGAAGGAAAAGGATTTGGACTTGTGGGTATGAAGCAAAGGGTTGAAAAATTAAAGGGAGAAATTAAATTCGGTTCCAGTGACCAGAAAGGTTTCAACATTCATGTTAAATTGCCCATGGAAAACTCGAACAAGGAGGCGTGAGTGTATATGATAAAAGTTGTGCTAGTTGATGACCAACCGATATTAAGGGAAGGAATTAAAAAGCTTCTTGAGCAGGATAAAGAAATTAGAGTTGTCGGATGTGCAGGAAACGGAAGAGCAGCTTTAAAACTATGTCAGCAATTTCTGCCCCATGTAGTATTAATGGATGTGGAGATGCCAATATGTGACGGGGTCGAAGGAACTAGGCTGATAAAAGCCCGGTGCAAAAATACAAAAGTAGTCATGCTGACAGTATTTAACGATGACGAAAGAATACAGAGTGCATTAAATTATGGAGCCGATGGATATATGCTAAAAGATATAGATCAAGAAAAACTTATTCTGACCGTCAAAGGTGTGGCTGCAGGATTGGGCATTATGCACAAGGACACATATAAAAGTGTTGTGAAAAAGGCAAGTTCCCATTCCAGGATATCAATAATTGAAAACAAGGGATTGAAAGTACATTTATCCGATAGGGAACTGAGTATCATCAGGCTTATTGTTGACGGCAAAAGCACAAATGAGATGGCCCAAATTGTCCATCTCACCGAGGGAAGTGTAAGAAATATTGTTTCTGGGATTTTAAAAAAACTTGACCTTAAGGATAGAACTCAATTAGGAATTCTAGCTGTCAAGCATGATCTTGTATAATGGTTTGAACCCCTCTCAGAACAATTAACTGCAAACGGTTTTGGCAGAAAATGCGTTTATGACCCTGCCAAACCGTATTTAATTATCTTTCAAGTGGAAACATTATTCATTGCCGGAATAACTAAACTCCGGGAATGTCTCGTTCCAAATATCTATACAATATTCATATGAAAAATTGGGATCTTGTTTTATTATCTCGTTTTCTTCCGCCAACTCAGCTGAATAATCTTCAAATTTATAGGTGGTGATAAGACCAACACCGGTTTTCATATGTGTTACCAGAGGGACTGCACTGTAGTTTTTAACAAAGGCTTCTTCCCCCTTATTCTTGCCAATGGTAACCTTAGCCATTGCACCAACCATTCTGTCGGCAACTCCATCTCCTGTCTCATTGGTTGAATTAATAAAGTTTCCAAGGGAATAATAAATCAACATCCTATTCCCATTATCACTTTCTATCCATTCGACGGGCTGAATCACATGAGGATGAGCTCCTATGACCAAATCAACTCCCAGTTCTGCCATGTATTCAGCCAACTCTCTTTGGTTTTTTGATGGTGTATGCATATATTCAGTTCCCCAGTGGGGTGTAACAATAATAAAATCCGCCAACTCCTTTGCCCTCTTGACATCCTTTTCTATTTTGTTTTTATCAAGCAGGTTGACGATATATGGCATGTCCTTGGGTAAGGGAATTCCATTGGTTCCATAGGTATAATTCAGTATCGCTACTTTAATATCATCTTTTTCATAGACATAGATATTTTGATCCTGTGCTTCCTGACTGTCGTTAATTCCCAAGACAGCGATCCGGGGATGAGTGGTTTTCCAATAATTCATGCAATTTAAAACACCTTTTTTCCCTTTATCCAGAGTGTGGTTTGTCGCATGCAATACCACATCTATGCCTGCCTTTGCTAAGGCATCACCAACCTCATAAGCCCCATTAAAGCTTGGATAACCGGATAAACCCAGTTCCTTTCCTCCTAGTATTACTTCCTGATTAACTATTGCAAGATCCACCGCTTCTATATCCTCTTTTACATTTTTAAACAGATGGTCGTAATTTAAACTGCCGTCTTCCATCATGCCGCTTTCGTGAATTTTGGTATGTAATAGAACGTCCCCTATCATTGATAATGCTATTTCACTATAGTCCGAATTTTCATCCGTCTCAACGACTTTATCTTCCGAAGATTCATCATCTATTGTTTCATTGAAAACATCAGCGATATTATTATCCAGGTTGCTTCTTTCATTTTCATGGCCTTTCTTGTTACCGGCTTTTTCTGTCTCAACCATATTCATACTAGGTTCGAGAGTAACCTCATCTGCTCTCTTATCATGACTGCAGCCCGTAAAAAAAGCAATGAACAGAAGAACCGTTACCAGAAGTCCTATTTTCGTTTTATCCTTCAGTATGTTCATTATTTCCATAATCTCACCCTTTGTTTATAGATTGAATTATTCCAATATATTTACTACCGGAATTATTATATCGCCAAACTCCACCATAGTACTAAATATTGCAGCTTTTTTAAATCTTTTTAAGTCCCTTAGCATTAAGTCCTCTTCAAAAATCCTTTTGCTGCGTAAAAGTTTTTCCCTTTTTATTCCTTTCAAAAGGGGACTCAACGGCGTATACCACCTGCCATTGTCAAAAAAGGCTATGTTTGCAGCCGAAGTATCTGTCAATCTGCCCTTTTTGACTATAAGAATATCATCACAATTTCCCCTAAGTTCCAATAGTTTGTTTATATTTGTTCTATCCTCATACTTATATGCATAGTCAATTTCTGCACTAACTATTTTCAGGCTATGGACTTGCTTTCGAACATAAGGAACAAACTCTATTTTTACGATTTCCTGATCGTATACTACCCTGCATTTGAATACACCAGTCTTGTTATACTCCTTTAGTTCAAGAATCCTTTCTAGATCAACGGGCTCATTTATATTAAACAGAGATTTTCTTGAATTATTGAACCGTTCGTTATGCAAATCCATATTTTCGAAAATTCCATCTTTCAACTTGATAGTTTCAACCAACCGGCACATAAATTTTATTTTTCAACTCCTCGTATTCCGACTCAGCATTACTATAGACGGTTATACCTCCCCCGGTCTTATAGTAATACTCTCCGTTGATATTCTCAATAAACCTGATCATAACACCGCTGTCAAGGTTTTGTCCGTCAAAATGTCCACATATGCCGCAATAATAACCCCTATCGTATTTCTCGGCTTCTTTTATTATTTCAATTGTTTTTTCCTTAGGTGCACCGGTAACCGCTCCTGCAGGGAGCATTGCTGCAATGATATCTCCAATCCTTTCATTATAATCCTCGCTTAATTTACCCACTATTTTTGAACTAACCTGCAGAAGATTCTTTTGTTTTGATACGATTTTATCAATGTATCTATATTTTTCAACATATACATTATTTGAAACCATACTCAGATCATTTCTTATCAAATCAACTATTGTTGCATGCTCAGCAGTCTCTTTTTCATTTGCCAATATCAGCTCTTGTGCATTTTCTATGGATGCATCAATGGTTCCCTTCATGGGATATGAAGATATAAAGCCATCATATATTTTAACAAAAATTTCAGGGGAAAAACATACAAATTGGTCTTTGTACCATATTTTATATTTTGCAACACTGCCGTAAAAGATTTCTCTGAGGGATTTATTCAACTCCACCTTTACGGGAAAAGTGAGATTGGCAAGGTACGAATTCCCCAAATTTTCATTGTATTGCACGTATTTAAATGCCTCTTTATATTTACTGAATTCTATCGGATAAGCCTTTATTTTTATACTGTCGTTTGAAATATTGTATGTATAAGAGCTGTTTGTGAATTTATTAAAATCGTAAAGCAACTCCATCGGATCAATTTCACTTGTCTTTTTTATAAAAGGCTTTTTAAAATCAAAATCTACAATAAAAACAAAAGGTATTCTATTTTTCCCATAATTGTTGGCTTTTTTTATCCAGTTTTCAAACTCTTCACCTTTAAAATGTTGATGCATAACACTGCCCTTTCACCATTCAGTATTGATTTACTCTCTTTTGTTTGAGCTAACCTTCGGTACTTCCAGCATGTTGTTATTGTCTGTTTTATCGGAAACAATTGATAAGTTTTTGCTTAAGCACTGTTGTTGTGCACTATTATACCATGTATTTACAATCATATCTATAATCAACAAACTATATTTATTCTGAGGCTCTCACCTTTATTTAATATTTGTTTTGTTTATTGTCAGCAGATACGATCTTTTATGCTGCAGCTTTTACACCTGAATAGAATTTTTTGGAGTGCACTAAATAAACATAAAGAAAAACATTCCATAAACTTAAGCTTGTTCTACATTTTTCCTTTGCTTAAATAATATACACCGGAATTTTTTCTAAAACGTGCAGCACAATAAAAATCATGCTACAATATATGGGTTGTTGTGCAACAGATATAATTTGGGAGGCTGGTTCATGAAAAAGCTTTTGCTTTATTTGAAAGGATATATAAAAGAAAGTATTTTGGGTCCGCTGTTCAAATTGCTGGAAGCGTCCTTTGAACTGTTTGTGCCCATTGTTATCAAAAGTATTGTTGATATTGGCATTGGACAAGCAGACAGAGTATATATTGTTAAGATGTGTCTACTGCTGGTACTTTTAGGTGTTGTCGGAATGGTATGTTCGGTAACAGCCCAGTATTTTGCTGCCAAAGCATCGGTCGGTTTTGTGACAAGGCTTCGCCATGCACTGTTTAAGCATATTGGCCAGATGTCTTATACAGAGATTGATACTCTGGGTACATCCGGCATGATTACCCGTATGACAAGCGACATGAATCAAGTACAATCCGGGATGAACCTGACCTTACGCCTGCTGCTGCGTTCACCTTTCATTGTGTTTGGTGCAATGATTATGGCCTTTACCGTAGACGCCAATGCCGCCCTTACTTTTGTGGTGGCAATTCCGGCTCTTTCAATAGTTGTTTTTGCCATTATGCTTTTATCCATACCCCTTTATAAAAAAGTACAGCAAAGGCTGGATAAAGTATTGAATTCCACAAGAGAAAACCTGACGGGTGTCCGAGTGATAAGAGCTTTTGGTCTTGAAGAAAAAGAAATAGCGGATTTTGACAAGCATAACGAAGAATTAACCGAAACACAGAAATTTGTAGGTGGAGTTTCGGCACTGATGAACCCTTTGACCTATGTTATTATTAATCTGTCAATTATCTGGCTTATTCATATAGGTGCCCTTCGTGTGTCAACAGGACTGCTTACCCAAGGTTCTGTTATTGCCCTCTACAACTATATGTCTCAGATTCTTGTTGAACTTATAAAATTCGCCAACCTGATCATCACTATTACAAAGGCTGTTGCCAGCGGCAACCGGATCAGTGCGGTTCTGAATATGGAATCCAGTCTTGTGGAAAAGGATAATGCACCTCAAGACATTAAGTCCAAATATGCCGTGGAATTCCGTAATGTGGGATTGCAGTACAAAAACGCAGGCGAAGAATCGTTAACGAATATACACTTTTCGGTTCGGCATGGTGAGGTGATCGGTATCATCGGCGGAACAGGTTCCGGTAAATCCTCTCTGGTGAATATGATTCCAAGATTTTATGAGGCCACCTCCGGAGAGGTTTTTGTAGATGGCATTAATGTTAAGGATTATCCTTTAAAATCCCTTCGTAACAAAATTGGTATTGTTCCCCAAAAAGCTGTGCTTTTCAAAGGCAGTATTCGGGAAAATATGAAGTGGGGTAATAAAGATGCAGCCGATGAAGAAATTTTAGACGCCATTAATATGGCTCAGGCCAGCCAAATTGTAGCACAAAAGAAAGAAGGTCTCGATTTTGTTATCGAACAGGGCGGTAAAAACCTCTCCGGCGGCCAGCGTCAACGCCTTACCATCGCCCGTGCCCTTGTGAAAAAACCTGAAATTTTAATCCTTGATGACAGTTCTTCAGCCCTTGACTTTGCAACCGATGCAGCCCTTCGCAAGGCTCTTCGTGAAATGAAGGGAAATCCAACGTTCTTCATTGTTTCGCAACGCACCTCATCAATTCAGCATGTTGATAAAATCATTGTACTCGATGACGGAGAAATTGCCGGTATGGGCAAGCATGATGAGCTTCTTGAAAACTGCGAGGTATATCGTGAAATATATGACTCACAATTTAAGAAGGAGGAAAAGTAATATGAAAAAACAGAAAATTCAAAAGGACACCCTCCGAAAAGTCCTCAAATATATCAGAACATACCGTATCCTTCTGTTGATTTCTATTATACTTGCTGCAGCTACAGTGGCATTAACCCTCTATGTACCCATTCTTATAGGCAATGCCATTGATTTTATCGTAGGACCTGACAATGTAAACTTTAAAGCCATAGCTGAAATTCTTGTAAAAATCGGTGTTGTTATCGGCATTAATGCTGTTTTTCAATGGCTGATGAATACTATAAACAACAACATTACTTACCAAGTTGTGCGAGATGTCCGTAAAAAAGCTTTTAGAAAAATCGAGATTTTACCCCTTTCATATATCGACACCCACCCCCACGGTGAAATTGTAAGCCGTGCAATTGCGGATGTCGACCAATTTGCCGATGGGCTTCTGATGGGCTTTACACAGCTTTTCACCGGTGTTCTTACAATTATGGGTACGCTGGTTTTCATGCTGATCGTCAATGTGAAAATTACTTTTATTGTGGTCATCCTTACCCCTCTTTCTCTCTTTGTCGCAAACTTTATTGCAGAACGTACCTATTCCATGTTTAAGCTGCAGTCCGAAACCCGCGGCGAGCAAACCTCACTCATCGAAGAGATGATTGGAAATGCCAAAACAGTACAGGCATTCTCCTACCAGGAGGAAGCATTAAAAAGATTTGATGAGATAAATGACCGATTGGAAAAACACTCCCTAAGAGCTGTTTTCTTTTCATCCCTTACAAATCCTTTAACCCGTTTTATAAACAGTCTTGTTTATGCTGCCGTTGCCTTTGTGGGTGCGTTAGCAGTTATCGGCGGCGATGCCGGCAGTATAATGACTATAGGTGGACTTACCGTCTTTTTAAGCTATGCCAATCAGTACACAAAGCCTTTCAATGAGATCTCCGGCGTGATCACCGAGCTGCAAAACGCCCTCGCTTGTGCCGGCCGTGTTTTTGAGCTGATTGAAGAACCGCCACAAGTTCCGGATTCCAAGGATGCAGTTAATCTTGAAAAGGCTGACGGAAACATTGCTTTAGATAATGTATCTTTCTCCTACGTCCCCGAGCGTCCCTTGATTCGTAATTTTAACCTGAAAGTAAAACCCGGTCAGCGTGTGGCGATTGTCGGACCCACCGGCTCCGGCAAAACTACCGTCATAAATCTTTTAATGCGTTTTTACGATGTCAATTCTGGAAGTGTAAAAGTGGAAGACATTGATATTCGTGACATTACCCGGAAGAGCTTGAGGGGAAACTACGGCATGGTGTTACAGGATACATGGCTGAAATCCGGCACCATTCGGGAAAATATCGCAATGGGCAATCCCAATGCCACCGATGAAGAAATCATTGCTGCGGCAAAGGCAGCTCATGCCCACAGCTTTATAAAACGTCTGCCCAACGGCTATGACACTGTCATTGGTGAAGACGGCGGAAGTCTTTCCCAGGGGCAAAAGCAATTGCTATGTATTGCCCGCATTATGCTTTGCTTGCCGCCGATGCTGATTTTGGACGAAGCAACATCCTCTATCGACACCCGCACCGAAATCAAAATTCAGGAGGCCTTTGCAAGGCTTATGCAAGGCCGCACAAGCTTTATTGTTGCCCACCGTTTGTCTACCATCCGGGAAGCAGATGTAATTCTCGTTATGAAGGACGGTAATATCATCGAGCAGGGAACCCATGATGGGTTGCTTTCACAGAAAGGCTTTTATGCCAATTTATATAACAGCCAATTTGCTCCTTGATATAAAAGGAGTAGCCATACAATTTATATCATGGAATTGGGCTTCCGTTATCAATATCATTGTAACCTTTAATGATAATACAATCATTAATACTATAACATATTTGTTTGTATTATCCTTCACCTCTTACCAGATTACATATTCAAATGGGAAAAAATCTACCCTATAACTCCTTGTAATTGTAGAATATCCCGCAGTCCTTATTTGCCCATTCAGCCATTGGCTCGGGAATCTTATCCGCATAGTTTTTATCGTTGGTGTAATAATATATACCATCATTTCCACCAATAGCAGCATATATATGATCTTTAGATATAATGTATGAGCAGCAGCCAACATAACCTCTCAAATAGGACTCTCCGACCTTTACTTTTTCACCGTTCCAAATTTCTTCGTCATAAAACACAACTGATGTATACATAATAAAATCGCCATATTTATCGCCCACCAGCTTTTCAAACAACTCATCCTGCTCTTCAGTGTCTACAATTCCAACCTCTAGTGCCGTGGGCATTTCAATGTCTATCTTACCCTTTACATAGTCGGAGTCAAATGCCACCCCTGCCCCGCAATCATAGCTATAAAAATTAGAATCTAAATGTAAAAAATCCTTTTCACCCCTGAATTTAAACACAACATTTTCTTTCTTTTCATCATAAGTCGTATCCTTAAACACAGTTTTAGCTACATTATTTTCGATTATGCCAAAGCTGCACAAAGCCCCCGAGGCTGTACCGTTGAAAGCAGATAGTTCATAATATATCAGATCATCGAACAATACTTTTATATCTGCTTCAGAGCCGGCAAAATACCCTGACTCTTTCCCGGTCCAGTGACCATCAAATCTCTTACTTTCCGCACCCGGCTGCCTGGGCGGAGTAATATCCGAGCCCTCTTTAATCAGATACATTGGGTAAATAACATCGTCATTTTTCCAACATCCTTGTATGTAGTCATTCGTCCGAAACACACCACAAATTACCCCTCTTTCATCCGTATCTTCCGAAAGATAAAACATCTGAAAATCTTTCAATTCATCAAAAACGCTAAGATAACCTTCAAGTTTTATATTTGTTTTATAATCATCATAGTAATAAACACCGGAAACCTTATCTTCTGAAATGTCAATCTTCGCATGTATCCTTTTATCGCCTATAAACCCGGCAAACCAACCGTCAGTAGAGTTTTGATTTTCATCATCTGCAACCTTTTCACCGCCTGCACCTGTCCCTTGCACCTTCTCACCATTTTCAGGCGTGCTAAATGTCACACTTTCAGTAGGTGTAGGATCTGCAAAATTTCCTGTTTGATTTGATTTGTTTGATGAACAACCAGTCAATACCATTGCAATGATAATAAATAATAATACAATTAGTTTTTTCATACCTTATAATCCTTTCAGCATTACCATATATTTCATTAAATAATTATACTGCTAATTGCCATTTGTGTCAATTCGACCTCTTCAATGG
>JGI24710J26742_10004295_pt1 | contig 11754 bp, 8 predicted proteins | sample BioPla2DNA2_FD_26742 | JGI IMG/M metagenome (IMG submission 26742) | reverse complement strand
CTTTTTGTTAAAATATCCTCTAAAAACCCTCTATGAATATCATTTGTATCAATATTAGCTAAAACACCCGAATATCGGGTGTTTCTCTTTAAATACTCTGCGACATCAGATACATTCTTCTTAGTAATAAGCTCTTTATAATGCTCTGCTTTAAGCCTTTTTCCATATATTGCTCTAATTCTTGCAACTGTTGCGTTTCTTGAAAAGCTCAAAACTACTCACCTACGATTCTTTTATAAATACTTTCTTCAATCTCCAGATGATGCTTATTAAATTTTTCGTCCATCTCCTTAATCTCTTTTTCTCTTTCCTCCTTTAACTTAGCAATTTTCTCCTCAGCTATTTTATCATGCATAGCCTCTGTTTTTTCTATTCTCTTTATAGCATCTAAATTCAATTTTTCTTTTATCTTTTTTGTTTCATCCTTTGCCTTTTGTATTATTTCTTCCGCTTGGTTTACTGCCTTTTCAAGCCTGTCATTTGCTTGCTTATCAATATCAATAATACTTCTTACAACATTATGCATATACAAGCCCTCCATCTTTGATAAATTAGCTCATATCATATATTTTTAATTTTTTATGCTATGCATTGGTGCGGGGATTCTGCCACCCCTTGAAATGAATTTAGATGCTGATTTATTGTTTATTGACATCACCGGTCCACTTCCAAGTAATCCACCAAACTCAAGTATATCCCCCTCCATCTTACCAATTGCAGGAATCAATCTTACAGCCGTAGTTTTATTATTCACCATTCCTATTGCTGATTCATCAGCAATAATTGCAGAAATTGTATCCGCACTAATATCCCCAGGAACGACTACCATATCAAGACCCACTGAACACACAGCTGTCATTGCCTCAAGCTTTTCGAGGGATAAGGTACCATCTTGAACTGCCGCAATCATTCCCGCATCCTCTGATACAGGAATAAATGCTCCCGATAAGCCTCCAACATGGGATGATGCCATAACTCCACCTTTTTTTACTGCATCATTTAAGATTGCCAATGCTGCAGTCGTTCCATGTGTCCCACAGGTTTCTAATCCCATACCCTCTAAAATATATGCAACGCTATCGCCAACAGCAGGTGTTGGTGCAAGTGAGAGGTCAACTATCCCAAATGGAACATCAAGCATCTTAGATGCGAGTGTTCCAACCATTTGCCCCATCCTCGTAATCTTAAATGCTGTTTTTTTAATTACATCGGCAAGCTCATCTATGCTTGAGTCAGGATATTTCTCAACGGCTGAACGAACCACCCCTGGTCCAGAAACCCCGACATTAATTACGCAATCAGGCTCTCCAACACCATGAAAAGCACCAGCCATAAAAGGATTATCCTCAGGTGCGTTGCAAAATACCACAAGTTTTGCTGGTCCTATACACTGTCTATCTGCAGTTTTCTCAGCGGATTCCTTGATAATTTTTCCCATAAGAGCAACAGCATCCATATTGATACCCGCCTTACTTGAGCCAACATTAACTGATGAGCATATGTTTGTTGTGATAGATAATGCTTCTGGAATTGATTTAATTAATTCAATATCGCCAGCACTGAACCCCTTTTGGACTAATGCTGAATACCCACCAATAAAATTTACACCACAGGTATCTGCAGCTTTTTGCAATGCCAAGGCAAATTTAACAGGGTTTTCATCTTTACAAGCAGCACAAATCATTGAAATTGGAGTAACCGAAATCCTTTTATTAATAATAGGAATTCCATACTCTCTCTCAATCTGTTCGCCAACGCTAACGAGGTTTTTCGCCTTGCTAACAATTTTATTATAGACCTTTTCACAAGCTTTGTCAATATCGCTATCAATGCAATCAAGCAATGAAATCCCCATTGTTATAGTTCTTATGTCAAGGCATTCGTTCTGTATCATTCTTATTGTTTCAAGAATATCATATGCATTTAACATTTCTTATCCCCTGACTCTTATATTTTATGCATTGAATTAAATATATCCTCATGCATTATATGGATTGATAGATTTAGATTACTCCCAAGCTCATCCATTTCGTCTGCAAGCTTTGAGAAATCTGTGTTCATCTGAGAAATATCCACCAGCATTATCATAGCAAATAAATCCTGTAAAACCGACTGTGTTACCTCTATGACATTTGCATTATGCTCAGTGCATATCCCACTCACCTTTGTAAGAATCCCCACTGTATCCTTACCAATTACAGTTACTACCGCTCTCATGAAAGACCTCCTTTAAATAATCCAGGTATCAATTTTCTCCCGAAAGGATAAAATTGCAACCGTATTTAAATAATATTTTATTACAATTAATTCAAAAGCTAAGAATAGCTTCTAACTTATTTGCTATAATTACCCACACACAAAGCAGGTGTCTTTAATATTAAAAACACCTGTCTGATTTAGTTATTGTCGATGTATTTTATTCTCTTTTTTTAAGTATGATTATTATTCCAACAAGACCTAAAACCAACAGTACAAAACCTATGCCAGTAGTGGTATAGATGGCATCCCAATTTTGAAGTCTAATAATATTAGAAACAACATATTCAGATATTTCATCTCTCTCATTCTCGGCAAAAAATTGATTTGAGATAAACCAATCAGCCAAAATTTCTTCCGTTTCTTTATCAAGCTTTACAACTTTTCCCGTAATCTTCAACGAACTAGAAGTATCCTCGTTATTACTTGTTTCCTCCATTATCTTATTAAGTATTTTATGGTCGTTCTTATTTCTAGATTCAACAAGCAAAAATATCTTTTTTTCACTGGTAGTGCCCTCTTCACCTGGTTTAATAGGAACTAAATAAAAATATGCCCTAGCATCTGATTCCTCACCTTTATTAGCATCAACTTCCTTAACTGGAGCATCTAAAACATATTTTATTTCCCCATCAACCATTGTACCATTTTTATATTCCTTAATCGAAATCTCAGCATAATTCATCGGACCTTTAGTTATGAGTTTAAGGCAGTCCACTACCCCTAAGGAGAGTGCCACTACCCCAGCAATTGTGCATACTAGCATAATCCTAAACCATATCTTCTTCTTCATAAGCAACCCCTCAGTGTCATAATTTCAAAATGGACCAATCCCTATCAAATCATATGGTTATAGCCATAATATTTGCACATTAAGCATAATCATCATACCACATTACCACCATAAAGTCAATTAATAAGTGAAAAGACGATTATTATGCCTCCAAGTTAAAGAATCCCTTAAAATTTTCTGAAAGTATCCTCCTATTCTCCTCATATGTTAAGCCAAGACTTAGAAATCTCTTTATTTCTTTTTCATGGTTCCACATTGGAAAATCCGTACCAAAAAAGCAATTCTCAACGCCATAATGGTGAATTAGCTTTACTGCAAATTCCTTAGGAATAATCTCAAGCGAACTACAGGTATCAAATTTAAGGTTTTCACTGCCATTCAAGCAATCCATCGCCTCTTCCCAGCATTGATAACCACCTAGATGTGCAGCTATTATTTTTAGCTTCGGAAAATCTTTCACAACATTCGCAAGCCTATGGGGACGTGAGTATTCATATCTCTCATCCCCCATATGTATAAGTATTGGGATTCTGTTTTCTATTAGTTCATAAATTTTATAAGCTTGGTTATCATCGATATTGAACTTTTGAAAATCTGGATGTATCTTAATTCCATGCAATCCCATTGAGATTATTCTTTCAACCTCTTCCTCCATATTATCCATCTTTGGATGCAGTGTGCCNAAACCAAAGAATTCTGAATGCNTATCACATTTAGCCTTAATAAAATTATTTATNGATTCTGTCTGCTCCTNACTCGTTGCCGTTGAGCATACAAGATATTTTTTTACGCCTATTTTTTTACCACCTTCAATTAATCTAAGGCTATCACCAATCTCATCCATTGGTAAATCATAGAAAGCACCAATATTTGCTGCCGCTTTCTCCGAAATCCTTTCAGGGAAAATATGTGAATGTGCGTCAATAATTTCAAAATCGCTATAAGTAAAATCCTGCACTTATTATACCTTCTTTTCTTTTTTAATTACTTTATTATTTTATACCTTATTTTTAGAAAAGTCAATAATGATGTCTTACACTAAAATTTAATATCTAGATATAGTAACTTGTTAACATTAATAGCAATATACATAAACAAATCGTTGTTTTTTTGTGGGTTATTCTATTCAAAAAAGCTTGAAATAATAAACTCAAAATGTTATACTGGATTTATGTGTTAAGGGAATATTTTGTTCGCTTCTTTCCCTAGCATTATTAAATTAATTCAGAAAGAGGATGTAAAATTATGAAGATTAGAAAGTTACTGTCCATATTGGTTGCAACTTCTATTTTTACCTCATTAGCAACAGCAACTTCCTTCGCTAATCGCTATGAGTCACAAACAAACACTCTAATGCTCCATACTGCTTCTAGTACAAATCTACCCAAAACAGCAATAGGATTTGCAAGCGGTACAACTGGTGGTGGAAGTTTATCAGAATCCTCCACAAACTATGCAAAGGTATCTACGGCCACCGAACTCGGTAGGGCATTAAAAAAGAATTCTGGCATAAAAGTAATCGAAATCATGAACGATATTGATTTAGGCTGGAATGTAATTGGAACTGATGCTCAAACAGCTCCTATTAGCGAGAATAACACAGCTTTAACTCATCCTATTTTACTTGAAAAAGGTGTTTCTAAGGTTAAAGTTGATAGCTTTGATGGATTAACCATTTTCTCAAAAAATGGTTCTACAATTAAGCATGCTGGGTTCACCTTTAAGGATTGTTCAAACATTATTATCCAAAACATTACCTTTGATGAGTTTTGGGAATGGGATGAATACTCAAAGGGGGATTACGATAGAAACGATTGGGATTTTATAACCCTTGAAAATTGTAATAAGTTTTGGATTGACCATTGTACTTTCGGCAAGGCTTATGACGGTGTTATTGATTCTAAAAAAGGAACAAGTGGTCTTACTATTTCATGGTGTAAGTTCCTTCCTGGAGATTTAAACAATAGCTTTTATAAGGCTCAGTTTGATTATCTTGAAGCAAATCAAAGCAAACATCCTATGTATTCCTTTTTAAGAAATGATGCTGGTCTTACAAAGCAAGAAATAATGGCAATTTCTGCACCACAAAAGAAGACTCATTTAGTTGGTGCAAATGAAATGAAAGATGATAATAACTTATTAGAAATTACTCTTTGTTATAACTATTATCTTGACTCACAGGATAGAATGCCTAGACTAAGGGGAGGAAATGCCCATATTTATAATATAATTATGGATAGTCAAAATGCGTATAATGTAAGCACAATCTTAACATCTGATGCTAATTCAAAAATATCCTCAAGTAGCTATAAATTTGGCATTACTAGCAATGGTGCAATTTCAACAGAAAATGGTGCAGTTATGCTTGAAAATTGTATAATCAAGGGGATAAAATATCCAATCAGAAACAACCAAAAGGGTACTGATAAACCAGATTATACGGGTAAAATCTTAGCACAAAACTGCCAGTATATATACGGTGATACTAACTTTACAGGTAATAGCACAGATTCAGGTTCTCCCCTCTCACCAATTCCAGCGGATATAAAAAACTTCTCATGGAATTCAACTGCTAATTTATCAGGCGGCAAAGTTTCTTACGACTATACAATGTATTCGCTTTCAGAACTGCAAAACACATTGATAAACAATGTTGGTGCAACAAGTGGTGGGGGGATAGTTATTCCTCCTGATGAGACTACAACTACTACTACTACAACTGAAACAACCACAACTGCAGAAACCACTTCATTAGAAGTAACTACTGCTCCACAAGCTACTGCAGATGCAATTTACTGCTCACCAAATGCAACGGCAGATGGGAAGGGTTCAATAGAAAATCCGATGTCCCTTGAAAAAGCTATCACCAGTATAAAGCCAGGTGGTGCAATATATCTGCTTGAGGGTAATTATGCTTTTGATGAACAACTTACAATCGCAATTGGCAATGATGGTGAAGCCAATGCATATAAATCAATAAAAGCTTATCCAAATGCTAATGTTACTTTAGATTTTTCAAATCAAGAATATAATTCCTCAGATCCAAGTGTGAATCCTAGAGGCTTACAAATCGATGGTGATTACTGGTACATTTACGGAATAAAGGTTTATGGCGCTTCTGATAATGGTATTTTTATTTCTGGTAATAATAATATTGTTGAAATGTGTGTTTTAGAAGCAAATAGAGATACGGGATTGCAGATTAGTCGCCGTAGTTCTAGCCTATCAAATATTAAAGATTGGCCATCATATAACCTTATACTAAATTGCACTTCATTTAATAATATGGACCCAGCNACAGGNGAAAATGCTGANGGATTTGCTGCCAAATTGACCTGTGGAGAAGGAAATGTTTTCGATGGCTGTATTGCATATAATAATGTTGATGATGGTTGGGATTTATATGCTAAATCAGCTACTGGTCCAATTGGTTCTGTTACAATTAGAAATTGCATAGCTTTTAGGAATGGACAAACTTCTGAAGGTGTTTATACTAAAAATAGTGATGGGAACGGATTTAAGCTTGGTGGTTCAGGAATAGCCAACGACCATTATGTTGAAAACTGTATTGCATTTGAAAATAAAAATCATGGCTTTACTGATAACTCAAATCCTGGCATAATCAGCCTCAAAGATTGTACCTCTTATAATAATAGTCTTTCAGATGGTAATAAATCTAACTTTGACTTTGCAAGATCTGATGATTCAAATAATATTTTTAAAAACATCATTACATTTAGTACCGAAAAGGTTGCAAGTGATAAGTATAAGGGTACTGCTACAAATTCAAGTTTTTACAATAGTAAAAAGTATTACCTTATCACTAACACCCAAGATGTTGATACAAAAAATAGCATAAGGGGTACTGAATATGCTGGAGTTACTAGCAATGATTTCATAAATCTTAATTCTCCTACGATAGGTGCTGATGTGCATACTCTGTGGAGAAACGCAGATGGAACAATTAATACACATGGTTTTCTAATGCTATCTGAATCAAGCAGTTTAAATACTATGGGTGCAGAGTTTGGCGAGAGTTCTTATATTCCTCCTATAGAAACAACCCCAGAGCCTACCACTACCACGACTGAAACTACTACCGAAACTACTACCGAAACTACTACTGAAACTACTACCGAAACAACCACTGAAACAACCACAACAGAGCCTGTTACAACACCAGAAGATATCGATACCTTGCCCGATGATTTCAGTCCACTATATGGAGATGTAAACTTGGATGGAACAGTTAATATCACTGATATTATTGAGTTTAACAAATACTTAATAAATGCAGTCTCCTTTAATGCAATGCAAAAAGCAAACGCCGATTGCTATGATGATGGCGAAATTAATATGGCCGATAATATGACTATAGCAAAATTCTTATGTAAACAGATTTCAAAACTTGGACCTCAATAGATCTTATTTATAACTTAAAAACCATGACTTAGATTAAACTCAGTCATGGTTTTATTTTTTCTTATCGTACTAACAATTCTTTTTTTATTAAAATAAGGTCAAAGCCATTTAACACATTATCCTTATTTAAATCCGCACATTCAGCTTGCTCAGCAGTTAAACTCACCTTATTTAAAAGATGCTTTTGCAGTAATATAACATCAACAATATTTACTATACCATCGCCATTAACATCTCCGTTAAGTGGTTCTGGCTTGCCATCATTCACAATGTTCTGGAAGTTATCTTTTAATTGTTCATCTTTTAATTTATAGGTTTTACGGTCATATTGAACATCTGTTATATCCCATAATACTGGGCACATATTACGAGTGTATGCCGCCTCACATACAGATGTTAGGTATAACCTAACAGAATCAGCCTCTTTATTCTTTGTAGGACAACCAAATTCCCCGATTATAACAGGAATATTCTTATCTACAAATATTGTTTTCATCATATCCATATAGTAATTTAATTCATCAAAATCTGCCTGCGTTCCCCAAGTTGAGCGTGCCTTCCCCCAATCAGCATCTTCTTCAAGAATTGCAAAAACTGCTGGAGTGTAGTAGTGAACAGATATAGCACAACGGTTTACAGGGTCATATGGCATTTTAAAGAGTGGGTCACAAGTTTCATCAATTGATGTATTATAACCTGAAATAAGTAGATGTCGCTTATTATTATTGCCCCCAGAATTTCTTACAATATCAACAAACTTTTGGTTGATTTCATTAACAAGTTGGTATGACTCCTCTTTGCCCTCATTACTTACCCATTTATTCCACAAGGATCCCCAACCTAATTCCTCATTCTGGGATTCAAACATAAGATAATCATTATAATCTTTAAAGCTATCACTTATCTGATTCCATATAGCAATATATTTCTTCATACATTCATCTATGTTTTCAGGGAATGTGTTAACCCACCCATTATCCCAATGGATATTAATTATAGCATACATTCCTGCATCAAGTGTCCAATCGACAATTTCTTTAACCCTTGCCATATATTCAGGATTAATTGTATATCTACCATCATCATGCATCATATTCGACCATGCAACTGGAATTCTTAATACACCGAAGCCCTCGTTTGCATAACCCTGTATCATCTCCTCCGTTACAATCGGACTGCCCCAAGCAGTTTCATAAGAAGCAACCGTGCCATCACCCCATTGGGCAATCCAATCGCCACAAGATTCAAGTGTGTTCCCAAGATTGATACCTATCCCCATTTCCTGAACAAGTTCCATTGTAGTAATATCACGCATTCCTTCTGGATTAGAATTCTCTGCCGAAACAGAAAAAATAGCAGTACCTGAAATGAGAACTGCGGAACATAAAACAGCTGAAATTTTTTTAATAAGCATTTTTCCTATCTCCTAATAATATTTTATCTATTATAGCATATATTTATGGTCATGTATATAATTTTCTAAAATAAATATGCATAAACCCACACAATTTTATATAAAATTACTTTAAATTTTATACAAAGCTAAAATAAAGTATTGAATATTACTAGTTTATATGCTATAATTTACTTAATTTATTAATTAGGGGGGTAGACAAAATTGTTTATAAAGAAAACCTTAGGGTTGCTAGTTTCATCTGTAATATGTTTTACAGGCTTATCAAATGCTGCTATTGTATTTGATAACGGAAAGGTATCAGCAAATACAGATGGATTGTCTAGCTATTCTAATGCGGTATTAGGGGATATTGATAATAACGGCAAGATAAATTCGATTGACTTATCAATGGCAAGAAAAGGAATGATTGAAGGGTTTCAAACGAACTACGCAAGAAAATCTTTTGACGTCGATGGAGATACGCAAGCTAGTATTAGTGATTTGTTTTTGCTTAAAAAATATAATCTAGGTGTAATAACTGAATTTCCTGCACAAAGTATAATACCCTATGATATATATTATGCTATTGATGCTTATTATGAAAATGCAATAATAGAATCATATAATACTGGCTATACAGGTGAGGCTTATATTAACCCCGATAATATGATTGGAAGCTTTATAGAATGGACTGTTAATGTTGATACTGCAGGTAAATATCGCTTGACATTCGCCTATGCTAATGGTAGTACCGAAACTCGTCCTACAGCTATTGCAATAAATGGAGTTGAGGTTTTATCAAGACTACAATTCCCAATAACATCATGGACTGATTGGAGCGAGGTTAGCATTGTTGTCGAGCTTAATGCTGGTGATAACAAGATTAGAGCTACGGGAATAACTGAATACGGTGGTGCAAATATCGATTTTCTCAAGGTTGAGGAATCTCTAAATGATGATTTAACCGAAGACGGTCCTTCCGAAAATGCGAAACAGGTCGAGGATTTAAATAGAGGTCTTGTTGCAGCAAATGCAGGAAATGGAATGTTATTAAGCTGGCGTTCTCTTGGAACAGATTCTGCTAATACTACATTCAAGCTTTTCAGAAACGGTGCACTTATACATGAATGTGCAGCAAATGACGCTACAACTTTTTTTGATACATCTGGAACAGTTACAGATTATTATACAGTGGATACCTTTGTTAATGGCAATATGACCGAATGGGCAATTCCAGCAATAGTCTGTGGAACTAAAAATTCAGGACAGAGTGGTGCATATTTCGATATTCCAATCCAAAAACCTGCAGGTGGCACAACCCCTGATGGAGTTGCATATACATATTCACCAAATGATGCAAGTGTTGCTGATCTTGATGGTGATGGGGAGTATGAAATTATTCTTAAATGGGACCCTTCCAATTCACAGGATAATTCAAAAGGTGGATATACTGGAAATGTGTATATTGATGCATATAAAATGAATGGAACAAGATTGTGGCGAATTGATTTAGGTAAAAATATCCGTGCAGGAGCACATTATACACAATTTATGGTATATGATTTTGATGGCGATGGCTATGCTGAAATGGTATGTAAAACTGCCGATGGAACTGTTGATGGTGAGGGAAATATTATCGGCGATGGAAGTAAGGATTATAGAAATAGTTCGGGCTATATTCTATCTGGACCTGAATATTTAACATTATTTGATGGGCGTACTGGAAAAGCTATTGATACAATTAATTATGAGCCAGCCAGAGGAAATGTTGCAGATTGGGGCGATAGTTATGGCAATCGTGTAGATAGATTCCTAGCAGGTGTTGCATATCTTGATGGAAAAACTCCAAGCGTAATTATGTGCAGAGGCTATTATACAAGAACAGCTATCGTAGCATACAATGTAATTAATAATAAGCTCGTGAAACAATGGATTTTCGATACTGGATTTGATTCAAGAAATCCATACTATGGACAAGGTAATCATAGCCTTGCTGTTGCTGATGTTGACGGGGATGGCTGTGACGAAATTATCTATGGCTCTTGTGTAATTAATAATGATGGAACAGGACTTCATAGCACTGGCTTAGGGCATGGGGATATGTTACAGGTCGGAAACTTAGTACCTAGCAGACCTGGAATGGAAATATGGCAGGTTCACGAATCAGCAGTTGCAAATTATGGTGCTTCCCTGCGTGACGCAAGGACTGGTGAGATAATTTTTAAGAAGGATGCAGGCGGCGATACTGGAAGAGGTATTGCAGCAAATTTCCGTGCTGATGTGGATGGAATGGAGTTTACAAGCACTGCTGATGGAGTATTATATAATTATAAGGGTGAGAGTGTTGGCAACTGGTCCGATATTACAAAATGGGGCATGAACTCCATTGTATGGTGGACTGGTGAACTTGAGAGAGCCGCTCTTGATAGAACAATGGTTGACCAATATGGTATGGGTAGAGTATTTACAGGCGATGGTGTTACTTATAATAATGGTTCAAAATCTAACGCTTGCATCACTGCTGATATTTTTGGAGATTGGCGTGAAGAACTCATTTTCCCAACATCTGATGGGAATGCTCTAAGAGTATTCACAACAACATTTGATACGGAATATAAAATTACAACCCTAATGCACGATACCCAGTATCGCTGTGGAGTAGCAATTCAAAATGTTGCATATAATCAAGCTCCAAATACAAGTTTCTTCTTAGGAACAGGCTATGATTTGCCTAGCAAACCAGATGTTTATCCAGCAAAGGTGAATTAAAATTAATATCTAAAAAACTGCTATGTAGATTTAAGGCTAATCACTTATAATATTGATTTCTCCTATTTATAAAAATAAAATCATGCAATTATGTTTAAAGTCATAATTGCATGATTTT
>JGI24710J26742_10004289_pt1 | contig 11762 bp, 15 predicted proteins | sample BioPla2DNA2_FD_26742 | JGI IMG/M metagenome (IMG submission 26742) | reverse complement strand
AGTCTATAAGAAAGCAAATATAGACCGGAAGCTATTTTCAAAAATCAGATGCAATGTAGATTACAAGCCAAAGAAAAAGACAGCGGTGGCTCTTGCGATTGCATTGGAGCTTGATTTACCGGAAACTGTAGATTTATTAGGAAGAGCCGAAATTGCATTATCTCCAAGCAGTAAGTTTGATTTGATAATCAGATATTTTATTTCTAATGGAATATACGATGTATATGCCATAAATATGGCGTTATTTAAACATAATCAGCCAATATTGGGAGAGTAAGTAATGTTGTGTAGGCAGGGTTATCCCTGCCTATTCTGCTTTTCGGAAACTATTTTTTCGACAGTTCGCTGATATTCATAATTGGACAGATATAAGGATTTCATATGGTGGGTGAAGTTATGGCTAATCTCATTATATGTAAGCCCTTGTCTCTTTAAAATGATTTCCATAAGTACCATTTTTCGTTGCATATTGGCTTCGTCTATTGCTTTACCAGAGACAAGAGGAATATCAGAAAGGTTTACATTGAGCATTTCAGCTATTTGGTCGGATTTAAGAGAAGTTAATTCTCTTGTCTGTTCCTGACAGAGCCAAGTGTAACAAGAAAATACTGTAGGATTATTATATCGAAGTGGGCTATGAGGATGAGATAATAATTTCTCATATAATTCGGTTGGAATATTACGATATCCGCATTTTTGGAAATCGTCTTTCAGTCGCTGCAAGTTTTCTTCATGTTTGACTTCATCAGGCTTACGAAATAGAAAGATAAGAGCAATGACAATTACTGGAGAAAGTATGCATATAATACCTATCACAATACTGGGAACATCCATACCAATGAGTGCTCCTAAAATTGGGAATATAACAAATAACACGATGAGTGCCGCAATCGGCGTATAGTTTTTTTCTTCTGTAATCAATTTGTATGAAACATATAAAATACCTGCAATAATCCAAAGAAAATCCATGGTGTACCTCCTTATACAATTTCTGCTACATTTAGCAATCTGAGTTCAATACAAAGTTTCCCGTCATCTATAGAGTCAATACTAAATAAGTCTGTATTATCTGCAAGGGTAGTAAGCAGTTCTTTGGTGCCTTGGAAAACATAGCATTGTAATGTGATGTCGAGAGCATTGAAGGTTGTGTCAAAATGACAAGACTTTTCAATATGAGGATTGTGTTTTGTAATAATGGAACTGATAGACAGCACTTTTTTTATGGAGTCATTAGTGATGTAAAATTGTTTGTCTTGCATTTGCTTTTCTTTTAATGAAATGGATTGAGTAATCAATTTTGCTAATTCGTAATTATTCATAGTGTAGATTCTCCTATCTGAGTCCACCGACAAGATGCGGTGCATAATGGACGCGGTTACGTCTTGGTTTTGTTGGTACATAATTGGCAAAGGCTTCTTCAATACCGAAGTATGGGTCTGCTCGAATAGCCTTTTGTACTGCTCGGCATTTTTTACAGCGTTTTGGTTCATTGCCGAAGCAACGATGGTAAAATTTTAGTTCGTCCTGCGATAGTTCAAATGGGTAGCCACAGGTTTTGCAAATAATTTCTTTTGACATGGTGGTGTGCTCCTTTCTGTTGTAATAGCGTTTAGTGGTCGGGTACTTATATAGTAGCGGTGCTTGGGGAGTAACGCGTTGGCGGTTGCCTTGCGTTTCTGTCTGCATATATAGTAATTGGTGTTCGGTAACGAATTTGTCGTCCGTAAAGCGACCACTTCCCTTTTTGCTTTTGATAAACTGATTACAACAAGAGATAGCAAGTACAAATAACAGGAGGTAGAGCGATTATGTATGGTGCAATTATTGGAGATATTATAGGGTGTCCATTTGAATTTGACAGAGGGGACAAGACAAAGAATTTTGAATTGTTTAGTGATAAGTCAGGATTTACAGATGATACCGTTATGACTATAGCGGTGGGAGAAGCGTTGCTGGAAGCAGGAAAAGAAGCATCTGTGGAAGTGATTAGAGAATTAGTAGTACAACACATGAAGAAATGGGGCAGAAAATATTCTAACGCAGGCTATGGTGGTAGTTTTGCATGGTGGTTGATGTTAGAAAGCCCAGAACCATACGGAAGTTATGGAAATGGATCAGCAATGAGAGTTTCAGCCGTAGGTTGGCTCTATGATACATTGGAACGCACAAGAGAAGTAGCGAGAGCTACAGCAGAAGTAACACATAATCATCCGGAAGGGATAAAAGGAGCTGAGGCTACTGCGAGTGCAATTTACATGGCACAAACTGGTAGCACAAAAGAAGAAATTAAGGCGTATATTGTAAGAGAATTTCGGTATGATTTATCGAGAACTTGTGATGAAATTCGACCTAAGTATCATCATGTGGAATCATGTCAGGAAACAGTACCGGAAGCAATTACTGCGTTTATGGAAGGTGAAGATTTTGAAGATGTCATTCGCACAGCAGTTTCTCTAGGCGGTGACAGCGATACTCTGACAGCCATTGCAGGAAGTATTGCAGAAGCATATTACGGGATACCGGCTTTGATAAGAGCTACTGCTATAAACCGCTTGCCGGATGAATTTGTAGCAATTTTGGAATGTTTTGAAAAGACATTAGGTATCCGAGAGGAAAAGTCCGATGATACATATAGTAATGAGTTGATAGAAACAGCAATCGTTGAGTTTTATAAGAAGATGAACGGAGATACATTTGCAAACATATTGAACGCTATTCATGTTACGATGAAGAATGAAGGACAGTTTATTATTCCTGTCGAAACATCTGAAACGCTAATAGATATGTTTGATATTAGCAAAATTAAGATTGGCGATACAATAACTGCGTCTCAAGATGTTAGAATGAAATTGCAGAAGATAAGAGCAAATGATGGTAAAGAGTGGCTTGCTGCATTTACAAATATGCAAGAAGTGCAAAAGGGCGCAGGAACATCAACCATTACACAGTCGATAGAGCACTTTTTACAAGCAGTCTTACAAATGGAAGGGGTGGAAGGCGTGATAATCAATCCGTGGGATAAAGCATTCTCTTTTGATAAGGAGACGCTTCAATTGTTCTTTGAAGCAAGTGAGAATGATGCTACACGAAGAGGAATTTATTTGGAGTTGGGAGATATTACGAAGCTGGATGTGGATTGTATCGTAAATGCTGCGAATAAATCATTACTAGGTGGCGGAGGCGTAGATGGAGCGATTCATCGTGCGGCAGGTCCGGGACTTTTAAAGGAATGCAGGGGTTTACATGGTTGTGAAACTGGAGAGGCAAAGATTACAAAAGGATATAATTTGCCTGCGAAATATGTGATTCATACTGTAGGTCCAATTTATTCGGGACATCCGATGGATGAAAGACATTTACACAGTTGTTACTATAATTCGCTCGAATTGGCAAAGGAGAAAGGTATTCATAGTATCGCATTTCCGGCGATTTCGACTGGTGCGTATCGTTATCCATTAAAAGAAGCAGTTTGTGTAGCAATGAAGGCTATAGCAGGCTGGATGGCAGATAACAAAGATTATGAAATGGTAGTAATCATTTGTTGTTTTGATAGAAAGACATACGATGCGTATGACAGTTTTATGGAATTTTGCAGAAATAGAGAAGTGTAGGAGGAAGTGACTATGGAAAGAACAATTAGAGTTACAGGTAGTGGTAAGATTTCGGTAAAGCCGGATATGATACGTTTAAATATCAACTTGGAAGATGTCAGAGAAACCTATGAAGCAACATTGGAACAGTCCACCATACAGGTGGAAATGCTAAAAGATTGCTTTGAAAAGTTAGGTTTTGCTCACTCAGATTTGAAAACATTGCGATTCAATGTGGATACGGAATATGAGAGTTACCGGGATGAGCGTGATGTATGGCAGCGAAAATTTGTAGGTTATAAATTTGAACATTCCTTAAAAATCGAGTTTGATGCAGATAATAAGAGGTTAGGACAAGTTTTGTATGCACTTGCACATGCTCCAATTCGACCAGAATTCCGTATCAGTTATACGGTAAAAGACCCTGCAAGTGCAAAGAATCAGCTTCTTGGTAAGGCAATAGCCGATTCAAAGGAGAAGGCAAAGGTGCTCACGGAAGCTGCTGGAGTCCAGTTGGGAGACATTGTGACTATTGATTATTCTTGGGGCGAGGTAGAATTTATTTCACATCCAATGGAAAAATGTATGTCTCTTGCAGAAGATTGTTGTATGGCAGCACCATCAGCGTATGACATTGATATTGAGCCAGATGATATAGATATGTCCGATACTGTGACGGTGGTTTGGCGAATTTCATAAACAAAAGTAGGGAACTCTCTTGGTGTGGGTCAGCTATCCATGCAAGGGAGTTTTCTTTTGTAACTCGCTTGACATTTTTATTGATTTTTAGTATCAAAGTGACGATAATATAAGCAAGATTATTCATGAGGTATAATGTTATGTGGCTGGAAATTGATGCATGTGGAATAGAAATTAAATTGCAAATAAAAGGTTATAAGCAGACGAATAAAGATGATTGGGATAGTGAATGGTGCAAATGCGATTTCCTTTTCGCATCGGGTGATTGGCTCAATTATCATAAGGAAGATGATGAAGTATTGCTATCTTGTGAAGTAGATGACTTGGAAGAATCTTTAACCAAGCTATTAAACAATGAACTTTCAGAAATTAAAGAGATATTGTGTATGGAACCTGATTTTGTATTTGAGTTGCATCCACAAAAGGATTTAAGGAATGATCCTAAATATACCTATGTTCAGCCGGGGTATGAGATTCCAGACATTTATCTTGAATGGAAGGCATTCTTTTGGAATGAGGGACTTACAGATAATCACCTTAGTGTTACTCTTGGGAGAGAAGAGATAGTGCAATTCAGGGATTATTTGAGGGTAGTAATGAAGAAACTTTAAAACTTCATAATGACTTGGATATATGAGGAGATGACATTTTGATTAAAGCAGAAGACTATATTTATAGAGATATTTATGAACTAAATACACCTGCCGGGAAGTTTTCTGTTACAGATGGAGAGAAAGAAGTTGCGTTTTCTGTTGTAAAGAATTCTTTTGATGTACCATATGAAATTGAAGGAAAAGGGAGCATTCGCAGTAATACAAATTATTCTATCGAAATTCCTGTGAAGGAACTGGAAATAGGAAAGATATATACGATTCAGTTTTCAGATGGAATATGGGAGTTTTGCGATTCAGATGAGCATACAGTTGCTTTTAGCACAGTAATAAACGGTTGGGCTGTTGGTATTGGGGCATATGACCCATGTGATTTCCAAAAAGAAGAGCAGATGTGGGCGTATTCTAAAAAGAAAGGTTTCTTAGAATGGGGCTTTTGCCAAGAGCCACCAGAGTATGATGAAAGTGTTTTTTCTTCATATTCTGTATCATCAAGAAATGATAATAGAGGCTTTGATTTCAAAGTATATGATGATAAACGCGAAGTTGTGTGGTTTAACGTAGCATGGATACAAGTGACTGAATATAGTGAGGACGAATATAGTGGTGCGCTTGGACTTTGGTTATGCTAATGTTTCTTGGTTATAAGCATTCATTACAAATACTGAGAGATGAATTTGAAGTTGATGGAGGAATAAAACTATGTTATGGCTTGTAATGGCGGTATTATCTGCCCTCTTCGCAGGTCTGACAGCAGTGTTGGCAAAGTGTGGTATTAAGAAAACAGACTCTGACATAGCTACTGCCCTGCGAACAATCGTTGTACTGTTGTTTTCATGGATTATGGTGTTTGTTGTTGGTTCTGCCAATACAATTACGAAGATAGATAGTAAATCAATTATTTTCTTAATTCTTTCGGGAATTGCGACAGGAGCATCATGGATATGTTATTTCAAAGCATTATCTGTTGGTGATATAAATAAAGTTGTTCCGGTCGATAAGTCCAGTACCATTTTAAGCGTACTTTTGGCGATTGTCCTATTTTCGGAAACAAACAATTTGCCTGTAAAACTTATTGCGACCGTCTTGCTTGCAGTTGGTGTGTTCCTTATGATTGAAAAGAAGAACTCAGAACATAAAGAAACCAAGAGAATATGGCTTCCTTATGCTGTAGGCTCTGCGGTATTTGCCGCACTCACATCTATTCTTGCAAAAATTGGAATCAGTGGTGTAGAGTCAAATCTTGGAACAGCCATCAGAACGGGTGTTGTTTTGGTGATGGCGTGGGGAATTGTATTTGCCAAAGGAAAGCATCATGGGCTGAAAACTATTGATAGAAAAGAACTTTTATTTATTGCACTTTCAGGATTGGCAACTGGTGCATCATGGCTCTGTTATTATTATGCTATTCAAAATGGAATTGTTAGCGTAGTAGTTCCGATTGACAAGATGAGTATTTTAGTTTCTGTAGCTTTTTCATACATAGTCTTTCATGAAAAACTAAGTAAGAAAGCATTTATTGGTTTGTTGCTTATGGTTTGTGGGACATTGATAATGGCTTTATGGAGCTGAAAAATTCATTAATATTTGCATAAAGGTGGAGGATTCATATGGCAATTGTAGTAAATATATATTATAGCGGTATAAATGGAAATGCGAAAAGGTTTGTAGACGAAATGATTAAGAGCGGAACTGTAGAACAGATTCGTGCTGAGGAAGGAAATATTCGTTATGATTATTTCTTGCCGATAGATAATGCAGAAACGGTACTGTTAATTGATAGTTGGAAGAATCAGGAGTCCATAGACAAACATCATAATTCCCCTATGATGGAGCAGATTATCAGACTTAGAGATAAATATGATTTACATATGAAAGTAGAACGATATATTTCGGATGATGCTGAAATGTCGGAAAAAGATAAAAACTTTATTCGGAATTAATTGTTGGCAGGCATAAGGTGATGAATGGAAAAATATGTAGGAGATGACTTCCTGCATTTTAATAAATACGAAGAACACATGAAAATTTCAGGTTTCTTGAGAGAATATTAAAATAATGAGTAATGAAAATCTCCCAATGAGGATTTGCAAAATCCATATTGGGAGATTTCTTTAATTCTGTATAAGTTCTTGTGTTTTTTCATCAAGCTGAAATAAGTCCTCTACGGGAACTTTGAGATAGCAAGCCAGTCGCAGGGCAGTTTCAAGAGAAGGGGGATAATATCCTCGCTCGATATTACTGATGGTTTTGGTGGAAGCACCAACTGCGATAGCCATATCTACTTGTTTGTGTTTCTGAGTAGTTCTGATTTCTTTAATTCTATTGGTTACAGCCAAATTCATCCCTTCTTTCGTAGATTTCTTGAATTTCTGACAAGATAATCCTATAAAATTTTGTGTCCATTATTCTGGACTTAACCTACAACACGCCCGAAAGTTTTGAAAGAACTATCTTCTGTAACTGGAATAGGTGGATAGTCCGGATTAAGAGATATGAGGAATAGTCCGTCTTGGTTATCCTGCAATTTCTTAATATAGGAGTTCCCATCCAAGTAGAAGATGCCAAATTCTCCATCATGTAGGCTTTCTGTCTTTTGTACCCATACGATTTGCTTATCTAAAAATCTAGGTGTCATCGAATCACCGGAAACTTTGATTCCGAAGTCCGCTGTAGTAGGTACTTCATTTCCAACTTCCATCATTTCATAACTTTCTCCGTCTAAGAAGTGACCAGTTCCGGCAGATGCAGGAAGGTCGAATAGCGGAAGTTTTCGAGTAAATGGAATAATAATAGGTTCGATTTTCTTATATTCATCGGATAAAAGCAGGAGAGCTGCATATTCCATAAGTTTTGACTTTCCTTTTTCGTTTAAGGTAGAGAACGGATTATCTGGATTCTTTCCAATGAACTCTTCATATATATCTGTAATTTCTAATATCTTGCAGACTTCTAATAACAGTGGTCCGCTAATCTGATTAACACCTAATTCCCATGCACTGACAGAACCCGCTTTAATAGGGTATCCGTTTTCAGTAAGACGTTTTGCAAGTTCAGGCTGGGACATTTTTTTATTCTTGCGATGTCTAGCAATAACTTTTCCAATTCTGTCCATTGTATTCACTTCCTTGTAGAATTTTATCGAAACGAGCCTAGTAGGTGTCGTTTGCTTGTATATAACTATACATTAAGAATGTAGATTTTTCAAGCGAAATCTATTATAAATAGAAAAAGTGGAAACATCTTGCCATTTACAACCATTCTGAATAGAGTTATACTTGCTATTGCAAAGAGGGGATACAAGAACTCTTTGTGGAAGAACGGAGGTGGAATCATGGGAAACAGAGTGATACTGCACAGTGATTGCAACTGTTTTTACGCAAGTGTCGAGTTATTACATCGTCCGGAACTGCGAGGAAAGCCCCTAGCGGTGGGAGGCGATCCAGAGAGCAGACACGGAATAGTTTTGACAGCAGACTATATCGCCAAACGGTCTGGAGTAAAAACAGGAATGGCATTGTGGCAGGCAAAGCAGGTATGTCCTGATATTACATTTGTTTCACCTAGAATGGACCTTTATCTTCGGTTTTCAAGGATGGCTCACGAGATTTATGCGGATTACACCGATAAGCAGGAAGCCTATGGGATTGATGAAAGCTGGCTTGATGTAACAGACAGTGCAAGAATCAAGGGAGATGGACTTCGTATTGCAGAGGATATTAGCAGACGAATGAAATCGGAACTTGGCATTACGGTTAGTATTGGAGTGTCTTTTAACAAGATATTTGCAAAACTGGGGTCTGATTATAAGAAGCCGGATGCCATTACGACAATGTATGAAAATGAATTTCGTACCAAAGCATGGCAGCTTCCAGTAGAGGATTTGCTTTATGTAGGGCGCAGTACCCAGAGCAAACTTGCAAAAATAGGTATCCGTACCATTGGAGATTTGGCAAAGACAGATGAAAAGATACTTGTTTCTATGCTAGGAAAGATGGGAAGTGTTCTTTGGGGATTTGCAAATGGATATGATGATTCTCCAGTAAAAATGGAGGATGCTCATGCACCTATTAAATCTGTTGGCAACAGTACCACGACACACAGAGATTTGGAGACAGATGAGGATGTGAAAATAGTTTTATATGTATTAGCTGAGAGTGTAGCTGCTAGACTTCGGGAAAATGGATTCCGTTGTAGAGTAGTAGAAATCAGTATTAGAGACAATGAATTATTTTCCTTTACACGTCAGAGAAAAATAGGAAATGCCACGAATATTACGGAAGAGATAGCAAAAGAAGCGTATCGACTTTTCAAAGAGAATTATGACTGGAGAAAGCCGATTCGTAGTGTGGGCGTTAGAGGAGCTGACCTTGTAAATGATAATTATTGGGAGCAGTTAGATTTGTTCTGCGATTTTCGTATGAGAGAAAAGCAGATGAAGGCGGATGTGGCAGTAGATGACATTCGCCGAAGATTTGGATTTTATAGTATTCAGAGAGGACTTATGTATCAGGATAGAGTTTTATCTGCGGTTAATGCGAAAGACGACCACACGGTACATCCTCATGGATATTTTGGATAGTTTTATACCCGTATAGAAAAAATAAATTTTTTTACGGGTGTAAAATTTACATAATTCAATTATCCTAGAGTTGAAAGGAGGAACAAGAAATGAGTTTTGTGAATTTAAAATCAATTGTTAAGCATGTTCATGATTCAGAGTTAGAGTTACATAGCAACGCTGAAAGCAGATTAGAAGAATTATATGAGAAGGATAGGAGATATTTGTTAGAAATTTTTGCAGCCGTAGATTTTTGTGCTGATTTATTAAAAGAAGATGGTGAGTATCGTATCCCTCGAAAAGATGGAGAGTTTATTGAGTGGTTAATTGAAGAGTTTTCTAGCACAGATATGAAGAAGATACGAAATGGACGATATGAAGAAGCTGATATTGGATATCTGTATGAGGTAATTACGGGATTATTACAGATATTAGAGGACTTAGATATTGATCCGATAAAGATTGAGGCGCAAAAAGAAATAATCATGTTAAAGACGGAGTATCCGTTGATAGTTAGACTTTGGAATATAAGAGGAAAATTTGCTCAGATGTGGACAAATTTAATGTATTATTCCTATTCTCCAACATTTCACATGACAATGGAACAAAGAGTAAATTATTTAGAATGGATGGATAGTGCAACAGAAAACCTACAACATAATATGCAGAATGAGTTCGGTAGATTATGGGAAGAAACAGAAACTGCAATTAAAAGTAGTTGTATAAAATTGACTAAAGAAGATATGGAATTATCAGAAAGAACAAAATTTATAATTGAGGCGCTTCACAATAACTCAGAATATTTAGAACTTCGGCAGCGTTTATGTGAATTGGAAGAAAAAAAACAGCCTTTAATTAAATATGAAAAAGAAAGAGCAAAGATTGCAAAAAGAATTAAAGAGATTCTTAATATGGTAGCAAAAGGATATCCGTTAAATGTAGAGAAACTCTCCTTGTTAGAGAAGATCATGTATGCAGCGGATGAGGGATTTGTTCTTACGCATAAAGGTGGGGAAGATGAATGGTATCTTGTACCATATGACGAATATAAACCAGTAGGGAGGCGTACTTAATGAAAGTATATGTAGATGTAACTGCCGAATTTTCAAAGGAAGGGGTACTGACACCAAAGAGCTTTCGTTGGACAGATGGCAGCATATATGAGATTCAACGGGTAAAAGATATTCGCAGAGCTGCAAGCCTCAAAGCAGGTGGAGTGGGAATGCGATACACATGTGTAGTGAACGGAAGAGACAGTTATCTTTTCTATGAGGATAACAATATGTGGTTTATGGAAAGAGCCGGAGCCTGATTGTATGTAAATACAGTCAGTTGGCTTCGAAGATCAGCAGTTGGGGCATAGTAATATGCATCGGAACTCCCAACATCAGAGCTTGCAAAGGTGATTTCCCTTTCCTTTACGAGTACAAAGTTGTAACGATGATTTTGTATAGCAAAGGAGCAAACTGAATTGGAAAGAAATAAGGTAATTGATTTTTATTGTAAGAAGTGTAAAAAGAGCATGAAAATGTCATATATGGTTACAGGAGACGATAATGCTCCTGCAATGTCAGGAATTATTCTACGTTGTCACACTAGAAAGTGTACCAAGGTGGCAGTTCTTAAAAAATATACAGAAGGCATGATAAGAGCCAATGCAACAGAAGATGGAAAATTCTATGTATAGATCTTATCAAGTTGACATCAGCGTAGCTTTTGCTACAGAACAAAGACAATTAAATGAAGGCTTCATGATATAGGAGACATATCCAAAGGCAAAGCTGATGATTGCTGATATGTACTTACTGCGGACGCATGAGAAAATAACCAGTTATGGACTGGATTTTTCTTAATGCGTCCGTTTTTTTCGTATTTATAGTGTCCCTTTCAACAAAAAAACTACATATGTATGACGGCATAGTGCTTTTTGTCTGCGATTTCGGCAGGTTCAACTAAATTATGTTCCGTCCTGACTGGCTTCGACAGACAGAAAGGATGGATTACATATGTATTACGATATTGAAAAGAGTGGAGAACGAATTAGAGAATTACGAAAAGCTAGGGGGTTTTCGCAGAACGAATTTGCTGAGAGGATAGGCGTTCATGTTAAGACGATTAGTAAAGCAGAAAGAGGTATCATTGGCTTGTCAGTAGACAATTTACTAGTTATAGCAGAATGTTTTGATACAACAATAGATTTTCTTGTAAGTGGTAAAGAAAAGTATAAATACGATGAAAAAATGAATTTATTAATTGAAAATTTGAACAGAGAACAAAAGGCGGCAGTGTATGAAATATTAG
>JGI24710J26742_10004288_pt1 | contig 11772 bp, 13 predicted proteins | sample BioPla2DNA2_FD_26742 | JGI IMG/M metagenome (IMG submission 26742) | reverse complement strand
GAGAGAGTCGAAGACTATCGAGCTATTAATCTGCGTAAAGAGTCCATGTTATACAGAACATAACTAATCAGCAAGCTTAGACGAATGAGGTGAGATCTATGGATCAATTTTCTCATATAGACAAATCCTATGAAGAACGATTACAAGATGCTATATCAATGAGTTTTGCTGAGTTGGTGGAATTTAGGGATGAGACCACCGGTGGTCATCTTAAGAATACGACTGTATACTTTCGATTGCTCTTGGAAGAGGTTATAAAGCAGGAAGGCTATAAGGATTCCATAGATCCCTTGGATGTAAAGGATATGCTTAGGTCGGTTCCCCTTCATGATATAGGTAAAATCGGAATAAAAGACGATATTTTACACAAATCCTCACTGCTTAATAATCAAGAATATGAATCAATGAAAAAGCATACCATTTTAGGAAGGCAAGCTTTTGATAAAATAATAGCTCAAGTAGGGGAAACTAGATGGTTACTACTTGCTAGAAATATGGCATATTATCATCATGAGAACTGGGATGGGACTGGATACCCGGAAGGATTAAAGGGTGAGGAAATCCCCTTATACGTAAGGGTTCTATCTATTGCCGATGTCTATGATGCTCTAACCTCTTGGCGCTCCTACAAGGAACCCTATTCCCACCATAGAGCTCTTGAAATTATCAAAGAAGGTAAAGGCACAATATTTGATCCTGACTTGGTAGATTTACTTATTAAAATAAATGAACAATTTGAACAGGCACTCCATAGAAAGGATGCCTAGAGGATGAGAAAGGGAGTTATCAATGTCTTATACAGCCCTTTATAGAAAGTTTCGCCCTGATAATTTTGAAGATGTTAAGGGGCAGGAACATATTGTAACAACATTGAAAAATCAAATAGCAGGGGGAAGAATAGGTCATGCATACCTATTCTGTGGAACCCGAGGTACAGGAAAGACAACAGTAGCTAAGCTTTTAGCTAAGGCTGTNAACTGTGAGAACCCTATAGATAGTAATCCTTGCCATGAATGTAAGATGTGTAAAGGAATATCTGATGGTACCTCTATGAATGTCATTGAAATTGATGCAGCTTCCAATAATGGAGTTGACAATGTTCGTGAAATAGTTGAGGAGGTAAGATATTCACCTACGGAAGGAAAGTACAAGGTTTATATCATTGATGAGGTTCATATGCTTTCCACCGGTGCTTTTAATGCTCTTCTTAAGACTATAGAGGAGCCCCCATCTTATGTAATATTTATTCTGGCAACTACAGAAGTTCATAAGCTTCCAATAACTATTTTATCACGCTGCCAGCGCTATGATTTTAAACGGATTTCCATAAGTGAGATTGCTGGCAGATTAGATGAGCTTATGAAGATTGAGAATGTAGAGGTTGAGGAGAAAGCCCTTCGCTATGTTGCAAGAGCTGGGGATGGATCCATGCGTGATGCTTTAAGCTTGCTGGACCAATGTATATCCTTCTACATGGGAAAGAAGATAACCTACGATAATGTCCTCCAGGTTCTTGGAGCTGTTGATACACAGGTCTTTGGGCAAATGCTTAGATGCTTTAAGGAGCATGATGTTGCCGCCTGTATGAAGCTTCTTGGGGAAGTGGAAAATGGTGGTAGAGAGCTAGGGCAGTTTATCATTGACTTTATATGGTACCTAAGAAATCTTCTTCTACTTAAAAGCTCAGAGGATGTATCAGATATAATTATTGAGGTATCCTCAGAGAATATGGCTGCTTTACAAGAGGAAGCTAAGGGAATTGATGAAGATACAATTATAAGATATATTCGAATATTCTCTGAATTGACTAACCAAATTCGTTATGCTTCTAGAAAGAAAGTAGTTATTGAAATTGCTCTTATTAAGATATGTAAACCTGAGATGGAGACTGATTATTCATCTCTAATTGAAAGAATTAAGGTTCTTGAAGAAAAGCTGGAGCATGGTGTGGTTGTTAACAGCAGTATCCAACAGGTACCTAATAAGGAAGTTNCAGAAGCAGCTCCTGAAAGGCCTACCATTTTACCAGAAGCACTACCAGAGGATCTAAAGGAAGTAGCGAGAAATTGGCAGGCAGTTGTTTCTAAGGTAAAAGCTAAGTCACCACCCCTTGGAGATGCTCTGTCTAAGTCTACAATAAGCACAGAGGGTCAGGGGCTAGTCATAGTTGTAACCGATGAGCTTGACAAGCGACTGGTTGATGGTGAAGCACATATTCAGTTGATAAAAAACACCATTGCTTCTATAATAAATAAAGAAGTACAGATACAAACAAAATATCTAGATAAAACTAAGAATAATATTAATGAGGTACCAGATTTAACAAAGTTGATTAAAGTACCTATTGAGTATCAAGACTAATAGCACATTTGAAAGGAGATATAGATATGGCAAAAAGAGGTGGATTTCCAGGGGGAGGTATTCCTGGTAACATGAATAACTTAATGAAGCAAGCTCAGAGAATGCAGAAGCAGATGGAAGAAAAAACTAAGGAATTAGAAGATAAAGAATGGGAAGCTAGTGCTGGAGGCGGTGCAGTTACCGTTAAGGTTTCAGGAAAGAAGGAGATTTCTTCTGTTAAGCTTGATCCAGAAGTAGTTGATCCCGATGATATCGAGATGCTAGAGGATCTTATAGTAGCTGCAACTAATGAAGCTCTTCGTATGATGGAAGAGGAATCATCTGAGGTTATGGGTCAGATTACCGGTGGTCTTGGTGGATTAGGCGGAGGTTTTCCTTTCTAATGGATTATTACAGTAGTCAAATTAGCAAATTAATAGAAGAGCTTTCCAGACTACCAGGTATCGGAACCAAGACTGCTCAGCGATTGGCATTTCATATTATTAATATGCCTAGTGAACAGGTGAAGAATCTATCTAGCTCAATCGTCGATGCTAAGCAGAATGTTAGGCATTGTAAGGACTGTCTTACTTTGACTGATAGGGAGCTTTGTCCTATCTGTTCCTCAACAAAGCGTAATAAAAAGCAGATAATGGTTGTTGAAAGTCCTAGGGATCTGGCTGCCTATGAAAAAACCGGCAAGTATGAAGGGGTATACCATGTCCTTCATGGAGCTATATCCCCTATGATTGGTGTAGGACCAGCAGATATTAAGCTTAAGGAACTAATGATGAGACTTCAAGGGGATGTTGATGAAGTTATCATAGCTACTAACTCTAGCTTGGAAGGTGAAGCAACGGCCATGTACATCAGTAAGCTGATTAAACCGGCTGGAATTAAGGTGAGCAGAATTGCCAGTGGTATTCCAGTTGGTGGAGATCTAGAGTACATCGATGAAGTGACCTTGCTGAGGGCTCTAGAAGGGCGAGTGGAACTGTAGAGACTCTTTATTATTTGTATCAACAAATAAAGTTCTATTAGAAATAAGTAAAAGACCATAGGAAAAAAGGTATTATGAAAGCCTTTCTTCTATGGTTTTTTGTTATGAATATGAGAAACACTGCTAGATAAAAACATTGCAAGAAATTTTAGAAATATAAAACCAAATAGACTTATCATGTATCTGTATAGTATAAAGAAATTAAGTTTTATAAAAATTATAAGCATAATAGGAGGAGCAAAAGATGAAAAAAGCAATTATTTTATTAACACTTATTAGTATTATGGGAGGTTCAATTATAGGCTGTGGGCCAAAAAATGATAAAATATCTAGTGATAATGTAAAAGCTGATTATAAAGCTGAGGATACAGTAGAAGATGAGAGAACAGATGCAGAGATAACTGATAAAGCTGTATCAAATGATGATAAAGTTGAGATAATAGATGAGACAATTAAGGACACTAATGAAAATGAAAAAAGGAAGAAGTAGATCTAGATGTATCTGAAATAATTACAGAGGATGCAAAAGATGGCAAGACAAATGAAAAAGAACTAGAAAAGGGTGTAGAAGATAAGAAGGAAGAGGAAGTGAAAAAAGCAGAGGAGGAGAAAGAAGAGTCTGTTGATCATAGTAAGACAAAGAAAAAAGATAAGGGTAAGGAAAAAAGGTAGAAGAAACAGCTAACAAGAGTGTAAATGATGAACAAAAAGAGGAAGTTGCAAATTTAACATTTCAGGACATAAATAGTAATCAATATTATAATGATATGCCAGACCTATTACCAAATAGTATATCAATTGATCCATATTTAATTAAATTTGATAATAATAATTTGATAGTTGAAGCCTTTGTTATTAACGGATTTGAGCATAATGTTTATAATATTGACATTAAAGAATTTACTATTGCTAACGAAGATGATGAAGTGATTGCAAGCGCATCAGATTTTGGATTATTACAAGATGTAACTATTGCGCCCCTTTCTTATATAAGGTGGACTTTTGTGTTTTCTGATAATGCAATATATAAAGTAGATGATGATTTTAATAAAATTAAATATTCTTCTAGTGTGTATAACAAATACTAATACATAATTGTACATTGCATTAATGTGAGACAAGTAATTCGAATTAGTACTACTATTGGCTTTCTATGTAGAAAATTCATGGAAAGCCTTTGTTTTTTGTACTATTTTGTCGTAATTCCTTGAGAACAACCAAGTTATTGGCTATAATAGGTAATTGAGCCGGTTATAGACTAAAGCTAAATATAAAACCAAATGTACCTATCATGTATCTTATTATATTAAGAAGAGATAAATTATTTAACGAATAATACATAAGAGGGGGAAGACTAATTATGGCAAGAGTAAGACGAACAGAAAACGATTTAGAAAAACTATATAATAAGCATAAGAATTATGCTAAAACCTTATTTATTGCAAGTGGAATTTCATTTCTAGCTAGTATATTTACAGTACCATTATTTTTACTAACACGTGGATTATCATTCGGATTAACGGTAATGCTTGGGGCATCAGCATTTGTCTGCTTTGTTATCGGTGGAATAAATTTTAGTAAGATAGGTATATACAAATCGGGATTAGAAGGTGAAGCAAGATCTGAAGGAGCTTTATTGAATCTCCCCGATGATTACTACATATTTCCATCAATAGATATCGTGTATGAAGGGAAAAGAGTCAAATCGACCACTTAGTAGTAGGACCTACTGGAGTATTTATTGTTGAAGCTAAGAATGTAAATGGTCATGTTGTTGGTACTGATAATGACAAGGATATAACAATACATAAGGTTGGACAAAAAGGTGGACAGTATGAAAGTAAGATGTATAACCCTACAAAGCAAGTAGCAACACATGTATATAGAACGGCTGGATATTTAAGAGAGCAGGGCATAAATACATGGGTTCAAGGAATGGTATACTTTACAAATCCCACTATTACTGTACAACTTGAATCGAGTAAAATACCTGTGTTTTCGGAGCGTGAAGATGGCGGAAAGGAAATTTGTAATTATATTTTAAACACAGATAATAAAAACTGATAATAAAAACCGATTGAAGAAGGAAGAAATAGATAGAATTGTAAATGCTATTAATATGAATTTGAATCAACAAGAGAGGTATTACTATAATAATAGCAAGCAATATGATAATAATTTTAATAAATTTAATAGTGGTGCTATAGAACAATTATTATCAGGGCAAGCTCAGCAATTACAACAGCAAATTTTTTGGCAACAAGGGAATCAACAGCAACAAGCAGAACATCAGCAACAGGTAGAACAACAGATGCAGCAACAGATGCAACAACAGGGAACACAACATGCAATTAATGAGGCGACAAAATCTGTTACACCATTTGATCATGGAGGCTATGTTCAAGGACCTGGGTTTAATCCTTCGGATACAATGGCACATAATGATATGATGAACCATATGTTTTAGATTATTTCTTGAAAACACCTTCTCATATGATATAATTAAAAAAAGATAATCAATGGGGAGGTAGTTATGGAGGGTGAAAATCTATTAACTGGTGGCATTGACAGGCTTAAAGAAATGCAAGAAAGCTTACTTGAACTTGAAAGCTATAAAAATCAGCTCAGCAGTTCATCTGCTGAAGAAAAACGGCTGGCTACAAGTAAAAAGGATCTAGAAAAGTCCATGGAAGAGGAGGTTCTTGCAACAGTTAAGAAAAGACGTAAGGAAATTGAAGACACCTTTGAGGGACAGATTGACAAGGTAAAGGCTAAGATTAAGAAAAGTAAGGATAAGAGGGACAAATTTAAGAATGCCAAGGTGTCAGAGCGGATAGCTCTTGAGACGGCTCCCCTTAGAGACGAGAATAAGAAGCTTAAGCAAGAGGCTAAGAACATCTTCCGTATAAAGCGTATTCCTTCAATTTTTAATACAAGGATATTCTTTGCCTTATACCTTCCAAAGCATTTNACCGACATTATGGCTATAATGGGTATATTATTAATTACCCTTTTAGTTATCCCCTGTGCTATATATTTCTTCCTATTAGGTGAGCAAAGAATTTCATATTTGATTATCATATATTTGATCAGTGCAGCTATATACTTTGCCATATATGTGGCCATTAGCAATCTTGTTAAGGACAAGCATATGGAGGAGTTGACTCAGGTAAGAGGAATAAAAGATAATATCAGAGTTAATAAAAAGAAGATTAAGGGTATTAAATATTCTATAAAAAAAGATAGAGATGAAAGTACATATGGGTTAGAGGAATTTGATGAGAATTTAGCTAATCTTGATAAGGAAATTGCTGAAATTCTTGAACAGAAGAAGGAAGCTCTTTCTACTTTTGATTCATCAACAAGCCATGTGATTTCTGAAAGTATTAGAGCACCCTACACTGAAAAAATAACTGCTGTAAGTGAGGAACATGATAAAGCATATAAAAGCTCTGCTGACCTGGAGGAAAAAGTTAAGGCCTTAATCCTTAAAATAGCTAATGAATATGAGCCATATATAGGAAAAGACCTTATGAATCTTGATTATTTGAATACACTATCCAATATTATTAATGCTGGCAATGCTACCACTATCTCGGAAGCAATCGCTTACTATAAGAAGGGTATGGAAGAGGCAGGGATTAAGTAACCTGGTCTTGAAGAGTCATGGATTTAAGACTGTGTATACAATGATTAATTCCTAGACATATATAGTCAGCCATAGACATAACAACATTTAACCGAGTTGTCTGCAATAACATATGGTCTAGAAGACCTGAAAAGTTAACTATACCTGTAATAGAGAGGTCTCCAACTGGGGGAAGATCCTTATTAACCCCGGCCCCAGGCTTTATTGAACCAACACCTAAAGTAATATAACCTATATGATTAGATTTACCCAAAGAGGCATCAATGGCAATGATAAAGGCATCCTCATGAGTTGCGTATATCATGTCAATGGTGTCTTTTAAATTTTTAGCATGAACCGGTTCTTCTAATGTACCGTATACATAAAAATTTTTTGAAGGTGCCACCTTGGACAGCTTGTATCCGATGATTGGTCCTAAGCAATCCCCTGTAGCTCTATCTGAACCTATACATAAAAATACAATGTTTCTATTGGCGAGAACCTGCTCCCTTATTAGTTCGCTAAGAGTTTTACCTAATTTATAGGCAGAATTTCTATCTGTAGAATTAAAATAAACAGTTCTGTTTTTGTCTTTTAAGAATAATCCCATAATACCTCCATTGAAATTAAATATAATTAATTTAGGTTAAGTATTACCAAAAACAATAAAAATAGACATTGGATTCTATATCTTATCTTAGAAGCCCTAACATTTTCAGGGCTTATTCGAGATTAATAATAGGAAAAATTGATTAAGCCTTGTGAAAAGAATCGAATATCCTTGATAAAAGCATTAATAAGAAGATAACTTTTTGTAAAAGATAACCAAATGTGACATAAAGCAGGTCCCTATTATGATATTATTATTTATCATTAGAAGATTTATAGTATTTGAACCAGTATAGAATGGGAGCGGGTCATATGATAGAAACTATCTATAGCAATGAAAATGAAAGAAGTAGTTCTATGATTAGGGTTCAGCCTGTCTTCAAGATGCCTAAAAACATCAGGCAGGTTGGGAAATTAAATAATTCAAGAATTATTTACATTGAGGACTATGTTATGACTTTTATAAAACAGCTGGCTATGGAGTGTGAAACAAGTTGCAAGATTGCTGTTTTGATAGGACAGTATGTAAGGGTGGACAATGCTCGAAATATATTTATCTCCGGAGCTATTGAGGTTGAGGGAATTGATTGGTCATCGGAAGCTATGTTTACCAATGACATTTGGACAAACATTTACGATAATATTAAGAAGTATTTTGTTAATTTTGAAATCGTAGGATGGTTCTTAGGGGGACCAAGCAACATTCTTGAAGAAAAGGATAAGATCTTAAAAACCCATCTTGATAATTTTGCTGGTCAAGATAAAACCTTACTTACATATGACAATATAGAGAAAGAAGAATCCTTCCTGGTTTTTATTGATAACCGACTGGTAAGACAGAACGGCTATTACATTTATTATGAAAAAAATGAAGAAATGCAGAATTATATGATTGATCATAAGAATGTAGAAGAAAAAATAGAGCAGTACGAGGATAGGGTGACTAAGGATATTAGACAGGTAATACAAAGCAAAAAACCCACCCATGAGGAGAATAAAAGTGTTACCAGGCTAATGTATGCAGCAGGGGCATTACTTGCTGTTGTGATCCTAATAGTGAGTGCATCTATGCTTAATAATGTTGAACAAATAAAAAATATGCAAAAGACTTTAGCAGAGCTTTCTGAAAAGGTCCCATCTAAAGAGGATACTAACCAAGTTGTGACTAAAGGTAATGATAAGGTTGATGTTTTGGCAGAAACGATTAATGAGAATATGACCGTAAGAAATTCTGATCAAGGAAGTCTTGATNTTGAAGTTCTCCCCGGGAATGTATACCCTCTTGAAGGTGAGGAAATTAATCAAACTGCTGAAGTTCCTGACAATACAGATGCTGGGGAGGAAGATATAGATACTACTCAAGGTGAAAAGCTGGTGGAGGCCACCCAGCCTCTTGCAGAAGAGCCCGCCCAGGAGGTAATTAAACAGGAAGTTAAGTATTACACTGTAGAAATGGGAGATACCTTAGCAGGAATCAGCTACAAGCTATATAATTCTGCTAATTACATAAAAAAGATAATGAAGCTTAATAATATTGAAGATGAGAACGTTATCATTGCAGGGGAGAAGTTAATAGTACCGTAATTAATAAATTGATATATGTTGCAAAGTGTGGTTACTTGAACTGCTTTGCAACATTTTTATTGCAAAAGGATAGGAAATAGGATGTGTTTTCTAAAAAAAAGATGCTATGGGATTGAAAATAGGTTATAATCAATTCAAAGTATGTGCAATAGGAGCAAGGTATGGGTAAGCAGGTTAGTGATAAGACAATCAGAGATTATGGCAGACGCAAGAGAAGACAGCGAAGAATTAGAAACACTATTCTAGGATTGATTATTGGTGCTTTAGTTTTGGGTGTAAGCATTTATCTATTCCTACTTTATCATAAAAATTATCAAAGCTACGAAGTCTTAAGCTCCGAGGCTATTCCTGGAGATAATTCATCTAAGTTTCTTGATTATAAAGGTGGAGTTGTCAAATACAATAAAGATGGAGCAGTCGCATATGATAAAGATGGTAAATTACTATGGAATGGTTCCTATGAAATGATGGATCCTGTGGCTGATGTATGTGAAAATTATGTTGTGGTCGCAGATAGAGGGAGTAAGCTAATACATATTTTCAATGAGACTGGATTTGTTTCTAGTATAATAACCCTATATGATATTATTGAAGCTGAAATCGCCAAACAAGGAGTAGTGGCGGTTTTAATGGGAAGCGAGAAGACCAGTTATGTTAAGCTATATCATGCAGAAGGTACGATTGTAACTGACAGTAATGAAGAGGGAGTTATATCTGAGATAGTTACTCAGGTTGATGAAGCTGGCTATCCTATGGATCTTACAATATCTGACGATGGCAAAAAGCTTGTAATAAGCTTTCTTTCATTTACCTCAGGGAAATTAGTTAGTACAGTTGGCTTTTACAACTTTGGTGAAGTTGGTCAGAACGTAATAGACCGATTTGTTGGTGGATTTGAATATGAAGAAATAGTAGTGCCTAAGGTTTCCTTCGTAGGAAATAATACAGTCAGTGTTTTCATGGAAAATGGTTTTGAGCTATATTCTATGCTTGAAAAGCCGGAAAAGGTTAAAGAAGAGATATTTGAGCAGAAAATTTATAGCGTTTTTTCTGGTGAAAATCATGTTGGACTTGTATTAGAGGGAACGGATTCTGTCCTTAAGCAGCTTCTTCTATATGATAAGAATGGCATGGAGGTTATGAAGGAAAAACTGGACTTTCCTTATGAACAGATATATATGTCAAAGGATGAGATTATACTTCATGATAATTTGTCGACTTTGATATTAAAGACCAATGGAAGGGAAAAGTTCAGATATACATTTGACTCTAATGTTGAAGGAATATATCCTATTAACAANTTGGACAAGTATTACTTGATAACTTCATCGGAGATTTCAAGAATCGTTTTAGTTGAGTAGGATAGTGTGAAGAAAAGATGTCATCAAGTGGGCTTATATTGAAAATATTATGCACCTCGTAAGTGAAAATTAAAGATATTCATCTATAAAGTTTACAGGGAAGTGTGATAAAATTCACATGGATGAAAGGAAAGGTTGTTATGAATTGGTTATTGATCGTTGTAGTTGGAATTCTTATTATTAATGGATTGATTGGTAGGAAAGTAGGTTTTGTGAAAATTATATTTTCACTTTGCTCTTTAATTCTAACCCTTATTCTAACTGTAGTAATTAGTCCAACAGTTAATGATATGCTTGTGGGTAATGAAAGGTTTTATCAATCGGTTGTTGATAAAGTAGAAACAGTAATATCTTTTGAAGAAGAGAAGACTAGTACTAATGAAGAAATCGGTTATATAGAGACCCTCCCAATGCCAAAGTCTATAAAGGATGCCTTAATAGAGAATAACAATACAAATAAATATAAATCTTTAGCGGTGAATAGTTTCAAGGAATATATAAGCAATTATCTTGCTGGTGTTGTAATTAATGCTCTAGCATTTGTCCTTACCTTCCTTATGATATATATTGTTCTTTGGGTTATTAGCATAGGGTTGAACATTATAAGTAAGCTTCCTATCCTAAATCAGCTTAATAAAACTGCAGGAATGGTAGCAGGTCTTATTCAGGGATTACTTCTAGTGTGGGTATTCTTTATTATAATTACTGTATTTAGTGGAAGTCAGTTAGGCCATGATGCCTTAGAAATGATAGAAACAAGTGAAATTTTAAAATTTATCTATAATAACAATGTTCTTATGCAGTTTGTAATAGGTGCAAGTAGTATTTTTATGTAGAGAATAATAAAAGTATAGAGGAGGATTACAAGCTTGCTTGATAATCCTGAGGGTGTAGTTAAGGGCTGTCTCACAGATTGGTGGGATGGCCCTTGATCATTAAAATACAATTGATTTGACGATTATCGAGGTTGTTACAATTATTAACAAGAAAAAAGTTTAAAATAGTTGTGTAACAAGAAAAAAGTTTAAAATAGTTGTTGACTTTATATATTTACGATGATATAATGATTTTTGCTGACCCGCACAGATAAGTTATTAAAACGGTGTTGGTAAAGTTTATAAAAGCCCGTGAAATAAAGGCTTTGCTAAACTTATGAACCTTGATAATTGAACAGTGAAACAACCCTGAAATTCTAAAAAATTGAAGTAGCACATGATACTTCAAAATAGATTTTCAAATTATGAACAACC
>JGI24710J26742_10004282_pt1 | contig 11777 bp, 13 predicted proteins | sample BioPla2DNA2_FD_26742 | JGI IMG/M metagenome (IMG submission 26742) | reverse complement strand
AAGAGATAATCATATAAATTATTTAATTATTAATATAGTAGTAATAATAGTATAAAAGATACTTTTGTAAGTAATAATTATTTTATTGAGATAACTCGTTAGATAATAGGATATAAAAATAATGTTTTAGTGTTGATAATTATAAATAAGAATATAAATAAGAAGTAAATAAATGTTTATTAACGTTGATAGATTTTAATTAAATAAATTTTAATTTTCAATAAATAATATTTAAATACAATTACATTCAAATTAAAAACATTTTTTAAACATTATTTACAAAACAAAAAAGAGCAATATCACATCAAAAAAGAGGAAAGAGGAGAAGGAATTAATTGTTAGGAGAGTCCAATTTTTATCTAGAGAGAGTAAACGAGAGAATTGTTCCGGACGCCGCGTCAAGCTTGCATTCAATTAAGAGATTTTTTTTGGTGTCGCGGACGAAGACTACCAACGAGTCAGAATTTGGTTCGGGAGCGAGAGGGCGTTCAATAGATAAGAATCTTGGATCGAAGCGTTCTTCCCCTTCCCTCTTTTCGTTGAGCTTATGAATGAATTGTTCAGGAACAAAAGACCAAGCTAAACGTCCTTGCGCGCTCGGAGCGAACGCTAGTATTCGCCAAGAGTATTTTGGCGGCGCGTCGATCGTTCGATCGTCAATTGGCTGCAAATCTCGTTCCAAGACGGTTAGATAGACTCTTCCAGAAGTAATCGATTCTTTCACAACCTCAAAACAAGGAGACGCTGAAGGAGCAAAAGAAGACGCAGAGCGATAAACTACCCCGGTTTCAGACCAACAAGGTGTTCTCCCGTCAGAAATAGAAGCGGCTTGTATTGTGCCCGAAAGCAAATCGACCTTCCAGAATACGATTCCGTCAGAAAAAGTATGCAGAAACTTATTAGGAGTTGAGTTGCGATCAGCGTCGCTCACGTTTTTAAAGGTTTTATAGGAATCCTCATCAGATAACTGGGAAGACAGCTCGCTTGTAACGTCGTTAGACAGTGACGGCGCGTCTTGCGCGGAAACAGGCGCTGCCGCAATAGACAGCGCCGCGCAGGCTGCGGCAATGGTTTTGAAGCGTTGCAGCGTACGACAAATAACTATCCTGCTTCGTCGGTCTTTTTGGGGCGCTTTGTTGCAGCCAAGCAGTTCTTTATTCAACAAGCTTGTGGTCATTATCATCTGGAACTGTCTCAGGTTGCGTTACGTTGGCTTCTTGATTAAGCGCTTCTTTAACTGCGTCGCGCGACATTAAGTAATAGGCGACGCCGACGAGCGCTACGATAACGGTCGCTAGGCGATACGCAACTCCGATCGCCATACCGTGCCCCTTTTCAAAAGCCGTTCTGCCGACAATATCGAAAAGGGGATAAAGTTCGTCTAAGAAATACTCAAAAGGTCCTGCAGAGAGCGGAATAATCGAACCGACGTTGCCGACGCAGTATAAAATGAAATGATCGATGAGCGAAGGGGCCGGTCCAAATAACGCTTTTGCAAAAAAGAAGAGCGAAACGGCAAAAAATGAATGAACGAAGAACGTCGCTAAAAAAGAAAGAAAAAGGATTTTTTTCTTATTGCGGTAGACGAGCATCGCCGCTGTTACTTTTCTCATGACGCCGCCAATGAACGGAATTTTTGCCGCCAATCGTTCTCTCCAATGGTTTTTGCTCGCGGGCGCGACGACGACAGAAAGGAAAATTGTTGTCAATATCGCGAGGATAACGAGTCCGTGAGTCGCTAACCTTGCCGTGGGCGACGGATTGGCGTAGAACCCCGCGCCAAAGAGGACGATAAGCCCGAGAACAAACATTGCGTATAAGCCGAACACACGGTCAACAACAACGCTTGCGGTTGCGCGATCAGCTGGAACTTTGTTTTTTCGCGCCAGTAAAACGACTTTTACAGCGTCTCCTCCGACTATTCCCACGGGGGAAAGATTAAACATAAATCCGATAAATCCTATTTTGAGCGCGTCGCGCATCGGCAATTTAACGTCAAGCGCTTGAACGAGCGCGCGCCAACGCACTATTGTGATTACAGTGGCAACAAAATTGAATAATAGGCCGAGAAGCAAATAGGGTATATTGACAGAACGAGCGTCAAGTTCAGAGAAAGCCGAACCTTGCAGCGCGCGGTAGATTAAATAGGCAAATAAGCCCGCGATTAACGCAAGTTTCAGGACAAAGGATAGATGCTTAGGCATAATGAACTCAACTCTATAAAACAAGACGACGGCGTTTATTTATGAATGCTGCAACATTCTAATCGTTTTTCTCATTAGGGGCAATAACCGACTGCTTTTAACGACGGATTAGACGCCATTTTTAATTGTTCAATCCTGTTTATCCAGAGGAATTATTATAAACGTAGTTTCTTGTTTCTTAAACATATTTTCTCGCGATAGAAATCAGAGCTTTTTTACGATTAGTTCTTTTATTCATCAAAATTGTGATTATAATGATAGAGTGTGTTGGAGCCTCTTGGAGCGCGCTGGATCAGCGAGCGTTGAAAACATACTGCCGCTTCAGAGACTGACAAACAGCAAAAGGAGCGTCTTTGTACGCGAAATATACAGGAAATTCGAACGAATGAGAAACATAAGCAGACCGGCGATCGAAGCGATTGTTCGCCAGCTTCTTCAAGAGACTGGCGGAAATGCGCAAGGCGTTGCTAACGCAGTAGTTGCAGCGTTTGGAGAACCGGCGTCTATTCCGGTTGGTGAACCGAAGAAACCAGAATTGGTCGTAAGTATTTCTGCGCGTCATATTCACCTGACCGACGCTGACGTCGAAACGCTATTTGGCAAGGGCAAGACGCTCACTAAGATGAAGGATCTGTATCAAGACGGATACTTCGCAGCCAACGAAACAGTCATGTTAGTAGGCCCGCGTAAAAGAATGCTTCCGTCCGTGCGTATCTTGGGTCCGACGCGCAAAGAATCGCAAGTTGAACTTTCCTTTACCGACGCGATCTCTCTTGGCATTAATCCGCCAGTTCGCGAAAGCGGCAAATTAGACGGTTCGCCGGGCTGCGTTCTCGTGGGTCCCGCGGGCGTCGTCGAATTGAAAAAGGGCGTAATTCGCGCGGCGCGACACGCTCATATGTCGCCTGCTGAAGCGGAGTATTACGGCGTTAAAGACAAAGACTTTATGAAGCTGCGCGTCGAATCGGGCGACTGTTCGGCAATCCTTGAAGGCATATTGGTCCGGGTAGGCGATAACATTAAGCTGGAAGTTCATTTAGACACCGACGAAGGAAACGCCGTCGATCTTGAACACGCCACAAAAATTGAATTAATTAAGTAGTTTATATTACGAAACAATATTTCGAACACTTTAAAAATAAAAGCAAAATTGAGCATTGACGCAAGTCGGCTTGATTCAACTATTTCAAAGTAACTGGAGATAAAAATGGCAAAACCGATGCAAGCGTTGGGAATTCTCGAAGGCAAGGGATTTGTTACCCTTTTTGAAGCGACGGACGCTATGGTGAAAGCGGCAAACGTTGAATTCCTTGGTTGGGATAAACCGGGTAGCGGTATCGTTACCGTCTTCATTACCGGCGACGTCGCCGCCGTTAAAGCCGCAACTGACGCCGGCGTCGCCGCTGCGTCGCGTATTGGCGAAATCACGGGCGTTCAAGTTATTCCTCGTCCGAACAGCGATGTGGAAAAAGTTCTTCCGCAGTTCAAAAAGCCTGCCGTCGCGAAGGGATAGTGTAAACGAACTTCAAAGTTCGTTATTTCACACGCGATATAACTAAACCGTCGCTTTAAGCGACGACGGTTTCACATTAACAACGAACACAACCATTAATATATTAATAGGAAAGATAAAATGAACGACGCGATTGGATTGATCGAAACGAGAGGCGTTCTTGCTCTCGTCAACGCTACCGACGCTATGGCCAAAGCCGCTAACGTCGAGATTGTTAAACGTGTTCAGATTGGCGGCGGTCTTGTTACGACCATTGTCCGCGGGGACGTCGGAAGCGTTCGCGCTGCAGTCGACGCCGGCGCGGCAGCGGCGGAATCTGTTGGCGAATTGAAAGCCGCCCATGTTATTCCGCGTCCTTCCGAAGGCTTGATTGAGGCTTTCACCGTCTGAACGGAGCGTGCTGACAAGCCGTCGCCGCGCCAAAGCGTTCCAAGCGCGGCGCGTTGAATATATTTTCGTAGAGAACGAAAAGACAAGTTTTTGGCGTAAGGAACGCGCTTTGTCGAACGTCGTTGGACGGGCGCGGCTTTACTTCGGATAAGCAGGTCGTAGATAAAGAGTTAACAGTGAAGATTTTAGTTGCGAATTTGGGTTCGACGAGCTTTAAATACAGCTTGTTAGATATGGACGACGAGAAGCTCCTTGCTCGCGGTCGCGTTGAACGCATCGGCGAAGATTCGAGTCCTTGTCAAATCACTATCGGCGAATTCAAAAAAGAAGAAAACGTATCGGCCCCTAATCATGGCGTCGCCGTTCGCGAATGCCTTCGTCAGCTGACCGATCCGGAAACCGGTTGCTTAAAAAGCGCGGATGAAATTGCCGGTATTGGTTTTAAGGCTGTCTTTGCGAAAGGTTATACCGGAGTTCAACTGGTAACGGACGACGTCATTTCCGCAATGGAAGAATTCAACGCCGTTTTGCCGGCGCATAATCCTCCGTACGTCCGCGCGATGCGTATGCTGAAACAAGAACTTCCTGAAATTCCTATCGTTGCAGCGTTTGAGACGGGATTTCACGAAAATATTCCGGCGCGCAACCGTTACTACGGCGTTCCTTACGAATGGGCGGAAGAATACGGCGTTCGTCGTTACGGTTTCCACGGAGCGAGCCACCGCTATATTGCGACTCGTTGCCGCGAGCTCTTTGGAGCCGACAAGCGAATCGTCAGCTGCCACCTTGGCGGGTCGAGCTCAATTTGCGCGATTGCCGACGGCTTGAGCCGTTGCTCGAGCATGGGCGGCAGTCCTCAAACTGGTCTGCTGAACAACAATCGCTGCGGCGATTTTGACCCGTTCTGGTGTTCGTATTTGATGAAGAAGCTCAACGTTACTCTTGACGAACTTCTTCAAACGCTTGCGACAAAGAGCGGTCTGCTTGGACTTAGCGGCGTAAGCGGCGACGTGCGCGACATTGCCGAAAAGCGCGACGCTGGAAACGAGCGCGCGCGTTTGGCGCTTGAAGTGTTCGTCGGGGACGTCCGTCGTTATCTCGGCGCCTCTCTTGTTGAACTTGGCGGCGCGGACGTCGTCTCGTTCACGGGCGGTATTGGCGAATTCCGGCCCGACGTCCGCGAGGCGGTTCTCGAGGGCCTTGAAGAACTTGGAATCGTTCTCGATAAAGAGGCGAACGCTAAGGTCTTGGGCGTCGAAGCGAAGATCAGCACGCCCGAAAGCCGCGTTTCCGTCTGGGTTCTTCCTACGAACGAAGAGATCATCGTCGGTCGCCAGACGAGAGAACTTTTAGAAAAATAAGACGCCAGCTGTCGTTTGTCGACGTTACGAACGACGGGACAAGCGTAAGAGGTCGTTTTGACAAGAGATATATCGAGTCAATAACTATGAAGGCGGTAGGATGTTTATCGGAAAAATAGTCGGCTCTGTGGTTGCGACGCAAAAGACTGAGTCGATGCGCGGTTCGAAGTTGATGATGATCGAGCCGTACGTTATCGAACCGAAGACGCGCGATCGTCTCATTACGACGAGCAGGTCTTTGGTGGCGGTCGACCTTGTCGGGGCAGGCGAGGGACAGTTTGTCCTGGTCGTCCAAGGGTCCAGCGCGCGTATGACGCCGGAAACCAAGTCTCTTCCGGTCGATTGCACGATTATTGGAATCATCGATTCCATTACGGTCCAGCACGAGCAACTGCCGTTATATTGAGCGCCGCGTCAAAACGATCTCATTAACAAGAGGGTATATTAGCGAGAACAAGCGATAAATCAGCTTTTGGAACGTCGCCGTTGGCGCGTTGTAGCGGCGGATAGAATAACGACGCTTACCAAAGAGTTGAAGCGACTCGTTCTTTTAAACAATAGGAGCGATAATAAAATGGCGGAAGTAAATGAAGCGCTGGTCCGCAGCGTTTTGCAAGAAGTTTTGTCACGCCTAGGCGAGTCTGCGTCGCGCGCCAGCGCTGTCGGCGGCGGCGTTGCGCCAAGGAGTTATGCTGGACGTTACGGCGTCTTTGAAGACCCTAACGAAGCTATTGACGCTGCAAACGAAGCGTACCAACAACTTTCGGAACGGAAGATCGCCGAACGCAAAAAGATGCTTGACGAAATCCGCCGTATCTGCATCGAACAAAGCGTCGAACTTGGTACGATGGAGATGGAAGAGACGAAAATCGGCCGTCTCGAACATAAAATCGACAAGCTCCTTAACGTTGGCTACAACGCTCAAGGCGTTGAAGCGCTTTCTGCAGAAGTCTTTAGCGGCGACTACGGATTGACGGTTATCGAACACGCTCCTTTTGGAGTTATCGGCGCGATCACGCCCGTTACGCACTCGCTTCCAACGATCGCCAATAACTCAATCAATATGATCGCCGCTGGCAATACGGTAGTTTTTAATCCGCATCCGAGCGGCCGCAAGGTCGCTATTGAAGGCGTTAAACGCTTTAACCAAGCGATTTATGCCAATCATGGCATTGACAACTTGATATGCGCCATGGTCAATCCGACCCTTGAAACGGCGGACGTCATTTTTAAGCACAAGAACATCAATCTTCTCGTCGTAACAGGCGGCGCAGCAGTCGCTAACGCGGCTATGTCGCAAAGAAAACGCGCTATTGTCGCCGGCCCGGGCAACCCGCCGGTTGTTGTCGACGACTGTGCTGATCTTGACCGCGCGGCGCGTTCGATTATTTTGGGCGGCGCGTACGACAACAACCTCCTGTGCCTTGCAGAAAAAGAAGTGTTCGTTGTTAACTCGGTCTTTGACAAGATGATGGACGCTATGGAACGCGCAGGCGCCGTCCGCTTGAACGCTGCTGAAACCGCGGCGATGACGCAAAAAGGCATTGTCAAAGTTGGGGAAGGGGCGGCGCGCCACGACGCTCCGAGCCGAGAATTCCTAGGAAAAGACGCGTCCGTATTAGCTGCAGGTATTGGCAAGAGCGTCTCTGACGACGTCGAAATGCTCTTTGCTGAAACGGACTATGAAAACCCGTTCGTTTCGGTCGAACAAATGATGCCGTTCCTGCCCTTTGTTCGCTGTAAAGACGTCGATGAAGCAATCCAACGCGCGTACGAAATGGAACACGGTTTCCATCACACCGCCATTATCCACTCGAACAACGTCGTCAATATGACGAAGATGGGCAAGCTGCTCAACACGACGATTTTCGTCAAGAATGGTCCGAGCACTGCCGGAAATGGCGGCGGCGGCGAAGGTTACGGTTCTTACTCGATCGCTGGACCGACGGGCGAAGGTATTACGCGTCCGTTGACGTTCACGCGCAGCCGACGTTGCGCTATGGTCGAAAGTCTCCATATCCTTGGCAGGTAATCGGCAAACATTTAGGGGCGAGCGGGCGTCGTGACTAACGCTCGCCTTGACAGCCTTCGGTATCGTATCGATAGCTTTTGCAAGACGTTGGAATACGGCGTCTTGTGAATTCCTGAAAGTTCCCAAAAACTTTGAAAGTTCGCATATGCCCCCTATGACGATCCATGATTTTAGATGGGATTATTTTTGGGACACTTTCAATTATGTCAGCTGGTACGAAATAGCCATGCTTGTTTGTTTTGGAATAAGCTGGCCTTTTTCTACCCGCAAGATGTTAAAGACAGGGCAGACTGACGGCAAGAGCTTGGTTCTTCCGTGGTTGTTTGTCTTTGGCGGCATATTTGGCGCGTGTCATAAGTTGTTTGTTCAATTGGACGTCGCCATTATTTTGTATTTCGCAATAGCGTTTTTTGCATTTGTTGATTTTTACGTCTGCAAACGCTTGCGAGCGAAGAAAGCGATGGCAAAGCGTCGCGGCGAATTACTAAGACGCAGTCGATCTTCTGGGAGAAGTGAAAGGAGAACGGGCAGTTCAGGGCGTTCCAGTCATCATCGACGCCATGAACGACATACTCCCAGCGGAGAAACGTCTGACGGGCGTTCTCATCGCCGCAACAGTCGCGCTTCAAGCGAATCTAGCGGGGCAGGGGAACCGAACGCCAGCGGCGCCGTTCCTAAGGAACCTAAATTTGCCGACGACGTAACGCTTGATAGCGAATAGAGTTACGTTAGATAAAACTTTTTGGTATCGTAAGAACAATGAATCGCGCGAGAGTGATTGGTTATGCGACTTCAGTCGTTAAGCATGAGTCCTTGACCGGGCAAAAAATGCTTATTGCCGTGCCCGTGTCGAATATGGACGGTTCGCCGCAAGGCGATCCAACGATTGTCTACGATAAACTAGGCGCTGGCATTGGCGACATGGTTCTTATCACTAGCGACGGATCGTATACTGGAAACGAGATCATCGGCACAAGAATTACTCCTGCGCGGTGGGGAATTGTCGGGATTATCGATTCGGTAAAGAAAACGGACGATGTTGAAGAAGAATGAACAAATTGAATTGGGACATTGACGAGCTCGTCGGCAAGATCATGGACGATTTGCGCCGAAACTCTGTTGAGACGTCCGCGGCCAAAGCGAGCGCCGCGCTGACGCGAGATTCCAATTTACTTCATGCGAAATGCGCCCAGCCTGAAACTGAGCAGGACGCGCAACCTGAGAGTTCTGCGTTTGTCGTTTCCGAGCGAGTTTTAGTCGCCGACGTTGTGCGGCGTATTGCGTCGCAAACAGATTCAAAACAATGGACGATTCAACCGAACGCGGTTGTTACTCCGTCTGCAAAAGACGAGATGAAAAAGTTAGGCGTGGAGACGGTAACAGCTTCGCGTGGAATAGTCGTCTCGTCGTCGTCCAACGCCTTCGCGCGTTCGCCGAGAGTTACCTTGTCTGCGTCCAACGTTTCACGTGAAACTCCGACGCCAGAAGCGTTGGAGATATCGCGTTTTTCGGAGAAGTCAGCCTCGGCGTCGACGCGGGTTTTAATCGCAACGTATCTTCCGGAAGCGGAGCGTTTTCCCAGCGCCGTTCGAGAATACCTGGAACGCAATGCGGAAACGACGGAGATTCGCTCGGATTGCTTGAAAGAGTTGACGTCGCAAATCGCGGACGAACTCAATAAAGACAATTCGCTGAAAGTTATTTTAGCAACCCATGACGCGGCGATCGGGTCCATTTGGGCGAATCGTCATTCTGGCGTTCGCGCCGTCGTCGCTCACACGTTCGATCGAGCGCGTCGCGATCTTTCGGCGACGAACGCAAATGTTGCGATCGTCGATCCGCGCGACGTCGGTCCTTATCCGTTCCGCCAGATCGTCGATTACTTTTTGCGCCAGTGAGATGTTAATAAGGCGCGAAGAGCAGGGTACAAGAGATGCGTATAGGTCAAGTAATCGGCAAGGTAGTGCTAAGCCGCGTGCATGAGTCGTTGATTGGCGCGCAGTTCAAGGTTGTTTTGCCATTGACGTTCAGCGATCTTGCAGAGCCGAATCCGACAGAAGCGGCGCGTGAAACTTGCGAGCAAGAGCGCGAACAAGAGGATGCGGAGCGGGTGGACGTTGCGGTCAACCGGTTGATCAATCCTAGTTTTCCTCGCCAGTGGGGAAATGAACTTGTCGTTTACGACGACTGCTCCGCGGCGCTCGGCGAGTGGATTGCGTTCAGCGAAGGCGCGGAAGCGGCCGCCGCTTTTGGTCAGAACAAGCGTCCAGTCGACGCTTTTGGCGGCGCGATTCTCGACACGGTCGTGATAGACGCGCCAACGGTCGACGCGCTTGTCGAGCTGAAAAAAGCGGCTCAATAAGAACGTGATTTGCGGCGACGTCGTAATGACGCGTCCGCCTGAAGAATACAGCGCCCCTATTTGAGATATTTAAGAAAAAGGAATGATCGTTTAGCGATAAATCGTTGGAGGTTCGTTCTGAATTAGCCGTTAAAAATAAACGCGTCTTTTAGCGCGCGTGAACTTATAGCATGAATAAACTAGTGAACGGACGTCGCGTATTGCGTCGTTTGTTCGTGGCTTTCAATAGCAAAAGGAACAGCACATGCTCAACTTGCATCAAGTTAAAGAAGAGATCTGCGATATTGGCCGTAGATTATATAACCGGGGATTTGCTGCCGCGAACGACGGCAACATCAGCTACCGACTCGATGAGAATCGCGTCGTATGCACGCCGACGCAGATTTGCAAAGGTTTCATGAAACCGGACGACCTCTGTATCGTTGACATGGAAGGTAATCAGATCGCGGGGACCCGCAAGCGTACGAGTGAAATTTTCCTGCACCTGACCATCATGAAGGAACGCCCGGAAGTTCGTTCGGTGCTGCATTGCCACCCGCCTTATGCTACGGCGTTTGGCGTCGCAAGAGAAGCGATTCCACAATGCGTCCTTCCGGAAGTCGATATCTACATGGGCGACGTTCCGATTGCAAAATACGCTATCCCCGGCGGTCAAGAATTTGCCGACACGGTTCTTCCGTTCATTCACAAGTCCGACATTATCGTTCTTGCGAACCATGGAACTGTCAGCCTTGGCCCGACCGTTGAAAAAGCGTACTGGCTTACGGAACTGCTCGACGCCTACTGCCGCATCTTGATGATCTCTCACGACCTAGGCAAGACGAGCTACTTCAACAAAGACGAAGCGGAAGCGCTCCTCCAACTCAAGACGCAGTGGGGAATTAAAGATCCGCGCATTGAAATGGAAAACTGCGAGCTTTGCGCCAACGATATTTTCCGAGAAAGCTGGCGCGAAACTGGAGTCGCTCACCGCGCGTTCGATCCGCCGCGCTTCCGTCGCAACGACGAACCGAGCGGCTGCGTTTCTAATCCGATTCTTGCCTGCAATGTCGAAGTTGGAAAAGATCCTCAAACCGAGGCGCTTGTTAAGGCTATCGCCGATCGCGTCGTCGAGATGCTTACCAAGAAATGATTGCCGATTAGGTTATAACAAGTGAACTACGAAAACGGAAATTAGCGTCGTTTGACGTTGATTTCCGTTTTTCTGTTTGAATGGTCTGAGAGGATATTCGAAATGAGTCAACGAGAAAGCGTCCGGCGCGAAAAATTCTCCGCCGTCTTAGAACGCGAACAACTAGACGGATATTTAATTGTCAATCCAGTTAACGTTTCTTATCTAACGGGCTTCAACGGCGAAGATTCTTACCTTTGGGTGGGGGACTCGGGCGCGTGTCTCTTGAGCGACACGCGATTTGAAGAGCAGATTAAAGAGGAATCGCCAGACGTTGGCGCGTTGATACGCTGCAGCGGGCAAACGATGTTAGGATTGATAAAGCAGGCGTTCTCCAACAAAGAATATTCGAGCGCAACGCCGAAACGTGTTGGAATTGAAGCGGCCTCTACGACCGTGTCGCTCATGAATATGCTGAAAGACGCTTTCTCCGAAGTTGAATTCGTGCCGTGCGACGGGGACGTCGAGCAATTACGCGAGATCAAAGACGAAGGGGAGATCCAAGCGATTCGCGCCGCGATCGACGTAACGATCGACGCATATCTTGCAACGAAAAAAACAATAGGCGCGGACGCCACGGAGGTCGACCTTCGCGACGAATTAGAATATCGGATGAGAAGACTCGGCGCGGACGACGTCGCTTTTCCGTCGATCGTTGCGTTTGACGCAAGGGCGGCGCTCCCTCACGCCATTCCGACGCGCCGTGCGAAGGTCGCCGATTCGTCGATGATCCTTATCGACTGG
>JGI24710J26742_10004281_pt1 | contig 11781 bp, 12 predicted proteins | sample BioPla2DNA2_FD_26742 | JGI IMG/M metagenome (IMG submission 26742) | reverse complement strand
TTTAAATTCCAGCAATTGAACTATCCTATTTACAAATACCGGTAAAAACCGTAAAATCTTATTGACCGAAAACTGTCAATTTTATTTTATCATTCACACCTGAGCCAAAGCGGAAGTAAACCGATCTCTAAAGTTCTTCAAATCATCGGGGGTTAGGGAGATCAGCTTATAGCCATTTGCTTAGGCTAAAAGGTGAAAACATACTTGGCAAGCAGTGCACGGCGATAGCCATTTCGATGTTTGCCTAAAATGACTGCATCATGTTTAGTGGCAAAATTGCGAAATCCGCGTGCAGCTTGCTAACTCATAGTTGGAGTTAGCAAGCAGTGCACGACGGTACCCACTCGTGCATTTTGTGAAATTCCTTCTCCGCTGTCATTTCACAAAACCTTGCTGGGAAACGTCCCAGACCCTTTAACAATTTCAGAGAAATTGGCTGCGCACCTACGGCGCTAAACTTGAAAACCAACAATGTAATGGGTGAGTTCAACCGATCACAATTTCTCCAAGCAATCAATCAATGTTTTCGCTCCCGCAATTAAACCAGGATATTTTTCAAAAGGATCTTTTTTCGTTTCTTCGCGTCTCTCAAAGTTTGCAATAGCTGAATAAGACAAGAGTTGTGCCAGCTCAACCGTTCCAACTTTTCCATTTGAATAGTTTTTCGCTATTATCGCTTCCAATATCTTTGTGTCGGAAGATTCCAAATAGTCATCGTATGTGTCGTGATACAAGAACTGAACAACATCACAAAATTTAGTGAGCTTATTGATTTTGGGATCTGTCAGCATCGGCCTCTTGTCCATACGTTTTGGATTTTCCTCAAGGTCGACTAACAGGACAACAATGGTGCCGCTTTGATTTGCCGCGCCTCTTAATTTGTATAGGAACGAATTAAGCGATGATGTATCCCCAATATCTAACCCATCTAAATCATCAAGGATAATGATGTCAGCATTTCCGTTTGCTATCGCAGAAATAAAATATGATGCCTTGCTTGTTTCGGAATTATAAGGTTCAAAAATAAGCTGCCCCTGTTCAAACGAATTGGCCGCAATAGCGATTCGTTTCCAATCTTCATCGGTAAGTGATGCCATTCTGATATCCGTTGTCTTAACCAAACCTTCGGCAGCAATCATCGAATTGAGAATCGTGTTGCTGGATTCTTTCAAATTAAAATAAATAGTTCGAACATCTCTTTTGATGTTGTGGCGCACGACATTTTGAGCGAACATATCAATGCCCACTCCGGTATAACCCGCCACAAGAAGCACACAGCCTTCCGCAAGCTTGCAAAAACGATCAATATCCATATATCCAAAGTAAACCGGAGAATGCGTGTCCTTTTGCTCAAACCATCTATTGCATTCAGCCTCAAGAGAACTCCCGGCACCGTTATTGACGGCAACTGCAAAAGGATGCTCCAGTTCCATTGCAGAAGATTTCTCTGCTATCATTTTCCACGCAACAAGTGTTTCCTTAGAATAACGAGTCGTATCTGAATCAATCAGCTTTGAACACGACTGACAAAGCCAAATGCCATTTTGTGGTGACTTGCGTTCTTCTGAAGTCATCGTTGCATCGTATCTCGGCCCACCTGGAGCAGCGGCACAGATGTGTGCTGCAACACCGATGTTTGTTGCTTTATTCGGGTCAGAATTTGAGCCGAACGTAGGCCTCTGGCAATCAGGATTGCTACAACGAGCACCAACACGATTAGACAGAAGCGTCTTCGTTTGTTCAGAAAAATCATCTCGATTGCGTGTCAAAAGTATCACCACATCTCTTTTGAATATTTAAAAGTAAACTCCGTTTTTGGAGTGTAGCCAGAGAAGTATTCTCTGTTAAGGGGGGGGGATGTTTCCCCGGCAAGCTACTTTGCACGAATGGCTATCGCCGTGCCCAGCTTGCTACAGATGTTTACCCTCGTTACTCGGTTTCCCTGATCTCTTTGACAATCGCTTTTAGCGAGTTACTCAAATCGAACAAATCAATAAATCTGATTTTGATTTCAGTTCCGTCATGCGAAACGAATCGTATGTCTTTGTCTTGCCCGACCTTCTCGGTGAGAGGATAGAGCAAAGTAACATTCTCGGATGTGTATTTCTTTTGGTAGGCATACATTTGGTACATATCCGCCTGGGAGATACCGTAGTTTGCTTTGGCATCGGAGAGGACTTTCCATTTCGTGTCCATAACGAAAACCTGTCCTAATGCCTTGTTCTTGATAACGATGTCGGGCTTCATCAAGAATTTCCTCGGCTCATCAAAAAGGTGGTACGTCTTATCCTGCGCGGAAAGAGTGTATCCCGAATGGCCGAGCATCTTTTTGAGCTGTGCCGCTATGTAGCTTTCAAACAGCGTTTCCATCGGGAACAGCAACGCGAAGGCAACCTCCGAACCGGAGAACGATGTGAAGCTCTTGCCCATAAGGAAAACCCTGCTCCAGAGCAGCGCTGTTTGATAATCGGCGGTTTTTCTGTTGGGAACAATTCTGTCAAAATCCGCCTTGTAATCCGTGGATTCACCCACACCGGAAAACGCTGCAAGCAAAGTCTTGATGTCCGACTTATTCTTGGAAGAAGCCGTGTGTTTGTAAAGATAGCTGAGCGTGGATTTCAGAATCTTGTTTTCGGCGCGGTTCGTGTTGAACTCGTCGTACTCCACGAAGCTTCGTTCCTTGTGAGCGTAGTTGTGCTTGATCTGACCCGCGAACACCATCTTGCCCTTGAACACACTCTCGTTGGATTGAACGGTCTCGTAATCGCACTTTAAGCCACGCTTGACGATATAGAACACTTCATCGACAAACATACGGATAAAGATTTCAAAGATACTCAGCTTGTCGATGTTTACATTGGTTGATTGCAAGGACTTGAACGGTGCGTTGCGGAGTGTCTTTAACATATCCACAAGTAGCTTCTTGACTTTGCCCTCTGTAATCGTTTCGTGGGAGAAAATCTTGGGAAGGATTTCTATGGTCGTGCCATCGTCCATTGTGATAACACCAACATAGTTTTTCGCCGTTATAATTTTGCCAACGCCTTTACGGGCAGAAATGCCCATTAACTCTAATGCATCAGCATCATCGGTACTATTGGACAACACGAAATTCTCCAAGGCATCAAAGGTGTCCGGGGGCAAAGAGATACTTCCCAATACCTCTTTGTCCCTCACAAATGAGCCATATTCAGTTATTTGATATGTTTTCCTCATTCTAACACCTCAAAGAATCATTAGATCGAACGGTATGCCTCGATGTTGTCAAAGGCTGCACGATTGATTTCGTATGTAACAGAGTCATCGAAACCAATGTCGGCACTTCCGAACAGTTCGTTGTAGTCATTTTCAACCACAACAATGAACTGCTCCTCTTTGTTGTCCTTATTGTTGTCGCCCAGGACAAGACGAATCTTCTCGTAATCCTCGTAGAAGTATTCCTGCAGCAGGGGGACGATGGCATTCTCAAAGATTTCTGCCAACTGCTCAATCGTAGGATTATCTCTCAGAGGAATGAAATAGGCATGTCCGATGGTGTGCTCTCTGTCATAGAGAACGGAAATGCGCTTGTTCATTCGTGCCAGCATTTCAGATACGGAAATATCCTCAACGCTGATACCTTTCAGCACATCAGCATCGGGTATCATTTCCTTGAAACGGAAACGGCGTCTCAACGCAGTATCAATGGTCGCGATGGATCGGTCTGCGGTATTCATCGTGCCGATGATGTAAACATTGTCGGGCACACCGAACAACTGCTGAGAATACGACAATTTGGCTCTCATGCCTTCCGGTTGACCGACACGCTTAGAAGATTCGATCAGCGTAATTAACTCACCAAAGATCTTGCTAATATTACCTCTGTTAATCTCATCGATGATGAATACATGGTTTTTCTTTTCGTCCATCTGAAGCGTAGCAGGCAGATGTTTCTGAATAAGAGCCAGTGCATCAGCAAGAGAAACCTTCAGCTTGTAGACGGTGGAAAGGGTCATGGTGGAACCACCATTTATCTCAACGATATCTTCATTGATGCCCTTAACGATCCAGTTCACCTTTCTCATGCGGTTCAGCCCGTCATCGAACTGGTTGCCGCACCATTCATAGTCTCCGGTTACAACACCGATTGCATCAATGGTCGTACTGGAATAGCAGGAGAAAACAATGTCGCCAACTTTCATCTTGTAGATGAAACTATTCAATACGTTCTTACCGCCATTTTCAGTAAAGTCTGTATCGTCTGTAATGTCGGGGCCGTAATCGTCCCATCCAATGCGGATGTGTCCGTTATTAAGGCACTCGGTACGAGTTGGGTTATCGCCGGTTGACCATAGCGAGACTTTCCAGATAGTAGGAGTCTTATTGAGGCCCAAATCCAGATTGGACTTTTTCACAGCAGGCATAGCGGACTTATTGCAGAAAGCCTTGAACAAGCCATCTTCAATGGAATACTGGATGTCGCTGTGATCTTCATCCGTATTGTCCATAACAGGCTTGATGCCCTCAATAAATTCCTCATAGCCATAAGACTGATGGAAGGTTGTGAACTCAATCAAGCCGTCAGCTTTATACGAAGTATATCGCTCCAAGACCGCCGAATAGGATTCAGCTTTGATTGCGGCCACGGGCTTGTTCTCGATAATCGCTACCGCATAAACAACAGTATTATATGTCTTGCCGGTGCCCGGAGGTCCGTAAAGAATAGTATTCATAGCAACATCGGTTTTGGTTGCTTCCAGCATTTCATCTTCACCTTCTTCGTAGTAAGGATTGAATTGCGATAAATCCAGCTCTTTCAAAGCTTCCAAAAGCTTGGGGCGAATCTTGTAGATATAAGAATGCCCGTCTTTGTCATCGATAGGTTTACCGTAGAATGGGAAGGGGAAAAATCTCTCCTGCTCACCGTCCATACAAGGAGGCAGATTAAAGTATTTCTTTATCCTGCGCCCTAAACTTGTGGTGCAGCCAACATACACGGAAGGATGTCCACCATATTTATTGGCAAGCTGCTTACAACTTGCTTCACCACCAAGTTCCATGATGCCTTTTAGCATTTTCATAGGAGAAGGATGATTTGGAATCTCCACTTCAAGAAGATATTTTTTCCAATCTTCTTTCGAGAGCCTGGGGTCATACTCTGCAAGAGAGGGCCAGTAAGAATTGTCCTCTCCATAAAACGCTGCACTATCTTCCGTTGAGGTCTTCCAAGCATCGAAGGACAAATCCGGGAATGCTTCGTACTCTGTCATAACTTCACTTACCTTGCCCATGAGTAACAGGTAGTTTTCGGCAGAAAGCATACGCTTGAGCATCTTAATTACATCAATGTCTGGCTTGAACCTGCTCTGATTATTTTCGAGAAGCTTACGATTGCGAGCATCCAGGTTGATATAAGTCAGCGGTCTTATCCAATAAAGACCCATAGTAATATTCCAGCTCACACCCTTTTGAGAAACAACAAGGTCGAAAGCCTTTGTAAAATCTGCCTCATTATCCTGTTTATCTGCATAAGATATAGCCGCCTTGAACAGATTCCAAAGGTTGTCTATATCATTTTCGCCTCGTTCACCGGAGAAATAGTAGAAAGTCGCTGACATATTATTCAGCACAGGAATTCCGTCAAAATTGGTTGGAACATCTGCAGAAATGTCAAACAGTTCTTTTATCTGGCTTAAGATAGCAATTCGATTATCATTCGTTATACCCTTGTTAAACAACCCGAAGATAGTGAACGGATCAATATCCACGATGTTATTTCCTTTTTCAAGGGTGGGTAACTTCATTTTTGCGTTTATGTATATTTGCTCCACCTTTTCGATTAAGCTCGCTCTGTCATCTGCATAGCTCAGAAGTGAAGTCGCAAATTCAGTGTAAAATTCAGTCCATGCAAAACCACTCATTTCCTTACCTCCGTTCTACTGCATCAGAGCAAAACGCCCCATCAAGTTCATGTAATCTTTCCAGCCATCTTCGAATGCTGCCGTCTTTGAAAAAGCCGAGCAACGTGCCATCACAGAAGCGCTCTGCCCGAACAGCACCCATAATCAATGCCATAATACATTGAGCATCCAAGGAAGAAACATCTGCTTCGCTCATGGATTTAGTGCCCCATTCAAGGCCATTTCTTTCCAAGATTTCACCATATCGAGTGAGTTCAAAATCCTTGTTGTTATCGCTGAAATTGTACACATCATCAATGAAGCGATGCACCATTTCCGAGTAATTAACAAAAGGCATCTGAATCGGGTGCTCCGGTGTTCCATCATTTTCGCGGTCGATGATCCAAGAGCCGATATTATCGTCCTCCATCAGTGAAAGATACTTGGTCAATTCTGTAAATTTACTCATAATTTCGCCCCGCTTTCATTTGAGACACTTCCGAACAATTCACGGGAATTGCTCGGAAGTGTTTCAGTTTATGTTATGTAAGCACTTCAAACGCGAACTTGAAGCACTTTCCGCCCAATGGGAATCAACAGTGTCTTTGTAGTGTATAGCATATAACAACAAGTGTCACGAATAATGGACTTACAACTTCCGGTTACAACATACTCGGAATTTCTTCATCAATCTCTCGCCGTCGAATCACGGCCTCGCTCCAATACGAATTGCGGCAGATCAGCTACCGTCAAGCTCGTCAAAGCATCGTCCGAAATATCCAATTCGTCTGCCAAGCGATTTGCTTGGTTTGAGTACATGGTTTCAAACAGGTTCCGCATTTCTCGACCGTTTGCGAAATTGTCCGGTTTACTGGAAATCAGCCACTCCAAGTAACAATCAATGTCATGCTCCGCTTCAGTTGTGAGTACCATATCGTTCTGGGCGCAGAATGATTTCAGAATCGAAATGAGTTCTGTCCTTGAGTAATCTTCAAATATGATATTCTTGTTGAAACGTGACTTCAAACCAGGATTGGATTCAAGGAATCTCTCCATCGGCTCAGAATAGCCTGCTACAATCACAACAAAACTTTCTCGCTTATCCTCCATGGCTTTGAGGATGGTGTCGATAGCTTCCTGTCCGAAGTCAGATCCACCCTTCGCCAGCGTATATGCCTCGTCAATGAACAGAACTCCGCCCAACGCTTCTTCGATCTTCTCTTGTGTTTTCAAGGCAGTTTGACCAACATAGCCAGCAACAAGGCCACCACGATCTACTTCGACCAACTGGCCTTTCTCCAAAACGCCAAGTTGCTTATACAACTTCGCGATCAGTCTGGCAACCGTAGTCTTACCGGTGCCGGGATTTCCCAAGAACACTAAGTGCTTTGAGATGTTTGCAGATTTCAGCCCTCTTGCATCTCGGATTTTTTTCATTTTAATCATGCTGATGAGGGACTTTACTTCTTGCTTTACACCCGACAGACCAATTAAGTTATTTAATTGGTCCAAAAGTTCTTCAAGTGTTTCAATTGGCTCCAGCTCAGTTGCATCATCTTCGGCAGTTGCAGCCGTTGTGGAATCAGGCGCTTCCTTTGCGCCGCTATCATGTGTAATGCCATGTACTGCTGCGGTTTTCAGCGGTAGGTTATTCTGACATTCCTGTTCGGAAATATAGCTGTTCAAGCGGTGGATGTAGACAGAAAACGCCTTTGCATCAATCTCCTTCTTGTCATGCTTACTCAACAAATAAGACTTCCCCAGCTCGGCCAGAAGTGCCACAAACAGCGTAGCGATCTTTACGCCTTTCTCCTTCATCACTTCGCAATCGACTTGGCAAAACAACGGAAGTGATTTTGGAATACCTTTTTGGTCATCTCCAAAGGCATGGTCTGAGAAAGCTCCGTTCAGATATACCACATTGAAATATTGAAACCGCTCCTCTGTGCCGGTTAATGAAATGGCATTGATAAAGTCGTAAACATCCTCAACTACATATTCAGTTATCAGCCCGAATCGCGCATCCTTTGGGGACATGGATTTTATTTTTTCACACGCATTAAACACCCTGTCCAATGCGTTTTTTACATCAATGTTCATGTCATCTTTCTCCGTTGTTATGCCACACCAGCCATGCGGAAGGCATCAGACAGCAGCTCTCTCGGCACGACCAGATTATCTTCGGTATATGCTTCACTAAATGCCGCCTCAATAGCCTGCTCGACATTTGCGTTTATAGCTTCATGTAAGCTGTGTAGGAGTTCTATGTCACCAAGAGCGATGATAAGTTCCTGGTTATCTTCAACCTTTTCCCGTAAATCTCGAATCTGCTCAACAAGGGCCAGATAATATACATCAACTCCCAAGGTGTTCAATTTCGTTTCAAACATAGCATAGTCCTGAAGCATCTCAATGAACCATGGAGAAGATAGTTTGTCATACACACTCATCCAGTTCTGATGAGAAGAATGCCATACCTCTTTATCTCCCAATGCACTGCGATTATTGAAGTAATACTGTTCGTCGAAGTAGCACAAGGAAACCGTAAACATCGACAGCATAGAGAAGATTGACAAAATCATATTCTGGCGATCCGCCGCCAACCCCTTTTCAGCAACGCCGGTCAAGAGCTTCAGAACATTGTACTCGGCATCTACCAACTCACGCATTTTTTCTTCGGAATAAGGCTTCTTCGTTTTGCGGCAGTCCATCATATTTGTATGTTCCGACAGAATCTTGTCAAACTCGTAGCTCGCTTGCAGATCATGTCCCTGTTTCATCATGTTTTGCAAATGAAGAAATTGCCGGTTGATCTCCGTACTCATGCTATCCAGCTTTGCGTACATTACCGCAAAGCCAGCGCAAGTTGCACATAGGTTCAGTCCATTCAGAACCAGTCCCAGCTGCTGCATTTTGGCAACATCCTGCACCAACTGTAAACTCCTCTGCGCCATGCCTGTATTTGCGTTCAGCGCATGAATAGCCTTGTTCACCAGGGCTTGCTCTTCGCCGTGGGCAAGGCCATCAAGAGCCACTTTCTGAAATGCTTTAATCCTCTTGTTGTTTCCACGAACCACAAGCTCAAGTACATTTTTTTCGTTTAGAAATGGAACCAGTTGTTCCAAAGCATTAACGAGGATCGCTTCACTCATTTTCGTTTCCTCCCTCCAAATTCTCACCTGTTATCTTGTACAGTAAGGTGATGGCGAGAATAAATGTGATGGCGTCCATACCACAAGGATCAACGGTATCAAATTTCTTTTTCTTTATGACATTGAACGGGAGGGCGTCTTGCTCCTCCTTCATTGCAAGGATAATATCGTCTAACTTCAAAGAGCTGGTCGCAAAGTCGAAGTTTTGGATTTCTTTTCCGTTGTTCTTTATGATGGCGGCATACAGGCACATCATAATTCGGGTATAGTCAATCATCCCGCTGAGATTAAGTTTACCCTTTCTGATTTCCTGTGCCTTCTCATAATACTTTCTTGCACGGGGCATAGGAAAATGGGTTTCATCTTTTTTTCGTTGCTGCGGAGCTTTGGCCACTCGTCCGGCTACGATGGAATCCAAGTTTGAGAAATACACCTCAACAAATTTCTCAAAGGACTTACCGTTTTTAAGTTCTGCTTTCTCAAAGTAATCACACAGTTTTTCAGCCATGATCTCTTGGCCGATTTCTTCCGTAGCTATAACAGAAAACACAATATACTGTCCAACCAAGGCATCCTTCCACTGTGCAAAAGTCTCCTGATTCATTTTCAAAACTGTGCCTTTTATCAAGCTAAGGTAATTCATGGTTTCTTCTGGTTTCATATCTTCAAGTCTACCTTTCGACGATGTTCTTAACGGTTTTCCTCATTCTGGGAAGGTTCTTCTTTTATAAAATCCATCATATCACCTGCATTGCAATCCAGAACATCGGCAATTTTCAGGATAACAGAAAGATTAACTTCTTCATTCTTTCTTAGCCGTGTGAAAGTTGCAGAGGATAGACCTGCTCTTTTGCGTAGTTCAGCCTTGCTCATTTCTTTTTCGGCACACAGCACCCACAGCTTCTTAAAACTAACTTTCATGCGAACACTCCTTATATCAGCCGTTGTAAATTTCGCGAAATCCGCAGTTAAAGATTATTGTTTATATTATAGGGCTGAAATGTCGATTTTTCAAGATAGTGTGATTCTTTCTCTTTTTATTTTTTAGATTTATAGAAAGTTATTGAGAAAATGAACTTCCAAATGATGTCTGGCCTATAGAGCATTTCGATGCAACGGCGCGAGATTCGTAACTTGGATAATCCCTTTTTCCATCCTCTTTTCTGCGTACTCCACCAATTCTCGTGCGTTGCTTGCAGGATGCCAAGCGTAGGCAATCAGGAAGTCCGCATGATCGACCATATACCGATTTGCGCGAACAATGGCAAGCTTACGGGGTACGTCTTCCATTCCGGGCGGATAATACGTATTGTCAAACCCTTTTGGCGTTTTGATTGGCCGCTCGGCGGGATGGTAAGGTATGAGCAGGGATAGTGTGATCTCCGGATGCAATTGCTTTGCTGTAATAACTGCCTTTGCTGCCAGATAGTCGAAGTTCCCGTAATGACCAACCACGAACGCTGTCACCCCGTCATCCTCGATGTGTTTATTGACAGTCTCTTGTAACAATGGCAGCACAGTATCAGGCGCTTCGCGATGGCCGATAAAGAAACAGCTTTTCCCATTCATACCATATCACCAACCCTTTTGAGTTATTTTAACCCAAAAGGGTTAATCTTTTCAAGCAGTAGTGGATATCATTTACCTAAAGAGAGGTGATACCCATGAACATCGGAGAAGCCGTCAAGGAACGGATTTTGGAACTGTGCCGCGAGCACGATATCTCCGTCAATAAGTTGAGCAGTATGAGTGGTGTCACCCAATCTACGGTCAACAACATCGTTAGTGGCCGTAATAACAGCGCAACAGTTTCTACTATCAAAAAGCTTTGCGACGGATTGGGCATTACCATTGAGGATTTCTTTAATTCCGAGCTGTTCCGCGGTCTGGAACAGGAGATTAAATAAGCAACGCCGCCAACAAGAGCTTGTACGCTCTATTGGCGGCGTTTTTATTTATATCAGTCTAATGGCTTATACTCCGTTACGGTTTTCAAATACACTTCCGGATCGCCATTGAGAATCAAATCCGCATAGGCCAATGGGTCATTATAAATCAGATAATCCAGTTCCGACCGCTCATACATGTTGCGGGCGATTTCATTCTCCACAGCAATGGTATCGATAGAGCAAATGCTCCCATCTGAGAAGCGAAGTTCCACGCAGGCGGTATCCATATTGAACGCACAGCTGATGAGTTTTTCCATGATCATTTCCTCCTAAAATGTAGTGTGGCGGGCAACTCTTGAAAAGACTTGACATACCCCATATAATAAAAGTGCCTAAGAGATTGTAGTCACCAAATCGGTGGTGAAGGTTTCTTAACTCACGCCGGACACCCTCGGCAAACCAAATTTCGAAGGAGGGGCCCGATGTCCAAACGGAACAAGTTTGACATTGAGCTGCCGCAGTCGATCATCGATTCCTTTGCAAGACATTTGGTTTCGGAAATCCGAGCCTACTACGACAGTAAGGAAGGCCAGGCGGCATTCGAAGAGTGGCTGAAGCAGCGCGAAGACACCGAAGACGCCTAAGACAAAAAGTGAGGGCCAAGGTTATCAAACCTTGACCCTCATTTTCTGTTTTGACATTAGAAGCGAACCTCTACGGCGAAACCGCCTTTGAAAAAATAGATGTTCGTCCAATGTCCATTTGGTGGAGGTGAGGGGAGTTGAACCCCTGTCCGAAACCGCATTCGCAAGAGCATCTCCGGGTGCAGTTCATGTTTTGTTATTCCCTCCGCTGTACGCC
>JGI24710J26742_10004280_pt1 | contig 11781 bp, 9 predicted proteins | sample BioPla2DNA2_FD_26742 | JGI IMG/M metagenome (IMG submission 26742) | reverse complement strand
GGGACGCAAGGCGGCAAAAAGAGCTTACAAGCTCGCTTTTTTGCCGCCGCGTCCCCAGCGGCTTCCGCCCTTGCGGGCTTTCCACCTGCGCCCTCACGCAAGTCAAGTTGCTCATATAAAGCATTTTAGGAGAAGAGTTGAAGGAGGTGTGTGGTGATTGAAAATTGTCGAAATCAGGTTAATGTTCTTTTTCTTCTTCGATTATTCTTTCCAACCCAAAAAGTTCGGCGACAAGCTTATAAACCATTGTACAAGGATTTTGCTTTGAATAGTTTTGTTCTCCGACGTATATTTTTTTTAGTTTTACAGCATTTTTAATAGCAAATTCTCTATTTGTATAAGTTTTCAATAGTGAATACATTTCTTTACTATTTTTTTTGTATGTATAATTCTTTAATCCTTTTTCCTTGAAATTATTTTCTATCAATTTTTGATACCGTTCTCTACTTATACCTGTGTTGTAATAATGGAAATGTAGTAGATACCAAAGCTCAAAAGCTTCGTTTGTCCACGCACAATCAACATCAGGATTTTTTGCCATACAAGTTTGAATAGCAGAATTGAATGAGTAGTCTGAAAAACTGTCTTTGTCAAAGACTATCCATAATTTGTCAATTGGTTTTTCTATTTGCATTTGCCATTGGTCGCGTAGTTTCATTGCACGTTTGACCAACGAAATTGTGTTATTCCCTGTTCCTACAATTTTGAAATCGCAAACATTTAGCACGCCTTTCGGTAAATCATCTTTCAGAGATTCAAAATAATTAGGTTCAGTTTTTTCACCTTCGCACACAATTAAATAAAATCTATGTTTAGATTTAACATTTTCTAAACGTTTAGATTCGATTCTCTCATACTTTTTTTTAATGTGCTCCGGTAATTTTACTTTTTTTGCCATTCTGATATAATTTTTGATATATCGCCAATATATGGAACAGCCCCATATCTACCTTGAATATAATCTTTTTCAAATGAGCGGTCTTTGCGGATTTTTGTTCCGTCTTCTTCACGATACTCAACCAATGAATATAAATCTGATGCACCATATCTATCCTTTTCAACAAAATAAATTTGGTCTCTTCTATACTTCCCATACGAAAACAAATTTGTATCGTGAGTGGTGAAAATTAATTGTGCATTTTTAGAATTCTCTTTCTCTGAGTTGAAGAGTCTTGTAATAGCCAATGTCATCAGAGGATGTAAACTCGAATCAAGTTCATCAATAACTAAAACACCACCTTTTTGTAAAACGTCAAAAATCGGTCCTGATATATTAAACACTTTGTTAGTACCTGCCGACTCTTGATTGCGCATATCAAATTCAACGTATCCGACTTCTTTGTTCTCTTTGTTATATTTTTTATGTAAGGTCTTTATTTTGAAGCGTAAAGTTCCCTCCAAATCTTTAATTAGTAATCTAACCAAATGCTCTGGGGTGTTTCCCGAAATCCTATTAGGATTAAATTTTTCTTTACCAATAGACAAGCCATCAAAACCTAAATCTAATTGGTCATAAAAATTACGCAGAGTTTTTGCTTTGGCTGTGTTTTCTTTTTCTAATATTTTAAATGTTACTAATTCGTAATTTTCGTGAGTTAATCCTGAAATAGTAATAAAATTGTAGAACCAATTCATTATTTTTTTGGCTGTAGCACCATTAAATTGGTCTATTACCGATAAAAACAATGCATTATTTCTTGTTTTACTTTCCAAGTTCTCTGCTTCTTTAAAGGAAGGAGATACTTCTATCCCGTCTTTTTCCCTTAGAAACAAGAATTTCTCAATATTTCTCTTTGATTCGTATAGCCATTCCCCAACAACTTCTTTATTTGTTACTTCAAAACCGTATCTATATCGTATTCCATCTACTTCAAATAAAACCTCAAAATATGATGGGGACTGTTCCGTTTCAGTATTTAATAAAAATGGTGTTACACCTATAGCCTGGGTTGATGGTTGACTAAAAGATAGCATTACTATTCTTTTCATTGTGCTCATAGCACGAATGAAATTTGATTTACCACTTGCATTTGCACCATATATGACAGCACCTTTTAAAAGAGTGTGCCTTTCGGACGCGATGGTGTTTGTTCCTTTATAGTCGCTAATACTTGAAGCTACTAAGTTTAAGGTTTTTTTTTCTCGAAAAGAAAGAAAGTTTCCGACACTAAATTCAAGTAACATAATTGCCTATTTTTGAAATTATTTTGCAAAGATAAGTATTTATATTTAAGAAATGATGAAATAATGAGAATATTTCTCAAAAATATTACTAAAATATCTTATTGTTGAAAGAAAATTTGTCTATACTCGGAAAAGATGCCTAAATGAATCGTTAGCAGATTGATTTGCAGTTATGCTGCATAAGAGGGCGTCTCCTCCTTGTCATGCTTGTAAATCATTAGATAACAGAATAATGCGTTAAATATAGCTATAAAATTTGTCCCGTCACGTCTCTCCAACATCGATTCNACCAAAAAATTTAGTAAAANAGTGATAATGAAGATGATATAAACCCATTGACGATACTTGACCGCATATATTAACGGGATAATAAAATGTGCTAATAAAAGCAATATTCCTAAAATACCTAGTGCTAAAAACGTCTGTAAATATTGATTATGAGCGTTAAGTTCTTTTTTCAAAACGTAGGTCATATTATCTTCACGGTAGCGCTTAACTAGTTCATCATTTGTGTCCCCCGTCCCCACGCCGAAAGGTAAATTTTTCACTCCTAAATCGAAAGATACTTGCCAAACGGCAAGGCGTAGTGAAGTGCCGTCATTGGCTTGTTCCGTCCCTTCTTTTGGTGTCGAAATTGCTTCCCAAGCGATATGTAGTCTGTTAAACGGCGCAGAAAACTTAAAAATAACAAAATAACCTGCTAATAAAACGGCAAGAATAAATATAAAAGAGCGGAAAAAATATCTCTTTTTTCTATTGATGTAGAATAAAGTGAAGATGAATATTAAAAAGCCCAAAATGAGAATGCCCGCTTTAGATTGTAGTAGAATGATATAGATGAAAAATAACGGCAGGGTAGCGTAGAGAAAATAGGTTTCCCAACGGGGAGACGCCTGTTTATTGAAAAATAGAAAATAGAGAGAGAAAGCCAAAGCAATTGTAATATGCATCGCACTATATGAAGGGTGCATGAAATGAGAGAGCTTGCTGTAAAAAAAGAACAATTTGTAATTTTGAAAAGTAATAGCTTCACTCAGTGAAATAGCAAGATTTGTGATTATTAAAAGAGAAGAAGAAAATATGAAAACTTTCCATAAAAAATGAACTTTTTTTTGCATAAATTGTGAAATGTCAGAGGATAAAATGACTATAGGTGCAATGAACAGAATGAGTTTGCACTCTAAGCTACTTAACGCCGTTCGCCAATTTGAAGAATAGAATAATCCTATGCAATAGAGAAGATAAAAAGAGACGAAAAGCAACATGAAAAAAAGAACTTTCGGGTTCTTGAGACGAGCAAGTTTCTCTTTCCACGCACCTTCGACAATGAAATTTAAGAATAGAAGCAAGGTAATAGGTAAAAGCAAAAATTTAGTAAAGGGTATACTTCCTACTGCAAGAATGAGTAGAAAATAAAAAATAGAGAAATGAATATTTTTTCTTTTTTTCATAAAGATTAACCTGCAAAAGTACAACTATTTTTTGCCTTTTTACTATAATGAATCAAGTAAATTTTTATTTGCAAATATGATGTATATTTGCAAAATAGGAATTATAGTTTTATAAAATTTTGAAATGTTTGAGAATCAACGAATTGTAAGAGAAAAGCTGAGGGATTTTGCAAAAAAATATTACCTTAATCAATTGTATAAGGGGGCTATTTTTTTTGTAGCTATTACACTTTTGACTTTCATTTTATACACGGTATTAGAATATTTTTCTTATTTCAACTCCCTTGTTCGTAGCATTTTCTTCTATTCCTATATTTTACTCTTTGCTCTTACATTTATCTTTTATATTCTTATTCCAATACTGAAAATTTTGGGACTTGGCAAGCAGATAAGTAATGAGAAAATAGCCTCTCTTATCGGCAAACATTTCCCTGAAATTGATGACAAATTGCTGAATATATTGCAATTAGAGAATTTAATGAAGGAAGGGAAATTTAAAAGTTACGACTTGTTAATTGCGGCGATAGATGCCAAAAGTGAAAAAATAAAACCGTTTCCATTTGTTAAGGCAATTCCTTTTAAAAAGAGCACGCGTTACCTAAAGTGGGTCTCTATTCCGATATTGCTTTTTATTCTTCTTTTTTCCGTTAAAAGTGAAATTTTTACCGATTCTACGAAAAGAATAGTGCAATATCAGCAATATTTTGAACGTCCTGCTCCGTATAATTTTGAAATTTTAAATCCTTCGTTGACAGCCTTCCAAAATGAAACTTACGAGTTAAGAGTGAAAGTGGTAGGAGATGAGGTACCTCAAGAGGTTTATATTGCTATTAAAGATAAAAGATTCAAATTGCAAGCTAAGTCGCTCACGGAATTTTCTTATACATTTCAAAATATCCAACGCACTACCGAATTTCAACTTGTTACCGAGGAATTCACCTCAAAACCGTATACCATTTCCGTGCTTCCTAAGCCTGTTACAATCAGTTTTGTGGTGAATCTGCAATATCCGGCATACCTCAATAAAAATAACGAAACCGTAGAAAATAACGGCGATATTCTTGTGCCCGAAGGAACTACGCTTACGTGGTCTTTCTATACGAAAAATACGGATAGTATGCTGTTTATTACCGATAATTTGCAGAAAACGCTACAATCCGATAATGATATTTATCAAATCTCCGTACGGGCTAAAAACTCCTTTGATTATGCGGTTATNAATGCTAATAAATANTATAGCAATAANGATACGTTGAAACATGCCATNACGGTTGTCCCCGATAAATATCCCGAAATTTTTGTCGAAAGTCGCCAAGACTCCTTTTTTGCTGATAGAATTTATTTTAAAGGCAATATTAAAGATGATTATGGTTTTAACAGTTTGAAATTTGTTTACTCGAAATTTAATGCTGACGGAGATTTATTGGAAACGAACCAAGCTATTTCGATTGATATTCAGAATCGGATAACATTGCAAGATTTTTATTATTATTTTGATGCGGGCATTTTATATCTTGAGCCGGGTTATCGCTTGGAATATCATTTTGAAGTTCGTGATAATGATGCACCTAACGGCTTTAAAATGAGCAAAACTTCTACGTTCAACTACCGTTTTAAAACATTGGAAGAGATTGAACAAGAGCTGAAACAGGGAAATAGTGAAATGAAAGATGATTTTTCTCAATTACTTAAACAATCTAAGCAACTTAGTAAAGAGTTGGAGCAATTGAGACAACAAATTATGCAGAGTAAGACTACTTCGTGGCAAGATCAACAAAAGATGTCGGATCTTATAGAAAAATATAATGATTTACAAAANCAGATTCAAGATTTGAAAAATCAGCAAAATGAGCAGTATCAAGTAGAAGAGCAATATAAAAATTTAACTCCTGAGATNTTAAAGAAACAAGANGAGTTGCAAAAAAGATTCGATGAGATATTGTCGGACGAGTTGAAAGAGATGTTTCAAAAGATGCAGGATATGATGAATGAGTTGAATAAGGATAAGATGATGGAGATGATGGAGAAAATGAAGTTGAGTAATGAAGAGATTAATAAATCATTGGATGAGCAATTACAGCTCTTTAAACATCTTGAGTTTGAAAAGAAATATGATGAGATAATTGATAAGATGCGTCAGTTGGCTCAAGAAGAGAAACAGTTAGCAGAGGAGACGAAGAATAAACAAATTTCGAAAGAGGAGCTACTCCAAAAACAGGAAAATGTTGAACAGAAATATGAGCAGCTCAATAAAGAGATTCAAGAACTGAAAAAACTAAATAAAGAACTCGAAGAGCCTACAAATATGAAAGATCATTCTGAATTACAGAAGGATATTGAGAAGGACATGCAAGAGAGTAAGGAGTCGTTGCAGAAAAATAATCGAAATAAGGCTTCGGAAAAGCAAAAAAACGCCGGCGAAAAGTTAGAGGAGTTGTCTTATCAAATGGAGCTTGATAAATTGGAAAATGAAGGCGAAGAATTAGAGGAAGATATTGAAACGTTACGACAAATTTTGGATAATTTAGTGAGAATTTCGTTTCAACAGGAGGAGAATTTGGTTGCTGTTCGTGCGATGTCGNCGCGNTCTTCATCTTTAACGGACGCAGTGAGGAAGCAGTTTACCATTCAGGAGAATATGGTAATNATTCGNGATTCNTTGAATGCTCTTGCACGGCGTCAAGCAGCGGTAAAACCCTTTATACATAAAGAAGTTTCAAAAATTGAGACCCANCTTGAGCAGGCAAAAGTTAATCTGAATGATAGAAGAACGTCAAATTCGGCTTCCAATCAGCAATTTGCCCTAACGTCAATTAATAATCTCGCTTTAATGTTGGGGGAATCTTTGAAAGAGATAAAGCAAAAACAACAACAAAATCAGTCGCAATGTAGCAAATGTAAGAAAAAAGGGAAATCGTCTTCCTCATGTAGTAATTCGGGAAATTCTAAGAAAAGTAAAGCGAAGACGGCACGCGAACTGCAACAGCAACTGAATCGACAAATGGAAGCACTGAAAAGGTCGTTGGAGCAAGGTGATGGAAAACAAAATAATATGCAGCAACCGGGGCAACCTTCTTTAAGTGAGCAATTTGCTAAGATGGCGGCACAACAAGAAGCAATTCGTAAAATGATGCAAGACCTACAAGACGAACTTAAAGCACAAAATGGGGTCGGCGACAAATCTCTCGAACAAATGATTCAGGAGATGCAACGGACTGAAAAAGAGTTAGTTAACAAGACGATAACACAGCAAACGATAAATCGACAAAAGAACATAGAGACTCGGTTGTTGGAAAGTGAACGTGCCGAAATGAAACAAGAAAAAGAGGAAAAACGAGAATCGCAAGTAGGAAGAGATATGCGGAATCCGAATCCTCCCAAAGATTGGGATATAGACAAAACAAAGCAAAAACAGACCGAAATGCTTAAAACAGTCCCGCCTAATCTTAACTACTACTACAAAGAAAAAGTAAATCAATATTTTTATAATATAGAATAAAAAATCATGTATAATTTTGAATTAAAGCAGTTAGACGCTACAGCAGCAATAACGGAAACATTAAATGTTATTGAAAATTTTTGCGAGACATACAAATTAGAGAATGACTTTGGAACAATTTCTCTTGCTATGAATGATTTGCTTATTCTCATTATTGAAAATTCCGATTCTAAAAATTTGGAATTGGCTATCAATTTTAATCTAAACAATCAACAATTGGCAATCCAAATAACAAGTAATCAGACACTTGATAACATTATGCCTGCTCTATCAAATGCTTCTCCTGAAAATAACGACCAAAATATTTTTGTGATAAAACAATTGATAGATAACATTAGTTTTGATGCTGAAAATAACCAATTGTTAGTTGAGTTTGACGTTAAACCTCAATTTATCGATATTCAACAAAATCGTGAAAAGGTTTTGGCAGAGCAGAAAAAAGTAACCTATAAATAGCATAATTGGGTTAATTTTGCTATTTTTGAAATATATTCTATTTTATGATGCATGAGCCTATTTTTGAAAAAGAGTTCTTTATTCCGTCGTATTTAGTCGATCAGGAGACTTTTTTGACAATTCCTGCACTCTTTTCTTTGTTGCAGGAAGTGGCTTGGGAGCATGTGGAATTTCATGAAACAGGGAGAGATTATTTAATGCAATTTAACCTTTTTTGGGCGTTAATTAGAATGCACGTTGAAATTTCCCGACTACCGAAGTGGAAAGAGACGATTATCATTAAAACCTGGGGCAAGGAAGTTGACTTACTTACACATCCTCGCGATTATGAAATTTTCGATACTCACGGCAATTTACTTATTGCCGTAACTTCGCACTGGGTAATACTCGACACAACTTATTTTAAGCCGCAGATTCTACCGGAATTAGATTCTTCGCTTTATACTTGTAAAAATCTACATGCTATCGAGAAAAAAGCTCCTAAAATTAAAAAAATAGATATTTCTTCTTCCTCAGCTTCTCAATTTCACCCCGTACTTTATTCGGATATTGACATGAATCAACATACCAATAATGCCAAATACATACAGTGGTTCATCGATAATATAGAAATAGACGATTTTAGAATAGAAAAAATCAAAAATATCACTGTGAACTATCTCTCTCAATCAAAAATAGGAGATTTTTACGGTATTATAGTTCAGAATATAACGGAGCAACATCTCGTTTCCACCATTTTTTCAAAAGATGATGACCGAGAGTTTTGTAGAATAGAGGTAAATTTGCAATAGAGATGTTTTTGTCGTATAAGGTGGCGAAAACTTTTCTTTATTTACCGTTAAGAAATTTAAAATGATGAATGCTAATTTAGACCCTTCAAAAAAACGACTGACTACTACGGAAAAGGAGTTTGAACAGGCGATTCGTCCTGCGGATTTTGATAACTTTTTTGGTCAAAAGCAGGTTATAGATAATTTGCTTGTTTTTGTTCAGGCGGCAAAAGCTCGTGGCGAAGCGTTAGATCATGTCCTTTTTCACGGACCGCCCGGGTTGGGAAAAACTACGCTTTCCCACATTATCGCCAACGAAATGGGGGTTAATATGCGTGTAACTTCAGGTCCGGTGATTGATAAACCCGGCGAGTTGGCAGGACTGCTTACCAATTTAGAACCCAACGATGTTCTCTTCATTGATGAAATTCATAGACTTTCCCCTGTCGTAGAGGAGTATCTCTATTCAGCAATGGAAGATTATAAAATTGATATAATGATAGATACGGGTCCGAATGCCCGAAGTGTGCAAATTTCTTTGAATCCCTTTACATTAGTTGGTGCTACAACTCGTTCCGGTTTGTTAACGGCTCCGTTGAGGTCGCGTTTTGGAATAACTCTGAGATTGGAATACTACGAGGCTTCTATTTTGGCTCAAATTATTAAACGTGCCGCTTCAATTTTAAAAATTGCGATTAATGAGAAGGCGGCGTTGGAAATTGCCCGCCGAAGTCGCGGAACCCCGCGAATCGCNAATCTTTTGCTACGAAGAGTCCGCGATTTTGCCCAAATCAAAGGAAGTGGAGTCGTAGATTACGAAATTACTCAAATCGCCCTCGCTGCCCTCAATGTCGACCAACACGGTTTAGATGAAATGGATAATAAAATTCTTTCTACTATTATTGAGAAATTTAGAGGTGGTCCGGTGGGCATAAATACTATTGCTACGGCTGTCGGTGAAGACCCAGGAACTATTGAGGAAGTGTACGAACCGTTCCTTATTCAAGAAGGCTATCTTATGCGCACGCCACGCGGTCGCGAAGCTACAGAAAATGCGTATAGACATCTCGGAAAATTTAAACCGACAGATACCCCGAATCTATTTCAAGAATTGTGATTTTTATTTTTATTTTCTATGTATGATTAATATTGAAGAAAAATTGGTGCAATTAGCTCAAGAGTACACTAAAACCTCTTGTATCGCTATTAATAAAATCCCACAATCAGGCTCTAATCGCCAATATTTTAGACTGCTCTTTCGTGATAATCCTTCATTAATTGCCGTTTATAATGGTGACGTGAGAGAAAATAGAGCCTTTTTCTACTATACGGATTTTTTTAGTAATAACAACATTAATGTTCCTCAAATATTTCATATTGATGANAGTAAAAAGTACTATTTATTAGAAGATTTAGGCGATGAAACNCTCTTTTCTTACCTCACNAAACATCATAATCCTGAAAATGAAAATTTAGAAGCCGATATATTNAAGTTTTATGAAAAAACGGTAAAAATGTTACCGAGAATTCAGAATTTGGGACGGCAAAATTTGAATTTCCAGTATGCCTATCCGCGAGATGCCTTTGACAATCAGTCAATGATGTGGGACCTTAACTATTTCAAATACTATTTCCTCAAATTGATAAATCTCTTTTTTGATGAGCAAGAATTAGAAAATGATTTTCAGACGTTCATAAATTTTCTTTTGAGGGCGGAAAGTGATTTTTTCCTATTTCGTGATTTTCAATCGCGAAATATTATGCTGAAAAACGATAATGTTTATTTTATTGATTATCAGGGTGGTAGGAGAGGGGCTTTGCAATATGACCTCGCTTCGCTGCTTTATGACGGAAAAGCTAATCTTTCAAATTCCGACCGAGAAAAATTATTTGCTATCTATTTAGACGAAGCAGAAAAGGTTTTATCTATTGAAAGACAAAACTTTATAAGATATTTCGACGGTTTCGTTTTAATACGCATTTTACAGGCTTTGGGAGCTTATGGCTATCGTGGTTATTTTGAAAGAAAGAGTCATTTCCTTTTGAGTATTCCGTACGCATTAAAAAATCTATCTTTTTTATTGGAAAATTCCAAAAATTTGCCGGATATTCCGTTACTACGTGAGTTACTTGTAGCACTGATTCAATCGCCTATTTTCCCTTCATTATCCAAACGCGATATCCTGACGGTAACCATTACAAGTTTTTCGTACAAAAAAGGGATTCCACAAGATTTTTCGGCTAATGGCGGAGGTTTTGTCTTTGATTGTCGTGCGTTGCCTAATCCGGGACGTGAGAAACTGTATGCCAACGCAACGGGAAAAGATATTTCCGTCATTGCTTATTTAGAAAAATATAGTGAAGTTGCACAGTTTAAAGAGCGTACCTTTGCATTAGTTGAAAGTTCTGTAAACAACTACTTAGAACGGAAGTTTACCAACTTAATGGTCAATTTCGGTTGCACGGGCGGGCAACATCGCTCCGTATATTTTGCGGAACAGTTGCAAAAATATCTTAAAGAAAAATATTCAAACCGAATTCATATCGAACTGAAACATACAAACCTTCCCAATTAATAATACTGACATTTTGTCATATAACACAATCCGTAAGCCGTCATATTGACAGGTTATCTTTTCTTTCATTTTGTTATCTGTTTGTTAATCAGGTTTTTAACAAATATCGTTTAAGAAATATTTTTATGGCATTTGTTTTGCATGAGTTAATAATAGATAGATAATATAAAATAAAAATAAACAATTTTAAAAGGAGGTCATTATGTCAATTATGAAAAAGAACGAAAACTTTATGTTTCCGGCATTATTTAACGATTTTTTTGGGCGTGATTGGTTAGATTTTAACTCTCGTACTTTCTCGTCTACAAACACAACGATTCCCTCGGTGAATATTCTTGAGAGCGAAGACAATTTTGAGTTAGAAGTTGCAGCCCCGGGTTTTGAAAAGAAAGATTTCAAAATCGAATTGAACAACAATGTGCTGACGATATCTTCTGACAAGCAAGAAGAAACGGAACATACTGAAGGAAAGCAATTTACTCGCAAAGAGTACAGCTATCTCTCATTCTGCAGGTCTTTTACGATTCCCGAAAGTGCCAACAAAGAAAAAATCGAAGCTAATTATGAGCAGGGAATTTTAAAAGTTATTATTCCGAAGAGAGAAGAGTCTAAACCAAAGCCACTCAGAGAGATAAAGATTAAATAATAAACTCGTAAAATTCTTTCCGCAGAGTCTCATAAATTTAATAATATTTGTGAGGCTCTTTTTTTTTATTTCTATTTTAATATTAATTAGGGCGTGTTCCCTCGCTACGCTCGGGGTCGGTCTCCGCCTCCAAGTCCGCAGGAAGGAGCTATGAATAGCATAGTCGAAAAAGGAGCTTCTAAAGTCGCTCTTTTTCTCC
>JGI24710J26742_10004279_pt1 | contig 11781 bp, 12 predicted proteins | sample BioPla2DNA2_FD_26742 | JGI IMG/M metagenome (IMG submission 26742) | reverse complement strand
TCGGTAACTTTCATAATAATTCTTGTCAATAAATGAAGTTTCCTGCCGAGCATTTTCAAGGCATCCGCAAAGAAGGTCATTTCTTCGAGCAATTCAACACCGCATTTGCCGGCGAAGTTTCGTCCGTCATCGACTGAAAAATACATTAAGGAATCGGAATTGCCGGTGCGTTTTATAAAGCGGTTGGTAAACTTTAGCCCGCTTTGATTTGTAGCGTCAAAAATTATTTCTCCCTTCGGAAATATCTTTCTACAACTTTTTATAAAGGAAACGACGACTTCTTCGTGAAAGTATTGGAATACACCGGATATGACAAGCAGAGACGGAAGCGATGTGTCAATTTCCCGTACCCATTCCAAAACAAACATATCCCCGGGTACAAGAGCTTCGCCCTCCCTTTGGTCGAAAACCGCTTTTCGCGCTCTTATAACCTCCGGCAGATCAACCATGTACCAGCGGGCGAAAGTAAACTTTTCGTTCAGACGGTCATATGCAGTGTCAAGGCCCGCCCCGAGATAGACGAGGTTGCAGGGGGAATGCTTCTTGGCAAATGAGTTCACTATGATATCCATATTGTAGTATCTTGAAGCGGAAGCCATGTCGCTGTATTCCGAAGAACCCTTATCAGCGGATTCCGGCAGAAAGGATTCCAGCTCAATCGCCTTCGAGTCAAAAAAATATTCGGGAAACTTTTTTGAAATATTTATTCTTGCCACAAGCGGAACGAATAATGTGTTCGCTACACCTTCAAATTTCCGCATTGTATTAATATATCCTTTCGTATACGGCTAATAACAAATGCGTTTTTTCGAAATATAGGGCTCAAAAGTCACGGGGAATAGGGAATAGTCGGCTTAAAATCGACTTGAGAGCGGAATCCGTTAATATTTTGTAAAGTCCCGGGGCGCTTCTTTGTCAAAAGGGTTTGAACGGCTGAATGTCGCCGATTGTTCTCTAAAGGCAAAGAGTTTTTCGATATCGGTTCTGAAACCGCTGTGACCGCTACAGACCGACTCGATATTTTTATCGGATAAAAGTTTTTCGAGACGTTCCAGTGATTTTTTGTTCATTTCCGGGAATTGTGTAAAAAAGTCAAAAAAAGCGTATCCGCCATTTTGATTAATTGCGAGACAATCTCCGCTTATCAGCACCTTTTCATCGATCAAATAACAGTAGTGCCCCAAAGTATGACCCGGAACATGAATCGCCTCGACCTTGATTTTGTCAATCCAAAAAATTTCTCCGTCTTCTATGAGGCGGTATCCTTCCTTCAAACGAACGCAGTTTTTAATTTTAATAAACTTTAACTTTGTTATTCTGTGCATCTCTCCCTTCAGGTATTGCTCCTCTTCCTTTCCCACATGGATTCGGGCGTTGGGAAAGATGTTATTCCCGGATATGTCAACGCCGCCGGCGTGATCTACATCGGCGTGGGTTAAGAAAAGATATTCTATTCTCAACGGATCGACTTTAATTTTTGCAAACTCGGCATCAAGCCCGGGAAAATTAAGATGTCCGGAATCAAAGGCTATTACAGTGCCGTTTTTATTATAAAACCAGATATTTACATCGTTCTGCCTGATACAGGAAATCCGTTCGGTTAAAATACCGGAATTTGTCGGGTTGCAGAATTTCAGCCCTCTACTGACACGGGGTTTTATATATTCGTCAAAAAAATAAAGCAATTTCATAAATTCGAATCACCACAAAATACTCCAATTAGTTAGCTCCAACTAACCAATTTAATTATAACACGTTATTACAGAGAAAAATATACTGAATCCTAATAAATTTAAACCATAGCCGGAATCCGTTTTTTAATCTGCAGCTGGTGTATGGAGGTGTATTTTAAAACCGACACTTATCCCAATAACTCACGACGGTCACGGCGACTTTCCTGACGCCCCTTCTCACTGAGTTTAAGAAGATTTCCCTCCAAGATGACCCTGCCGTCTGATAGCAGCTTTTTTACAACGCGCTCTGCAAACTTTTTATCCCAATGCATATGCAAGCGGATGGTTTTATAAAGAGCCTCTTCCTCTTCTTTTGGAGTTCCTTCATGATGCCACAGATGAAACATCAGCGTTTTTTCTGCGAAAATGTAGCGTTGTCTGTACCTGCGGATAAGTACACTAATCAAACCGCGCCTTGGTACAAATAGAAAAACGATTAGGAATGTGAAACCTGTCATCACAGCCATGCTGCCTGCAATGGAGACATCTTTCCATGTTGCCAAATGGTAGCCTGATATTGCATTGAACAGACCGATGACGGCTGAGAGGACAATCATCTTTTTGAGATTATCTGTCATTAAATATGCGGTAACGGGGGGACCGATCATGAAAGCAACTACTAAGATTGACCCCACCGCTTCAAAAGCGCCGACCGTAGTCAATGATACCAGCCCCATCAGAAGATAATGTATTATGCCCGGAACAAAACCCAAGGCAGCCGCTAAATTCGCATCAAAGGTTGCCAGCTGCAATTCTTTGTAAAACAGCAGGATGAACACGAGGTTTATAGCCACCAGGGCGAAGGAAATATATATGCCTTTTGCGCCGATATCCCTGCCCATAACGTAAAGCCGGTCGAAAGGTGCAAAGGCCAATTCTCCCAGCAGCACCGAGTCTGTATCGAGGTGAACGTTTCCGGCGTAACGGGTAATCAGGATGATGGCAATAGAGAATAAAAGAGGGAAGATTATGCAGATGGAAGCATCTTCGCTGATGAGTTTGCTTTTGTAAACCAATTCGGTCAGCCATACGGTAAAAACACCCGTCAGAGATGCGCAGACAAGCAATATCGGGGATTCCAGGTTGCGCGTCAGGAAAAAACCCGTCACAATCCCAAGTAAAACGGTATGAGTGATGGCATCGGATACCATAGCCATGCGACGCAAAACGAGAAAAACGCCGGGCAGAGCACAAGCAACAGCGACTAACGCCGCGATCAGCTGAATTTCAAAAGCCGCCGACATTCTCAACCCTCCTTTTGATATGTTTTTACTGCTTTTTTTCGATGCCAACGCCTTGAGATAATACCCCTGCCGGGAGCGAACAGCATGCTGATTATCACAAATGTGCTTGCCACCACGACAATTGCGGGACCTGTGGGTATTTTAACCGTTAAAGAACTGATAAGTGTACCTATAAGTCCTGAAATACCGCCCAAAAAGGAGGACAATACCACCATCACCGACAGACGGTTTGTCCACTGACGAGCCGCCGCTGCCGGCGCTACCAACATGGCGCTCATTAATATCACCCCTACGGTCTGAAGCCCTACTATAATCGCCGTGACGGTCATTGCAGACAGCAGGATATCCATTTTTCGAGGCGAAAATCTCAAAGTGTGCGCATACTCACGATCAAAAATGAACAGTTTTATTTCTTTCCAAAACATCAATGTCAACGCCAGTAATACCGAACCCGCAATCAGCATAATGTAGAGATCGCTATTAAGCATGGCGGATGCCTGACCGAAGATGAAACGATCGAGACCTGCCTGAGCAGCATTGGGCTGTTTTTGAGCATAAGTCAACAAAACGAGACCGAATCCGAAGAAGGTCGACATTATCAAGGCAAGAGCGCTGTCGAACTTAATGCGAGAAAAACGGATTATACCGAGTATCATAAAGGTGGCGGTTAAACCGGAAAGGGTAGCGCCGAACATTAAAGCTTCCGTGCTTTTACTGCCGGTGAGTAAAAAAATCAATACTACTCCCGGAAGCGCCGCATGCGAAACGGCATCTCCAAGCAAACTCCGGCGCTCCAGAACCGAAAAGCTGCCAATCAAGCCGCTTATCAATCCCATCAGCACGGCTCCCAGCGAAACCACGCGGAATGTATAGTCTCCGAGTAAACTTAATAATCCCTTCACCTGTTTTTACCCCCTCTCTTTGCAGGTTCCGTTCTCCGATAGGTCAAACGGACATTTTCTTCATTAAAAGTATCCCTCATCGGTCCGGAGGCAATTACTTGGATATTGAGCAGAACAACCCAATTAAAGTATTCCTTTACAGTCTGCAGGTCATGATGAACTGCCACAACGGTTTTGCCTTGAGCTTGAATATTGCGCAGTAAATCTACAATTGCAAGCTCCGTTCGGGCATCCACCCCCTTAAAGGGTTCGTCCATCAGATATAAATCGGCCTGTTGTGCAAGTGCCCGAGCTAAAAATACACGTTGTTGCTGACCGCCGGAAAGTTGGCGTATTTGTCGCGAGGAATAGTCCATCATACCTACCTTTCGAAGCATATCCCGCGCTATTTCATAATCCTCGCTTCGTGGTCTGCGGATCCAGCCGAGATGTCCATACCGACCCATCAGTACCACATCAAGTACCGTGGCGGGGAAATCCCATTCCACACTTTCGCTTTGTGGAACATAAGCAATGTCGGTGGCGGGTTTTTCTCTATCTGACGGGAAGAATCGGATTCTGCCGCTAATCCTCGGAACAAGCCCGAGAGCGGATTTAATAAGAGTGGTTTTTCCCGCCCCGTTCGGTCCGAGGATGGCAACCAATTGCCCCTCCGGAATATTTAAATCAACATCCCAAAGTACCGGGTTTTCAGCATAGGCTACAGTCAAATCTTCAATTTCCAAAACATTTTTTCTTTTTATCTCGTTGTTCTTTTCGCCGATGTTGTCGACATTGTTGAGAGATGTAGTTATGAAGCTGTCGGAACTGCTTTGAGTATCGTCGAGAGAGCCCGAATATAGCTCTCCGCCGATATTTAAATCTAAACCTCGGGAATTCACAAATACATAGTTACCTAATATGTCTAAAAAACAGTTCACTTATTCCACCTCTTATTCTTTTACATAGTTCCCAAAACATTTATACTTTTCTTTTCGTTGACAGTTTTTCATCCTTCCGATTTTAACGATTCGACGATGGTATCTATATTTGCGCGAAAAGTAGCGATGTAGCTGTCGTGTCCGCTTTGAGCATCGCCGAGAGAATCCGAATACAGTTCTCCGCCGATTTTTACGTCAAAGCCTCGGGAGTTCACTGCCGCCTGCAAAGCCTCAACGTTGCGGGGAGGAATTGATGTTTCTATAAATATGGCCTGAATGCGCCTCTCGGCAATAAAGTCGGCAAGCTCAATCATATCTCCGGTGCCCGCTTCGGTTGTCGTACTTATTCCCTGAAGCCCCTTTACCTCAAAGCCGTAAGCGTGCCCGAAATATTGGAAAGCGTCGTGTGCGGTAACCAATACGCGCATATCTTCCGGAAGTTCGGCAACACGAATTTTGATGTAGTCATCCAATTCTTCAAGCTCCGTGATATACAAATCGAGTTGTTCTCGGTAGATATTTTCTCCGTCCTTGTCCAGTTCGCACAACCTGCCACAGACATATCTTGCGGCATCCTGCCACAAAGAAACATCAAACCATACATGCGGATCAAAAATATCCCGATTTTCTTCGTCACGCAGAAGTCGACTTGAGTCAAGACCGTCCTCCAGGCTGATGACTTTGCGACCGTTCTTTTTAAGAGATTCCAACACATCCCCCATTTTTCCCTCCAGATCAAGCCCGTTAATTAAGACGATATCCGCATGTTGCAGGAGATCAACATCACCTGCGCCGGCCTTATACAAATGCGGGTCGACACCCGGACCCATTAAACCTGTTACCTCGAGACGCCCTTTACCCATATTTTCCGCAAGGTCGGCCAGCATGGTGGTGGTTGCCACCAATTTAAGGGGTCCGGGTTGTTTGTCGGTTTTGCACGCCGTCAATCCGCTTACAACAAGCAGAATTGCAAGCATTATAACAATCTTGTTTTTCATGTTTTCTCCTTTGTAATAGTTTTAATCGGCAGTTTGATGTATCTTCTACCGATTCAAAGTGATACTAAGTCCGACATTATTAAATATATAAATCCATTTTTGACGGATAATCTTTGATCCATGTAAAATGCGCCTTAACATTAAAAAAGAAAGTTGCGCCTTGAATACAAGGCGCAACAGGGGAGTGGTCTATTGTTTATTATGAAGTCAGCTTTTCCGCCAATCGGCGACAGGCTGCAAGCCCTTCTTCGTCCGGAGTCAGATGACAAATCAACCCTTCGGCAACCATCACCGCGCCAAGTTCTTCACATTCTGCCTGCCAATTTCGCATCCACTCGCCGTCGCCCCAGTCATAGGATCCGAAGAGTGCGACTTTTTTGCCGGACAGCTTTCCCTTGACGCTGTCGAACATTGGGGCAAAATCGTCTTCTTCCAGAACTTCCGCTCCCATGGAAGGACATCCGAAGGCTATTGCGTCGTAGTCGGAAACAAAATCAACATTAAACTTGCTCGATTGAAACAAATCCGCGTTACAGGCCTTGGCAATCTCCTCAGCCATCGCCTCGGTGTTGCCGGTTCCGCTCCAGTAAACCACAGCAATTTTGGACATTAAATAAACCTCCTTGTTTTTATATGTCAGTCAGCATAAATCAGCTGCAAAACACTTTGTCCCTGCCGAAAACATTCAAGACAGTGTTCCCGGCATCTTTTAAATAAATCGAAACGTTCACGAGCCCTTTCAGGTTGGGAATATACCTTCCAGAGACCGCAGAGAGTATAGCCTTTACCTTTGTTTGCGATAAAACCCGTTACATCTTCAAGAGGGTATCCTAAAAACAGGCCGAGCTCGTGAGGGAAGGTGTTGTTTTCCTCCATTTTTTTAAGCAGATGAGCAATGTTTGCCTCGTGTCCTTCGTCCACAGGATAACCCAAACCGCAGAGAAAACATCTAAGGTCGCAATCGTCTAACATGGCTTCAATCATTTTCGGTCTGTATACGAAAATCTGCCTTGCGCCTTTCTTTCTGTCTATCATGCAGATACGTACACCTTTATCCGAAAATGCTCTGTCCAATGATGAAAGGACTGTCTGAAAATCATTAAAGCCGGAAGGACGATAGGTAAAGAGACTTCCTGCTTTGTATCCCTTTAAAGTTGCCGATGTATGATGCACTATAAGTTTTTCAAAGGCCTCTCTCATGTACAGTACCTACTTAAAATTCATTAGTTAGCCTTTGCTAACTAATGGTTAGCATAAGCTAACTCAAGTGAATTGTCAAGTGTTTTCTGTTAAAATATAAATTTTTTTCATATCTGCAGAAGGTTTACTAACTGAGGTTGCTAAAAGAGCCTTGAAAATTAACTATGAAAATTTCTCAAATAAATTTCAGGTCTAAAAATACATTTTTGGTAATTTGTTTTACAAAAAATGAAAATTACACTTTACTTTTCTAAGCGAACATGATATTATTCTTTTAATGTAGTTAGCAAAGGCTAACTGCATGGACCATCAGATGACCTTTACAGGTCAGAGGAGATTACCATGCTATGCTGCTTCAGAAGCTGAACATTAAGAATTACCGCTTTTTCCACCCCTATTCGATAAAACAATTTTCTTTTTGTTAAGCATTTTGAAGTGACAATTCATCGAAGCAGCTGTCGGTAAGACAGAAACTAATTTAGCCACAATTTTCACTCTCTTTACAGTTAATTTTCTCTCCTTCCTTACCGACAGCTTTCTCCTCGCATCTAAACGATATTAAGATAGGATTAATAGCAAAAGGGAAATCAAATATAATTTTTAACAGTCTTTGTTTTATTTTGATAAATTAGATATTAGAGAATCGAATATTTTCAATGCTTTAAAGTGTTATACACTCGTATCTGAATTAACAAACAGCAAGCACAGACCTGTCAAATTTTATTTTAGCGGTTGGCTCAAATAGATTTTTCTCTTTTAAACCGGGACGGACGATGAAAGAATTATAAATAAAGTATATAAACAGTTTTATCTATCCTTGAGGAAACGAGCCGGAAGGTAGCCGAACTAAGCCGCAATCTCTCCTGCGGTGAACGCAATCGGCTATCTTTGGCTTTCGGGCTATTGCGAGACAGTGTGTTCTCACTCCCGACGAGACGATTTCAAATGTTGATTCGGAGAACATCTAACTGTTCGAGGAGTATATGCCGGACATTTTGTAAAGACAATATCCTGATTATCTTACAGTTTTTCGGTCATTCAACACAGGTGAGGACAGAATTTACAGGCTGAGGGAGGAAAAGCTTTTAAGCGGTATTCGATGTGACCATGTCTCTCGCTTTTAAAAGGGGAACCCGCATGAAAATCAGCAATAAAATCATAATGGCTGCGATGTGGCTGATGCACTATTTAAACCCGCCGGCTAAAGATGTCGACGAGATTTTTGCGCATGCTAAAAAGCACAATCAAAAACGGCACTTCAGACTGCCGAAGAGCAGAAGGACAGACTATAAGGTCAAAAAAATTCAAACCGGTAAGGGAAGCTATCCCTGTCTCCGTATGAAAAGGAAGAACAGTAAAACCGATAGAGCCGTCCTGTATATATGCGGAGGGGGAGGGGTGTATGACTACTGTCGCGCCCAGCTATTCCTCGCTAAAAAGCTTCTTAAGCGGGTGGAGGCGGAAATCTATTATCCTTTCTACCCGCCCTCAACCGTCTGTTCAATAAGAGAGACACATGCGATGATTTTTGAGAGCTATAGAGCCATGCTGGACGAATACCCGCCCGAAAGAATAGGGGTTGTCGGACTCTCCTTCGGGGGGACGGCGGCAATGACCATGATCTCGTGGAACAATTCTTATAAAAAGGCCCTTCCCATGCCGGCTTTGACGATAGCTCTCTCTCCCGGACATGTTCCGGCGAACCCGGCGGAAAGAGAAATTCTTGAAAGATATCGGGGGCTGGACCCCTTTGTTCCCGTGGAATGGGTGGAAGCTTTCGGATATATTAACAAAGGGGGAGAAGACCTCGAACACTGGCTGACTCATACTGCTCACGGTGATTTCACAAACGCAGGAAAGATTTTGCTTTATTTTGCGGAAACGGAAAGTCTCGCTTATGCGTCATCCATATACGAGGAGTCGCTTAAAAGAGCGGGGGCGGATTATCGTATTCATCTGGAGCCCGACATGCCCCATTGTTACGGGATTGCAAGGATAAATAAAGCATCAAAAAAAACCTATGATGAAATCACGGCTCTTTTAAACGGTCTTTAATATCTATGATAAAACACATGGACGAGTGCAAAGAGTGGCTTTTGTTTAAATGTTTCGCAAGACTCAAACTTTTGTCAATCGGAAGTTGACAAAAGTTTTTTCCATTTGCGCTGTCTGTGGCTGTAAAACGCCTTTGCCCACAGCGCCACAAAGGGAGTCTTCCAACCCGCTTCGATCTCCACCTCGTCGGTATAACGCGTTCTCTTTCCGTCAACCGACTCGAGATAAATCCGATGATCCCAAACGGGTATATGAGCATTATGTTCTTTGGTGCAGATGCCGGAGTCCCTACAGCTGTACAGGACATTAATAGTATGGATGCCCAGCGGAATAAAACCGAAGAGGTAAAACCGAAAGTTAAATACCGAACCCTCAACCCACTTAACCTGTTTTTTATCAACGGGAATAAATCTCGCATACGGCGCGGCAATATATTGCAGCGTTTTAAGTTTTTGCAACCTGAAAAACACCTCTGATTTTTCCGCATCAAGCAGAGTCGTTTTGATTACTGTTCTTTTCCGTCTGCGACCTTTCATCTGTATCCGTCCTCAGCGCCTTGTTCATCAAAAAATGTATCCACATTCCGCCCTCTTTGTATAAACAGGGCGTTCTTTTTATTTCAATAATCTGTAGTTCAGGGAGAAAGGAAACAAGTGTTCGCATATTCTGTTCCGTCATGTTCGTCATGTATGAACCCAATTGCTCGCGGTACCCTTCTTCTTCGCCCTCCATAAAGCTTGCATAAAGATATCCACCGGGTTTAAGTGCAGCTGTAATGCGTGAAAACGCATCCGGCATCGCAAAACTCGGTATGTGTAGAAGAGAACAACATGCCCAGACAGCATCATATAAAGCCAAATCCGTCAGCTGGTCGAAGCGGAGATTTCTAACCGGGATACCTAGTTTTTCGGAGGCGATTCGGCAAAGGGATAGGGAAGCATCTAGAGCACTGATCTGAAAGCCAAGTTGTTGAAAAACCGCGCTGTAATGACCGGTTCCGCAACCAAGGTCTAAAATATGATTGCCCCGCTCTAAATATGGCAAGAGGAATTCTTCCCACGAAGGATAGCGTTCTTCGGCGATTTCTTCGCTTTCATCCGCAATTCTATCATAATTGTCGATGGTTTTCTGACAGTACACCTGCTCCATTATAAATGACCTCTCCTTTTATGAAAGTGAACACAATTGCCGAATCCTAAAGTATACAAATAAAAAACGGGAAAGTCGGATGTTGTCTGATATATAAAACGAATTAATTCTGTTCAGGAGTGGAAGCTTTTCGGCAGACGAAGCAGGCGATTCCCTTGACATTGCTAATATTTACATCGGCGTAGATGCTTTTAAGTCTGTTTTTCAGACTGTCCTTTGTTTCGTAGGGCGGGACGAAAAGCTTCATCGGCTGATAGATACTACGGATAATGCAATCGGTTCGTTTTCGCAAACCCTTTACATAGAAACATCCGCAGAATATACCGCCGTTTTTAAGCACGCGAAAAGTTTCTTTGTATGCCGCCTCCTTATCGGGAAAGGCATGAAAACCGTTGAGCGAAACCACCACATCAAAACTGCAATCCTCAAACGGCATATTGCCCACATCTCCTTGTTTAAAGACGATATTTTTGAGCCCCAGCCGTTTCGCTTTTGTCTCGGCTTGAGCCATCATGTCAGGTGAGTAGTCGACACAGGTGATTTTTGCAGCGGGAAGTGTCTGATAGACCGGCATGGTCAGAATACCTGTTCCGACAGGAACCTCCAGCAACCGTCCCGAAAACCTTTCGGGAATACCGGAAAGAGCCCGGGTTTGATATTCCGCACAATCATCCGCATTCATATCCCAAACCAGGCGGCTGACGACCCTGCCGAGAAAGGTGGAACAGGTTATCATACCGTCATAAAAACCGTTGCTGCCGATATGCCGATAGGCGTTGCGGATGCTGTCTTTTCGTTCGACCATAGTTATACTATCTTTCATTTCAGAAACCTGCAGAGTTTGTCATAGAAATTATTCTAAAACTGCATCGAATCCGAGATCGTCGAGCAGCTCTATCGCCAAATTCACTTTGCCGTCGTCCACCCGGACTATTCGATTCTCCAAGCTTATCTCGAAACCGATTTTCTCGGTTTTGAAAGCCGAACTTATCCTGTTTACGCAGTTAATGCAGTGCATTTGTTCTACCTTTAGTGTCTTCATATAGGTTTTCTCCTACCAGTTTGTATTTATCCAAAAATTTGATTGAGGTTAAATATATTGTCGCTAAAGAAATTTTTATACCTTAGATTCTAAAGCGGTTATATTTTTTTTGTTTTCAGTCTCAATGCATTGCTGACGACGAATAGGGAACTGAGGCTCATTGCAAGCCCTCCGAACATGGGAGAGAGCAAAATATTAAAAGAAGGATATAGCAGACCTGCCGCAATCGGTATGCCCAATGTGTTGTAGAAAAATGCCCAAAAGAGATTCTGCTTTATATTTTTTATGGTGAGGCGGCTTAATTTTATCGCCTTCGCCACATCGGAAAGATCCGATTTCATAAGTACGATGTCCGCGGAATCTATCGCTATATCGCTTCCGCTCCCTATGGCACAACCTACATCTGCCTGAACGAGAGCGGGCGCGTCGTTTATTCCGTCGCCGACCATCATTACGATTTCTCCGGACTGTTGATATCGTTTTACGACATACGCCTTTTCGGTAGGCAACACCTCTGCAACAATTTCGTCCACTCCAG
>JGI24710J26742_10004274_pt1 | contig 11794 bp, 12 predicted proteins | sample BioPla2DNA2_FD_26742 | JGI IMG/M metagenome (IMG submission 26742) | reverse complement strand
AGTAAATATTATCGTTATCAATACCACAGTTGGAAAGTCCGCTTCTCTGGTGTGGCTAGCGGGGAGTACCTACGGGAGAAACTGGACCAATGTCATGACCCTCTTAGTTGCCATCCTAACCCTAGGCCCTATAGCCTGGCTACTTTGTAGGAACCTTGACGCTGTTATGCTTGGACAAGATATTGCTACAGCCATTGGGACAAATGTCCAAAGGATAAGGCTGCTAAGCTCCCTAGTCGGGATCCTGCTAGCTGCTATAGGGGTAGCTACAGTGGGGACAGTGGGCTTTATAGGTCTATTGGCCCCCCATATGGCCAGGTTCTTAACTGGTATAAAACACAGGAAAAACTTAGTTGTTACTGGCCTTTTAGGTGGCCTCTTGCTAATGACTGCTGATTTAATTGGCCGGGTAGTTATATATCCAAGCGAGATCCCATCGGGCTTAGTGGTATCCATTATTGGTGCCCCATACTTTCTATGGCTCCTTTATTCTACATCAAAGCTTAAGAGGTGATTTTTTATGAAAAACATAAGGGGAAGTAAGCTAACCCTAGGTTATGAAAATACAGTAATAATAGACGGGGTTTCGATAGAGTTTCCCATGAATAAAATAACTATCCTGATAGGAGCAAACGGCTGTGGCAAGTCCACTATGGTCAGGTCCTTTGCCAGGCTCCTAAAGCCCATGGAGGGTCAAGTCCTCCTAAACGGGAGAAACATCTCTACCATGGTAAACAAAGATATATCCAAGGAGCTAGCCATCCTACCTCAAAACCCCATTGTAGCAGGTGGGATTACAGTCAAGGAGCTAGTGGAAATGGGTAGGTTCCCCTATCAAAACTGGCAAAACAAGCTAAAGGCTGAGGATAAGGAAATGGTAGAAAAGGCCCTTAAGGACACCAATATGCTCGAGTTTAAGGACCGAAGGCTTGACTCCTTATCAGGTGGACAAAAGCAAAGGGTCTGGATTGCCATGGTGCTAGCCCAGGGGACAGATATTATCCTCCTAGATGAGCCTACAACTTTTTTAGATGTAACCTACCAGATAGAGATCCTTGACCTAATCTACAAGCTAAACAGGGAGGAAGGAAAAACAATTGTTATGGTGCTGCATGATTTAAACCTAAGCTCTAGGTATGCAGATCATATGATTGCCCTAAAGGATAAGAGGGTCTATAGGCAGGGTACGCCTGACCAGGTTGTGACCAAGGACCTAATAAAGGATGTGTTTGGTATGGACTGTGAGATTATAAAAGACCCCTTATACAAAACCCCCATGCTAGTACCCTATAGTCAGGCCATTTGGTCATCTAGCCCTGCTAGCCAAGCCATTTAGTCTTCAATGTCCTGCCAGCTAAGATATTGTCAGCTGTACTTTTTAGCCAAGCCATTGCGCCATCTATAGGCCTACTAGTAAGGTCGTTTAGCAATTTATGCCTGCTAGCCAAGCCATTTTATCAGTCATGCCCTGCTAGCTAGGTCTATAAGCTAGCCCTACTAGCCTTGTCTTGAAAAAATGGTTGTTTCTTGTATAATCAAGCTATATAATAGTAGCTAGGTAATATTAACCATAGGGCTAAGGCTCTTATAGAAAAAGGGTGGGGAGTGGTGTAGCTTGAGATTTGACAAGTATTCCTTTGAACAATACAGTCAGGATCCAAAATCAATCAGTAACTTTTTAATGGAGGGTGAGCAGGTCCTTTGGGCCGGCAAGCCAAAGAAAAATGCATTTGTTATAAACAAGTCCTTGAAGATGTTTCCTATTGCCCTTATTTGGCTCCTTGTTGATTCAATATTCATAGGTGCGATTATAGCTAGTGGCGAATTTGCTAACGTTTTCTGGTTCGTGATTCCCTTTTTCGCTGTACACCTAATACCTGTTTGGATGTGGCTAGGCAATATCCTAGGTGCAAATAGGCGCTGGAAAAATACAGAATATGCAATCACAGACAAAAGGGTAATACTGCGAACTGGTGTTTTAGGCTATGAGCTTAATAATATTTACTATACTGATATTGAAAAGGTAAATCTTACTACAGGGGTTATTGACCGTATGCTAAAGGTAGGAGATGTTCACCTTGAGATAGGTGAGGGAAAAGTATCCATTCTAGATATTGAGGATGCCTTTGAGGTCTATAAAATGCTACAGAAAACTGTTCTTGATATCCGGTCAGATATTCATTTCCCCAATGAGTTAAGACCTGATGTAAACCCTGGCTACAGGACAAGCTATAAGGGTTTTGAAGAACAATAAATAAAAAAAGAATAAAAAGTCGTCCAGGCTATAAATGACTCCTGCAAGTAGCTAGCTATCCCACAGCTAGAAATACTAGGCTGTCATATGCTTGGGCGACTTTATTGTTTTTACATTTTCATATAGCTAGTCTGATAGCCTTTAGTATTAGTCTATTTAGCCTATTTAGCTGGCCTACACCAGGCCCAATAGCCTAGCCCCCGAAGCTACTAGAAAGCATATAATTATGCCAGTGATAGTAGGTATTGCAAAGGACAAGAGGGTCCATTTTAGGCTTTGGGTCTCCTTGCGGATGGTAAAGAGGGTGGTCCCACAGGGCCAATGGTTTAGGGTAAAAATCATGGTACAGATGGCGGTCAGCCAGGTCCAACCCTTGGCTACTAGGAGCTCTCTTAGGGCATCTAGGCTATCTAGCTCTAGGATATTTCCTGTTGCCATATAGCTCATAATTATGATAGGGATAACAATCTCATTTGCAGGAAGGCCCAAAATAAAGGCTAGGATGATATAACCATCCATACCAAGGAGGCGGGCAAAGGGGTCTAAAAAGCCTGCTCCATGGTCAAGTAGGCTGATGCCCCCTGCCTTGACATTTGCCATAAGCCATATAATTAGTCCTGCAGGTGCCGCCACCATAATGGCCCTAGCTAGGACAAAGAGGGTCCGGTCCAGTAGGGACCTGACCAAAACCCTGCCCACCTGAGGCCTCCTGTAGGGGGGTAGCTCCAGGGTAAAGGAGGAGGGTAGCCCCTTTAAAATAGTCTTTGATAATAGTTTTGATACAAATAGCGTAATTATTACCCCCAAAATGATTGAGGCTAGGACTGCCAGGCTAGGTAAGAGACTGCCAAGGCCAGAGGCTAAGGAGCCCCCTATAAATATACTAGCCATGGCTATTAAAATGGGAAAACGACCATTGCAGGGAACAAAGTTATTGGTTATAGTGGCAATTAACCGCTCCCTAGGCGAATCAATAATCCTACAGGCTACAACTCCTGCAGCATTACAGCCAAAGCCCATACACATGGTTAGGGCCTGCTTGCCATGGGCACAAGCCCTTTTAAAATAGTAGTCAAGCATAAAGGCGACCCTAGGCAGGTAGCCTAAGTCTTCAAGCAGGGTAAAGAGGGGGAAAAAGATAGCCATGGGCGGCAGCATTACTGACACAACCCAGGCAAGGGTCCTGTAGACACCAAGCACTAGCATGTCTTTTAGCCAGACTGGGCTGGCTAGCTGGTCAAATATATAAAGGAGTCTTTCCTCTATAAAAAATAGTCCCTTGGCCAGCAGTTCAGATGGAATATTTGCCCCTTCAATCGTAATCCAAAATATTAGGCCAAGAAGCCCTATCATAATCGGGATGCCAAAGGTCTTTGAAGTTAAAATCCTATCTATCTTTCGGTCCATGTAGCTAGCCTTTTCACTTGATGTAATGACCCTTTTACTAACGGACTCGGCAGTCTTTACTAGGCTAGTAACTATCCGGTCCCTAAGGTCCCCTAATCCTTTATTTTCATCTAATCTAGCCCGAGCCCTTGCTAGTCCCTCCTGTAGCTTTTCATCCTCTGCTAAATTGTAGGCCAGCTGGTCTTTTATAGATCTAAGTAGGCTCTCATCCCCTTCTAGTAGGCGAAGGGCTAACCAGCTACTGTTTAGTTCATGACCCCCAATAGGCTGAATGAGGGGTTCAAATTCTGAGATTAAGGCCTCCAGGTCATTGTCATATGTGATTTTCACTGGTTTTGGCCTGACTTTTCCGCTGGCTACCTTTGCAATAGTAGCCTTTAGCTCATCTAGGCCCTGGCCGCTCCTAGCAGCGGTTGCAACTACTGGTATGCCTAAAAGGTCAGATAATCTATCTAGCTTTAGTGAAATGTTCTTTCTCCTAGCCTCATCCATAAGATTTACACATAATATAACCCGGCTTGTAATCTCAGTGATTTGTAGGACCAGGTTTAGGTTTCTTTCAAGACAGGTGGCATCTGCTACCACCACTGTTGCATCTGGATTGCCAAAACAGATAAAGTCTCTTGCTAGCTCCTCTTCTACAGAACTTGCCAAGAGGGAGTAGGTGCCAGGTAGGTCAACTAGTATATAGCTTTTGTTTTGGTAGCTATAGGTCCCTTGTGCATTTGTGATAGTCTTTCCAGGCCAATTTCCTGTATGCTGCTTTAGGCCTGTCAAGCTGTTAAATACAGTGGATTTGCCGGTATTAGGATTGCCTGCAAGAGCCACTACTATGTCATCTGTAGAGCCAAGCCTTAGGTTAAAGACCTCGCTTAAGGCTGCCCTGCCAGTAGATTGCTTGGTTAAGCCCATATAATAACCCCCTAGTAGCAGTTTAAATTCTTTCTATGAGGACTTTTTTTGCCTCTTCAGACCTTAGGGCTATTAGGGCTCCCCTAATTTCATATGCGACTGGGTCGCTTTTAGGGCTTTTCATTATAGGCCTTACCCTTGTGCCAGATATTAGGCCTAGGTCTAGCAACCTTCGCCGACTTATAGAGTCGCTTAGGACCTGCTTTACCCTACCCGGGCTCCCAAGGGGCAGCTTATCTAGGCTCATAATCTTTATATCCATATAAAACACTTACCTCCTAATATTAAGGGATACCCCTTCATAGATTTAGCTATGGGAAACTTTATTTCCCGTATCTAATAGCTAGGTTATGAAAAGGACATATCCGTAGTTACAAGCAAATAAAAAAAGGGGCAAAGGGACATGAAGGAAAGTGGAGCTTTTTATACAGTAAGGGGCTATCAAATCCTAAACAGTGAAAACAAGCTCTTAACTCCAGCCATGGAGGATTATCTGGAGATGATTTATAGGACCTGCAAGGGGGACGACTTTATAAGGGTAAAGCAGCTAGCTGATAGGCTAAATGTTCGGCCCTCCTCGGTCACAAAAATAGTGCAAAGGCTATACAAGCTGGGCCTAGTAGATTACCAAAGATATGGCATGATAAGGCTGACTGTAGAGGGAAGGACCATAGGGGACTTTCTTTTAAGGAGGCATAGGATAGTTGAAGCAGCTACTTAAAAACCTAGGTGTAGAGGAGAGCCTTTTAAAGGACACAGAACTAATTGAGCATGATATTAGCCTGAGTGCCCTAAAGGCTATGTATGCCTTTAATAGCTTTTGGTCAGAAAGGCCAAGGCCTAAAGGCTGACTACTTAAATTACAGGCTCAAGTTAAAGGACGATTGGATCTAAGAGACTATAATTTTTCATATCTAATTTAGTATAGGCCATAGGCTATTGACAATTTAAGGGGCCTATGCTTTTATATAGTTAGAGGTCTAATTAGATATCTAATTAGCTTTTGATAGTTTAGCTTTAGGAGAAGGATATGGATAAAAAATTTCACAAGCTTTTAATCAAGCTTTCAAACTCACACCATAAAATTTCTAGGAGTCAGTTTGCGGATCTTGGCCTATCCCCAGGCCAGCCCAAAATCCTTGAGGCCTTGAGTGAACTAGGAACCTGTATGCAAAAGGACCTAGCTAGGGCCTGTGACGTAGAGCCCCCTACAATAACTAGCATACTGCCGGCCATGGAGGAAAGGGGCCTTGTTAAAAGGGAGGCCTTGGCCTATGAGTCGGGCAAGCGGGCCTTAGGAGTTAGCCTAACAGATAAGGGAAGGGCCTTAGAGCTAGAGGTAGAAAGGGTAATGGATGAAGTTGAAAAGCTTTGCTTTAAGGGCTTTAGTAAAGAGGAAATAGACCTTTTCCTATCCATGCTAGAGCGGATTTATGAAAATCTAGGGTGATTTAGAGTCAATCAAAGTAAAAGGAGTAGCCCATTGCTAAAAGAAGATACAGTAGAGGAAAGCAAAATTCATAGTACAAAAAAATCTCTGTGGAACAGGTCCTATATTTACCTAATGCTAGTTTCCCTTATAACCAACATGGGCTTTAACATGGTCTATGTTATTATCTCAAAATATGCCCTTAGGATATCAGATTCGCTGTCGATAGCAGGTATTATAGCGGGTATGTTTTCTATATCAGCCCTTGTGGTACGGCCCCTTGCAGGAGTGACGGTCGATAGGGTAAATAAAAAGCAGCTATGCATTTTGGCAAATATCCTAATAGGTATTTCGCTAGTTGGTTATAGCTTGTCTAGAAATGTTCCCATGCTCTTTTTCTTTAGGGTCCTACATGGGGCCTCCTTTGGCCTGGGTAGTACCGTAAACATTGCCCTAGTTACTCAATACATACCCAAGGACAGGATGGGGGAGGGTCTAGCCTATTATGGCCTAGGCCAAGTGGTAGCCCAAGTTGTTAGCCCTAGTCTAGGAGTATATATAGAGGGCAGGTATGGCTTTAGCCTACTCTTTTTGATGATTGCCCTATTATCCTTTACAGGGGCAGGACTATTAACTCGGCTAGACTATACAAAGGATAAAGGGTTAGGTCCTATTGAAAAAGGCCAAAGGCCAAGGCTTAGCCTAAATTCCCTAATAGCTAAGGAGGTTATTGTTTATGCCATGGTAGGAGGGATATTTTCCTTTTCTAATGGTATAGTTAGCTCCTTTCTGATTTTACTAGGAGAGGACAGAAATATTGCCAACGTTAGCCTCTTTTTCTCTCTAGGTGCTATTGTCCTTTTTGTCCTCCGCCTTTTTGTTGGTAGACTTGTGGACAAGCAGGGCCTAAGCCTTATTGTAAATATAGCCCTAATCCTAACTGCAGGGTCTATGGTCCTAATAGGCATAGCCCCTAGCCTTTTAATCCTCCTACTAGCATCAGTTTTAAAATCCATGGGCCAGGGAACAGGGCAGATAGCCCTGCAGACAGAGTCAATTAAAAGAGTTGATCCTGCTAGGGTGGGGGTAGCCACTAGTACCTTTTACATTGGAGCCGATATTGGCCAGGGATTTGGGCCAATGGTGGGGGGCAGGATATCAGATAGCTTTGGCTATGGAACCCTGTTTTTTGTATGTGCCTGCCTAATACTAGCTACAATGCTTTTATTTAATATTTACCAAAGGAAAAGTAGTGTAAGCTATGCTAACAAAAGTTAAGTCTAATATAAATTTTAAAGTGGTTCATCTTTAAAGGAGAGGAGAATCTAAAATGGCAAAAGAAAAGAGTAGGTCTCAAGGGATAGGAGGGGACAAGGCCTTTATACCACTACCGGACCAATACCGAAGGGAGAGTGCGAAAAAGGGAGTCATAGAAAGCATATACTATGAGCTAGCAAGCCTTGTAAATGGGACTAGCAAGCATGCCAATGTCTATCTTCCCTATGGCTACAACCAGGCTGACAAGGAAAAAAGCTACAAGGTCTTTTACCTGCTTCATGGGGGCGGGGAGGATGAGAACCTCCTATTTGGCGGCCCAGGGGAGAACAGGGAGCTTAAAAACATCTTGGACAATATGATAGCAAATGGGGATATTGAGCCCTTGATTGTTGTTACTCCCACCTTTTATGGCGATAAAAAGAAAAGGGAAAACGATCCCGTCCTTTCCCATGTGCAGGGTCTAGACCATCCCCTGCCCATAGTGGAGACGGACTTTTTCTACGAGGAGCTTGTTGAGGACCTAATCCCCTATGTGGAGACTAGATACAATAGCTACCTCTTATCAAAAGATGAAAAAGGCATAAAGGCTAGCCGGGCCTATAGGGCGATTGGAGGCTTTTCCATGGGCTCTGTTGCCACCTGGTCAACCTTTCTAAAGGCCNTAGACTACATAAAGTACTTTGTTCCCCTATGTGGAGACTGCTGGGCCTTGGCCCAAAGGGGTGGGGGAGAAAAGGCGGTAGAAACAGCCGAACTTTTAGCAAAGGCTAGCAAGGATGCTGGCTTTAGTAGCAAGGATTTTTACCTGCTTTGCGCCTGTGGCAAGGAGGATATTGCTTATCCTAATATGAAACCCCAGATAGAGGCTATGAAGGAGATAGGTGACCCCTTTGTTTATGGAAGTGATTTAAATGAAGCAAATCTTTACTTTATAGAGGCCGATGGAGGAGTCCATAACTGGCACTGGGTCAACCAATTTATATACAATGTGCTACCTGACCTATTTAGGGCCTAGTAAAATTTAATCGATTTTATAAAATTAGCCCCCGCTTTTAGCTTAGCAGGGGCTTTTGTGTTTAGTCTACATCAAAGCCGTAGCCTCTTATGACACCTTTTAGCTTTTCAATATAGTCTAGGGCCAGCTGGCTAAGGTGGGTCTTTTCATTGGCTATCCAGCCTATTCGCATTTTTTCCTCTGTTAATAGGGGAACGGATATAATGTTATCACCATTTAAGTCACTACTTAAGACCCCTGAGCAGATGGTATAGCCATTTAGACCAATTAATAGGTTAAAGAGGGTAGCCCGGTCGCTAACATGGATAGTCTTTTTTCTAGGTACAGTGCTTAGGATTTCCTCCGAAAAGTAAAAAGAATTGTTTATCCCCTGCTCAAAGGCTAGAAAGGGGTAGTCCTCTAAATCATCAAGAGTAATGGCCTCTCTACCTGCCAGCGGGTGTCTAGAGCTAATAAAGACATGGGGGTCAGCCTCAAAGAGGAGGTTAAAGGTCAGGTGGTTTTCAACTAATAGCTTGTTTATTACCTTTTCATTAAAATCACTTAGGTATATTATCCCTATCTCGCTGCGATAGTCCCTAACATCCTCGATAATCTCATAGGTCCTAGTCTCTCTAAGGGTAAACTCGTACTCATCAACGTCAAGTCCTAGGAGTAGCTCTACAAAGGCATTAACTGCAAAGGCATAGTGCTGGGTAGATATAGTGCATAGCTGCTTTGAGGGCTTTTTGTCCATATAACGCCTTTCTAGTAGCTCTGTTTGCTCAATTACCTGGCGGGCATAGGAGAGAAACTCCCTGCCGTCAACAGTCAGGCTTATGCCCTTGCTTGTCCGGTGAAATATCTCAATCCCAAGCTCATTTTCTAGGTCCTTTATTGCTGCAGAAAGGCTAGGCTGGGTAATATATAGCTGTTTGGCAGCCTCTGTAATAGAGCCATACTCTACAATTTTTATTACATACCGGAGCTGCTGTAGGGTCATGGTATCCCTCCTGTAATATTTGCCCTTTATTATATACAAAACATTTAGCAAGTACAAGGAAGAGGACAAAGTAGCAAGTTGTCCTATAAACTAAAACTGATCTATAGGCTAAAGCTGGTCTGTAACCTTAAGTCCCTAAAATTTAGAAAAAAACAGGCTGCGCAATTAGGCAGCCAATTAACTATTGTCCGATTATCTTGTATAAAAGCTTGTATAAGCTTGTAGCTTCCTCCTGAGTCAGGTTTATGCAAGCGGCCATCTGCACAGGGATATTGAGAGCCTTTTCCTTTAGCTTAAGCCCCTCTTGGCTCAAGTGGATATTTACAATACGCTCATCATCCTTTGACCGCATCCTCTTGACATAGCCCTTGGCCTCTAGCCTTTTTAGTAGAGGGGTAAGGGTACCTGAATCAAGATATAGGTATGCACCTAGGTCCTTTACACTTATTACTTTTTTGTCCCACAAAACCATCATGGCGATATATTGAGTATAGGTCAGGTCTAGTTTCTCAAGAAAGGGCTTATACTTGCTGACCACCTCTTTAGATGCGACATAAAGGGGAAAGCAGAGCTGCTTTTCTAGTTTTAATAGGTCTTTACTCACGCAAGCAATCCCTCAATATCTTTTGCCATATCCTCTGGTTCAACGGTTGGCTCATAGCGGTTATAGACCTTGCCCTCTCGGTCTACAAGAAACTTGGTAAAGTTCCATTTGATCTGATCGTCGCCATAGCTATCCTTGTAAATACTTTTTAGCATTGTTTCAAAGCCCTTTGCCTTTAAGCCTTTACCAAAGCCTTTAAAGCCCTTTTGTGAGGTCAGGTACTGGTATAGGGGTATGGCATTTTCGCCGCGGACTTCAACCTTTTGTGATAGGGGAAAAGTGACACCGTAGCGGACCTGACAAAAGGTCGCTATTTCCTCATCACTGCCAGGTTCTTGACCCTTAAACTGGTTAGATGGAAAACCTATTATCTCAAGTCCCTGATCCTTATACTTTTCATAAAGCTTTTGCAGTCCCTCGTACTGTGGTGTAAAGCCACACTCACTAGCAGTGTTTACTATCAGAACCACCTTGCCACTGTACTCAGACATTTTAACTGGCTTTCCCTCGATAGACGTGTATTCATATTTATATATTGACATATCTTATCCTCCTAAAAAAGTTTTAAACAATTATATTGTGTGCAATTAATTATATCATACTGCATATTTATGTCAATAGCAATTAGCAAATAATTAGGACCCATTTTTCATTAGCAAATCTATTATATTGGAAAAACATTGTGCACCAATATCCTGGTTTACAAAAGATTGCTTTAATTACAAAAGTGTTGACATAAAATCCAGATAGAGGTATAATACCCCTGTGATCGTAAATACAAACCAAAATGTAGCAACAAGATCCTAAAACTTCATTGCGTTCACTATATTCTTGTACATTTACATATTATTTATTCTGCCATAAGCCCAAATTTATCATTGTTGGTAGTTTAACTTGTATGTCTAGGTGGATACCCTATTAGCTGAGACTTGCTCACCTCCTGTACACAGTAGGAGGTTGATGTTTTGAGTAAATAGAACAAATACGGTGCTCCCCGTAATCTCTAGGAGGTGGTAAATATATAATCAAGCGCCAGGCCACTTTTTACATACTCAATTCAAGACGCTAGTATGGAGCATATAACTGTGTAGCAATCAAGGTGTATTAGAGATAGGGCAAACTAACACACCAGATAAAATAAGTAAGGAGTTTAAAAGGAGGGGTTTTATGAAAAATTCTAGATCAAGGAAAAGAATACTATCATACATAGTTATAATTAGTATGATAGTGATGATGATACCTACAGTGGCAGCAGGAGCGGAGGAAGCTACATATCATGTTGCAGATATTGAAGTTATTAACAATATAATTGATGACAATGGACTAGACTGGGAAAAGGCTCCAGAGGATGGTTCATCGGTTCCAAGTGATTGGGATGACTATGTAGAATGGTCTGAAGGTCCAAGTAATAGGCGAATTACACATTTATCTTTATGGCAGTTAGGTCTATCTGGGACGCTAGATGTAAGAGGTTTAGTTTACCTGTGGTATTTGGACTGCTCTGAAAACAACTTAAGTGAGCTTTATGTAAGTGACTTAAGTTATTTGCTAGCACTGTCCTGCTCTGATAATAATATAAGTAAGTTAGACGTAAGTGGCCTAAGCCAATTGTTGGTACTGGACTGTTCTTTAAACAATCTAAGTGAGCTTGACTTAAGTGGCTTAAGTTATTTGCTAGCACTGTCCTGTGCTGATAATAATATAAGTAAGTTAGACGTAAGTGGCCTAAGCCAATTGTTGGTACTGGACTGTTCTTTAAACAATCTAAGTGAGCTTGACTTAAGTGGCTTAAGTTATTTGCAGACACTGGACTGCTCTAAAAACAAACTAAGCGAGCTAGATCTAAGTGGATTTGACATCTCAGACTTTGAGGAAGTTACAATCGGAGAGCAAACAGTTGAATTGACCCTCAC
>JGI24710J26742_10004266_pt1 | contig 11808 bp, 10 predicted proteins | sample BioPla2DNA2_FD_26742 | JGI IMG/M metagenome (IMG submission 26742) | reverse complement strand
CCTTATAATAAGAATTCTAACAATTATTTTATAACGTATAAATTATAAGAAAAATGAAAAAACATTTAATTAAAATCGTATTAGGATTTATAGTTCTAAACACATGCAATGCCCAATATATGATTCATCATGAAATACTTGACAATGGGACTTTATATGCTTTCACTTTATCAGAAGATCAACAACATTGTATATTTGTAGCAACTACGCAAGTTCAAACGCAAAGTCCTTTTTCACCTCCAACAATGTATTCTAATTGGAAACTCAAAAAAGTTGTTATAACAGTCATAAAAACAGATCTTAATTTCAATGTAATTTACGCACGTTCATTTATTTCTACATTTTGTGGATATCCCAGTCATTGTGATAATCCATCTTTTTGTGATAGTTGCATGCAGGATATTGAAATCTATGACATTATTGAATCCGAAGTTTATTATTATTTATGTGGTAAAAGAAACGATACGGCACTTTTAGTAAAAATACCACATGATCTTACTAGTGGTGCTAATTATTATTATTTTAGTGGGGCAAAATCATTTAATTCATTGTGTTTAAGAGGGGAAGAAATATTTGTTGTAGGACAATCAAGTGATAATACTGGTTGTTGTTATAGAATGAATAAAAACAATCCAAATACCGGTTATGGGTATAAAACAATCGAAACAGATTGGGAATTCCATACGATCTTAAGCTAAAAAAAATAAACGTATGAAACGTATGAAAAATATAAATATTTTACTTGTTTTGTTATTGTATACTATTGGTTTATTTGCACAAGACATAGATATTAAAGTACTTCCCGTATGGGACGGCACAACTGAAGAGGTAATAGCAATAAACGATACGTTTAAAATAACCAATCCTCGCCAATTGGCATGGTTATCGGAACAATATTTCATACCTAATCAAATACATTATCTTAGAAATAAAACTATTTTTATAATGAATGATATGGATTTGGGAGGCAAAAGCACACCCCCTCAATCCTGGATACCTATTGGAATGGGAAATACTACTGATGCCGGCTTTACCACCATTGCTTTCAATGGACATTTTGATGGAAATAATAAAAAAATCATTAATGTATATATTGACAGCATTATGCCTTATTATACGCCATTTCGTCCAATTGGCTTAATAGGAAGCACTAGTTATACTGATACTACAACGATTAAAAACATTATACTTGAGAATATTAATTATAATCTATCCAAAAATATTGATGTAGGAGGAATAGTTGGTAGAAGTTATTATAAACATCACGGAAACAAAACAACCATCGAAAACTGCCATGTAAGCGGAATAATCAGAAGCCACGGTGAACTCTGCGGAGGAATAGTTGGCGGATACTTTACCGACACTGTTCCAACTGATCCTAACATTAAAAATTGCAGTTCCAATTGTATTTTTTATAGAAAAACACAAGATTTTTTTAGTCCTTGGCAGAAAGTTTATGAAATAGCAGGAGAAGGGACAACAGATAATGGAATTATTGAATCTTGCTATGCTACTTATCAAGCTTTTACAACTAATTTTCATGGTTTAGGAAACAAAACACAAAACTGTTATAGTATAAATGGATTTATCGAGCAAGGCAAGGTCTTTGGCGACACTATATACAATTCTTATATAGCAACCACTCAAATAATAAATGAAATAATTGATAGCAATCAACATTCTGTCAATTGTTATTTTGATAGCATTACCTACGGTTCTCAATCAGGAAAAATAATAAAAGGAAGTGCTATGGATACTGCTTTTATGAAAACAGCGGCATTTGTAGACTCTCTAAATCAAGGATTAAGCGAAAAGAAATGGAAGCAAGATTATGCAGATGAACCGATTAACAACGGATTCCCTATTTTAATGTGGCAAAAGAAAAAACAAACCATAAAATGGGAAGTAGCAACTGACACTTTATATGTTGGAGATTATTTTAAGCCCACCGCAACTGCTACATCAGGATTAACTGTCAGCTATTATGTTTACGACTTTTTCAACTGGAATATCATTGGCAATCAGCTTTTTATTACAAATAAAGGAGAAGCTATTTTAATAGCTAAACAAGAGGGAGATAGTATCTACGATCAAGCACCTTGGGTCTATAAAAAATTTTATTTTATCCAACGACAGCAACCCAATGTAGATGTGGAAGTAAAAGAAATTATATCTCCGGTAGCTGATAGTTGTTATGACGAAGGAAGCACTATTTTCTCAAAGCTAAAAATAATCAATCATTCAAGTGAAAAACTAACAAATATTTCGTTGGTTATTAAAATTGACACTTCCAATAAGCATATGCAAACATTTGCAGAAAAAATACTTACTTTAGAACCTAATGAAATTTTGATATACGAAGTTCCTTTCGGATTTAAAGTGCCGAAAAAAACAAACAATAACAAATTCACAACAACTGTCTATATCAATAAAATAGAAAACGATACCAATCAAAAAAATGACACATTAATTATCAGTTCATGCATAGAAAGTGTAAGTATAACAGAAAAAGAAACCATTTATTTTAAAGTTGGAAAACACCAACCCAATCCGGCAAGTACAATTGTTACTATCTCCTATAGTATTCCACAACAAGGAAATATTTTATTAAAAATAATGAACATTAACGGACAACTTCTCTATGAAAAAACAATTTATTCCCTACAAGGCAATCACAAAATAGAACTAAATACAAGTAGCTTATCAAACGGAATATATTACTACACAATGGAATATAAAGAAAAAACCATCACTCATAAAATGCTAATACAAAGATAATTGATAACTTATTATTAAGTCAGATTTAAATTCACGCATCCCACCCTTCCTCCAATGTTTTTTCTTCTAAAAAAATGAAAACAAAAAACACTCTCTTTCTTTAAAAAAAATAACAATTTTTCTGTAAATCAAAAAAAATCACATTATTATCAGGCTATTCATTTATATCCATTGAACATTATTTTAAGTTATTGGTTTTTATATAAATTAAAGTAAGTTAAAAGCATTATGACAAGTTGGAATATTAAAGAAAATTTATTACAAGATATTTTATCAGAAGACGTCGACACATTTCCTTTATTAAATCCTATGGAAATGGAAGAAATTCAGCAATATGAAATTCCATCAACTATCCCTATTCTTCCATTACGCAATACGGTAATGTTTCCGGGTATTGTTATTCCTATAACAGTGGGTCGCGAAAAATCAATCGAATTAGTCAACGACAATCATAAACAAAAAAACCTTATTGGTGTCATTACCCAAAAAGACGAAAACATTCAAGACCCCGGCGAAGAAGATCTTTATAAAATAGGCACATTATCAAGCATTTTAAAAGCCTATCGAATGGCAGACGGCAGTACGACCATCATTGTGCGTGGATTAAGGCTGTTTAAAATAGAAAAAATAACCACTACTCACCCCTATCTTAAAGCTTTAGTATCCAAGTATGAAACCAACGATTTAGATAAAACTATTATCGAAAGCGATAAGTTTAAAGCTACGATGGCTTCTTTAAAAGAAGTAACGGAAAAATATATGAAACTATCTTCCACTCATCATTTTTCTCCTGAAACTATTTTTGCTTTAAAAAACATTGACCATCCGTCTTTTGTAATGAATTTCATAGCTTCTAATTTAGAATTGGATATTTCCGAAAAACAAAACATTCTTGAAACGCAAGATGTTTTAACCAAAGTGAAAACCATTTTAAAAAAGCAAATAAAGTCTCTACAAATGGAAGAGCTTAAAGTACAAATACAAAAAAAGGCGAAAACAGAATTGGATAAACAACAAAAAGAATACCTATTAAATCAACAACTAAAAGTCATTCAAGACGAATTAGGTGATAATACGATTACGCAAATTGTTAAAGATTTAAAAGCCAGAGCCGAAAAAAAGAAATGGAACGAAGATACCAAAAAGCAGTTTGAAAAGGAAATTGCAAAATTAGAGCGAATGCACCAAATGTCGCCCGATTTTACGGTACAATTGAATTATTTAGAACTACTTGTAGATTTACCTTGGAACGAGTATGTTACTACCGATATAAACCTTGATAAAGCACGTCAAATACTCGATGAGGACCATTATGGATTGGAAAAAATCAAAGACCGCATCATCGAATACTTAGCAGTGCTAAAACTAAAAGGCGATATGAAATCTCCCATACTGTGTTTTGTCGGTCCTCCCGGAGTCGGTAAAACTTCCTTGGGAAAATCTGTTGCAAGAGCAATGGGACGAAAATATATTCGTATGTCATTAGGAGGATTACACGACGAATCGGAAATCAGAGGACATCGCAAAACCTATATCGGCGCTATGCCGGGACGTATCATACAAAGCATACGCAAAGCCGAGTCGGCAAATCCTGTTTTTGTTCTTGACGAAATTGATAAAATTTCGGGAGCAATTCATCAAGGCGACCCTTCTTCCGCTATGTTAGAAGTTCTTGACCCGGAACAAAACAGCACTTTTTATGATAACTTTTTAGAAACCACTTTCGATTTATCGAGAGTAATGTTTATAGCTACGGCTAACTCACTCAACAGTATACATCCTGCTTTAGTCGACAGAATGGAAATCATTGACTTGCACAGCTATTTAATGGAAGAAAAAATCGAAATAGCCAAAAGACATTTGATTCCACGTCAAATCAAAGAGCATGGATTAACAAAAAAACACATTGCTTTTTCAGATACTATTATCCAACATATTATTAGTAACTATACCAGAGAAGCCGGCGTGAGACTTCTTGAAAAAACCATTGCTAAACTTATTCGGCACCAAGCATTTCTAATTGCTAACAATAGCAAATATTCAAAAAACATAAACAAAGAACATATCAATAAAATATTAGGAAGTCCGCTTTACAAAAAAGAAAACGACTTAAAAACCAGTAAAGTAGGAATAGCTATCGGTTTGGCATGGACACCCGTTGGAGGCGATATTTTATTTATAGAAACAGCTACATCGGAAGGAAAAGGCAATCTTTCAATTACCGGCAACTTAGGAGATGTAATGAAAGAATCGGCAACCATAGCTTATGAATATTTAAAAGCCAATGCACACACATTTAATATTGATTCAACGATATTTAAAGATAGAGATGTTTTTATTCATATTCCTGAAGGAGCAACACCTAAAGACGGTCCGTCAGCCGGAATTACATTACTAACAGCATTGGTATCTACTTTTACCGGTATTAAACCACGAGATAACATCGCCATGACAGGAGAAATTACATTGCGAGGAAAGATAACTCCCGTAGGAGGAATTAAAGAGAAAATATTAGCTGCAAAACGTTCCGAAATTTACGACATCGTTCTTCCTGCCGACAATAAAAGCAATGTTGATGAAATTGACAAAAAATACATTGAAGGTATGAACTTCCATTATTTCTCTAATATGACCGATGCGCTTAAGTTTAATTTACAGCTATAACAGTCTGTAAACTATAAAAAATCAAAAAAAAGCACAGTTTTTGATATTATTACAGAAAATAAATATACTTTTGTAATTTAAATAATTTTTTATATGAAACGAACATGCCCGACTAATTTTGAAACACAAGTAGATGATTACAAAGCATGTGAGTTCCATACAACCATCAACTAAAAAAATATAGAGGTATGAAGAATTTAATTTTCACTGTATTATTATCAAGTTTACTGATATTTACGAATGCACAAGAAAAATCCATAACCAAAGCCATTCCTTTACCAAGTGTAGATATAAAAACGGTTAACGGTAAAAGTTTTAACACCAAAGACATTCAAAATGATGGAAAACCCATAATCATTTGCTTTTTTGCCACATGGTGTAAACCCTGCATGGTAGAATTAAAATCCATTGCCGAAGTTTACGATGATTGGCAAGACGAAACGGGCGTTAAAATTTATGCCGTTTCCATAGACGACACTCGTTCGAGTGCTAAAGTATTGCCGCTTGTCAATGCTAACGACTGGAATTACGAAGTATTATTAGATGAAAATCAAGATTTTAAAAGAATTTTAAATGTAAACGATATTCCTCATACATTTATATTAAACGGCAATAGGGAAATTATTTGGCAACATACCTCTTATGCTCCCGGTGTAGAAAAAGAATACATACAAGTCGTAAAAAAGATTTTAGAAGAAAAATAAAAAACCAAATGAAAAAAATTTGTTGTATTCTTTTACTATTTACAATAGGAAGTAACGCTATTTTTGCACAAAACAACTTTTTAAACAATGGTAAAATTAGTGGCAATCTACAACTTGACGCTCAATATTATATTCCGGACAGTACCATCGGTGCCGAAAATTTAGAAAACAAAATAAGAGCCAACATTTTCGCCAACATTAATTATATCAACGGAGGATTTTCAGCAGGTTTTCGTTACGAAAATTTTGAATACCCTCTCATTGATTTCGAGAAAATCAATTATGTAGGAAGCGGACTCCCCTATTATTATGCGGCTTACAATCACCAATATTTTGAAGTGGTAGTAGGAAGTTTCTACGAACAGTTTGGAAGCGGTTTGATTTATCGCTCTTACGAAAATAGAAATTTAGGTTACGACAATGCAACACAAGGAGTCAAAGTAAAAGCTAAACCCTATCAAGGAATTACACTCACAGGAGTCTATGGAAGACAACGCAATCTATTCATTAACGAAGGATTGGTGCGAGGTTTTGACATGAATATTTCGTTCAATGAAATATTCAAAAAAATAGACGAATCCAACTTTAGAAGTAGTATCGGCGGAAGTTTTATCAGCAAATTTGAAAGAGACAACGACCCTGATTACAAATTACCTCAAAATGTAGGAGCTTTTGCCGGTCGTGCTTCTTTTGGATATGCAGGTTTTAATCTGCAAGGCGAATATGCATGGAAGTGCAACGACCCCTCGGCAGTTAATAACATGATTTACAAAAACGGAGAAGCACTTCTCTTAACAACATCTTATTCTACAAAAGGATTGGGCATATTTTTAACGGGACTACGTACCGACAACTTCGACTTTCGAACAGTGCGTAATGCCGTAGTGAATAACAATATTATCAATTACATTCCAACACTATCAAAAGAACGCACTTACAATCTTTTAGCCAACTATTCCTACTCATCTCAGCCCACAGGACAAATAGGTTTTCAAGCTGAAATAAACTATAAAATTCCTAAAAAAACAAAAATAGGCGGACGATACGGAACCGATATTATGGTAAATTATTCACGCATACATGATATTAAGAAAAAATATGTTAGCGATGCCTTTATGGACGACGGCAATATGGATTTAAGTGGAACAGACGGTTACACTTCTTCGTTTTTTGCTTTTGGAAAAGAAGTTTTTTTCGAAGATTTTACTTTCGAAATGGGAAGACGCTTCAATAAATCATGGAAATTAATTGTAAGCTATGTTTATTTACATTACAACATAGAAGTTATTGAAGGACATTTTGGTGACCCCAACGTCCATGCACATACCGTTATTACTGATTTAACTTATCAAATCAACGATATACATTCGCTTCGCTTAGAGCTGCAACACATGAACACACAACAAGATAAAGGAAATTGGATGTATGCACAATTAGAATATGCCATTGCACCCCGCTGGTTTTTCTCTGTCTTAGATGCTTGGAATTATGGAAATAAAACAAAAGAAAAGCAAATCCATTATTATAACGTAAGCACTTCATTCGTGTATAAAACTTCTAAATTCAGTCTTAGTTTTGGCAAGCAAAAAGAAGGAATACTTTGCGTAGGAGGCGTCTGCCGTGCCGTTCCTGCATCTTATGGATGTAATCTTTCAATAGTAACAAGTTTTTAATAACATAAAAAATGAAAAAAATCATCTTTACTTTTTTAGCATTAAATCTTATCATTGCAGTGAATTACAACTGCGATAAAATAGAAAAACCATACAAAGTAACAGAAAATCCTCTTGACACTCCCGATTTTCCTGCGTTAACAATGCCCATACAAAAATATTTACTAGAAGATTTTACAGGACATACATGCGTCAATTGTCCACAAGCTCATAAAATAGCCGATGAAATAAAAAACGAAATGTGCGATACGCTCATTGTATTAGCTATACATGCAGGAAATAATGCCGAGCCTATTGCTGCACCTTACGATGCAGACTATAGAACCGAATTAGGTAATCGTATTACGAGTGATTTTAATGTAAGCGACTATCCTTCAGGAATGATTAATCGCAAAGTATTTGATTCAACCCGAGTCCTTAGCAGAAACGTATGGAAAGCAAATCTAAAAAACATTCCACGTCAAACACCAAGTATAGGTTTACAAATACTAAGTGCCGATAAATCTTCCGATTCTGTTAATATATTTGTAAAAACAACTTTTTTAAGCAATTCGAATAAGAATTTAAAACTATTTGTAGTGTTAACAGAAAGCGGCATTGTGTCTGCACAAAAAAACAATACTTCTGCTATAGGTCCAAGACCTGACATTCTTGATTACAAACACAATCACATGCTTCGCTCACACATTGCACCTATAGAGGGAAGTATAATAGCAACATCCGACACTCCTATTTCTGAAAATGAATATGTTATTAAAGGTTATACATTGTATTTGAAAGGAAAACCTTGGAAACTTGATAATTGTTCTATTATTGCCTTTGTAATAGATTGTAATACACAAGAAGTTATTCAAGTAGAAGAAGTTGATTTTTAAAGAATATTTGCTAATTGTTCTTTTATTTTTTCTAATTCGTCTTTCATCTGTACTACTTTTTGCTGAATATTAGCTTCCAACGATTTAGACCCTAAAGTATTAATTTCTCTTCCTATTTCTTGGCAAATAAATCCTAATTTTTTACCATTGGATACGTTTTCTTGCATAGTTTCAATAAAATATTCGCAATGCTTGAGCAATCTAACTTTTTCTTCCGTAAAATCCATTTTTTCAATATAAAAAATCAGTTCTTGTTCAAATCGGCAAGGATCACAAGTTAGATTTTGCTCCGAAAAATCATTGAACGATTTTTGTAGTCGGTTTTTTATGGCACTAATACGTGCTTCTTCAAAAGGCGTGATTTCATCTAAATATTTTAAAATCATATCAATATGCAACTTGAAATCACGTGCTAAAACTTCTCCTTCTTTCTCTCTGCATTGATTCGTTAAATGACAAGCCTCTGTTATTGTTTTCTCTAACAACTTCCATTCTTTTGCATTGTTTTCTATTACCCCTGTTTCAACAACATCAGGAATATTCATAGCAATAGAAAAAATATCCGTATCCGATATATTAATAGCTAAGTCGGTACTAATTTCTTTTAATTCTTTAAAATGTTTTTTTAAGGCTATCGGATTGACAGTATAGTTATTAACAGAACAGCCGTCCTCTTCTATCGTTATTACACATTCTATTTTTCCTCTTTCCAATAAATTTGAAATCAATTTTCGAATATCATTTTCCATTTCTCTTAACTCGGAAGGAAGTTTAATGGAAAAGTCAAACTGCTTAGAATTAACACTACGAATTTCTACAAGGCAAGTTTTATCTTGCTTTTTATAGCTAGCATTCCCAAATCCTGTCATTGATTTTATCATAAGCTAATATTTATAAATTTTCGGCAAAGATACTGAAATTAACTTTACCATATTTTCGCTTTTGATAAAATTTAGGATATTGCCCGTAATCAATAGCAAGAGAATGTTCGATAATTAAAAAACCATCTTCTAATAAGAGATTGTTATTCAGCACTAAATCGGGTAAAAGCCCATAATTATCCCAATCGTAAGGCGGATCGGCAAAAATTACATTGTATTTAGTTTTACAAGATTTTAGAAAATCAATGACATCGGCTCTAATTACATGTACATTATCGAATTTTAATTTGGTAATTGTTTTATGAATAAAGTTAATACACTGTTGATTATTATCTACTGCCGTTACGGATAAAGCCTCGCGTGCTGCAAATTCATAAGTCATATTACCTGTACCGGCAAATAAATCTAAAACTTTAATATTATCAAAAAAGAAAAAATTATTGAGAATATTGAATAAACTTTCTTTTGCCAAATCGGTAGTAGGTCTTACCGGCAAATTTTTAGGTGCGATAATATGTTTTCCTCTATGATTACCGCTAATAATTCTCATAATAATTTGTATTTAAAATAAATCACAAAAATAATGACTGTTTTCTACTAAAGCTAAACCTGTATTTTTATCAATCAGCGTATCTTTAAAATACTTTTTAACCATTTGGAAAACAGGCGACTCTTCTTCTATATGTCCTATCATCATTATTTGTACTTCTTCCGTTTGCACAAATATTTTACGAATAAAATTCACGATATAATACGTAAAATCCAACTCATTAGCAAAAGAAAATCCATTGGCAGCTAAAAAATTATTCCTTTCGACTGCCAATACTGTAAAATGCTTATTTTCGACAAAAACAAGTATTTTCTTTTCAGTTTGATTATAATTGTTAATCAGTTGAAATAAATTAGAAATAGTCGTTTTTAGTAAAAATTTCGGAAAATACTCATCTATTGCCTTTTTCAATGCATCTTCGCAAATAGAAAAGTTGTAAAAATCATAAATGTCAATCCATTCCGTAATAGAAGAAAACAACTGACTATTAGGTGTTAACGTGGCTATTAAAGCATCTTCATTTTTTTTATCATAAAAATCTTTAGGGATTTGTGTGTTTATCTTATTATAAAGATAAAATATATTTTTCTTACATTCGAGCTGTAAGTTTTCATTAATTTCAGCAATTTGCGCTATTAAATCTCTATTATTGTAAGATGAAGGTAACTTATATTGATTTAGCAAATATAAATCCTTGGTTTCAGCATGACGAATAGCTATTGTTACTTCATTCGAAAGCAAACGTATTGATTTCGTGTAATTTGCTATATTAACATTCTCTTTATCACTCTTATAAGTAAAAACCAAGGAAATAAGTTCCATAATTATTGCCAATTACCATCCGTAGACGCTTCTGTTAAAGAACCTAATATTAAGTCAATAACATTTTCTTTGTAATCATAATTAGGTCCTAAAAACTGATCTTGTAAATCACTGTATAATATGTTTCCCAAAAATACATCCGTAACAAGTTTATCTTCGTCTAAATTTTTAAGATATTGCGATTTTAAAGCTTTTACTTCATACACATACACTTTAATATTTCCTCTTGTTATGGTATCGGCAGCCATAGCAAATTTTTCCCCATTCGAATAAGGAATCACATCAAAAGTATTGATATCTAAATTAGGAAGAGTTTTCAGCATCTCTTCTTTTGCACTTACAACAACCGTATCACGACGAACGATTTTCATTTGAATAGCTTGTGCTTCTGTAAGTGTATCAGGAACATGACCTTCTTTAATAACAATTCTCATGGTTCCATTATTCCAAAAATCTCTTAACTGCTCAGCATTTTGAGCATAAGAGCCTTTTTCCATTTTATAATAAGCTTGTAAATCTCTTATATTCTTTAACTTTTCGATAACAGCCGCTTTGCGTGCTTCATAAACTTCATTAAACTTAACAGGTCGCATCAATGAACGATATATTAAAACTGCAAAAACAACGATTCCCGTTATCAATATTACTTGTAATAATGTGTATTTCCAATTTTTCATTTAATTATAATTTAAAGTTATGTTTTTTAATTAGTTAAAATATTTTTTAATAGCAAAATTAATATTGCAAATGTACAAAAAAATACTGTTTTATTTAACAATTTTTAAATAAAAAAACAAAAACATTTGAAAAACAAAAACACTATTCAGATTATCAGAAACTTAAATAATTATTTTTGAGTTT
>JGI24710J26742_10004265_pt1 | contig 11810 bp, 21 predicted proteins | sample BioPla2DNA2_FD_26742 | JGI IMG/M metagenome (IMG submission 26742) | reverse complement strand
ATTTATGTTTTCTTAATCCTTAATTAAGTCAATTTTTTTTATTCATTTCGATTACTATTACCTTTTAATATCTCATTTGTCTTGATGTTCATAATACATAACACACCATACCTACTGCTCCTATTAACCAACTATAGGGGGCTTCCGAAAGGAAGCCCCCTATAGTTGTGTAATTGAAAAATTATTCGATTTGAACTGGTTTGTAGTCAGTGTATAAAACTAAAAGGTTCAACTTTAAATTGCCTAAACCCACCTTACCCCTTGGAACTTCATTTCTGCTTATTTTTTACCTTTTCTGGTTTACCCTTAAACCAACATAACATAGAGCATTAACCTACAATTCCTATTATCCCTTTTCTATTTCTTCTTTGCTTCAATGTTCTCCAAGAATTTTTCTTTTCTTCTTTCCTTTCCTTAACCCCTCCTCCTACTCTCTTTACCCAAAAGTCCCTCACAAAGTCTCCATCTTTTTATTGCTTCAGCTTCTCCTCATCCTAACTATGTCCATTTATATTGACTAAACCTATATTTTCAAAAACACAAAACCCTAATTTTTTTTTCAAGTGTTTTACATCTAAAAATCAGTTGTGGAACCTCTGGTGTTGTTTTGTTAGCCAACAAGATTTATATGTATTATTTTTAAAGTAGTATAAAAACAACATAATTTAGGTTGTTTTAAAAAATTAAGCATGAAAAATAGAAGAGTAGGTTTTAATTATCCCACTCTTCTATTTTTTATTTTCTATGTCTACAGATGGTTTATATCCCAAGGAATGATTTATTCTTATAAAATCTTCTGGTCCTAATGTCCCTATTAAGTCGGTTATACCCAAATTGGTTTCCCCAACTACCTGATGTTCAAGTGCAGTGACTCTTAGATTAAATATTACCCCTATACTCATCCAAAAATCTAATAATACCTTTACTTCTTTATTAAAATCAGGTGATGGTTTTACACCTAACACTCTATCACCTCTTGTTTCCCTTCCAACTTTAAAAGGTATCACATACAAATATAAGTAATGACCATTTTGGAGAACTAACCTACAACCCTTATAATAATTCTTATGTTTGTTTGGTGTAATTACTAAAGCACACAGATTCATAGGATATACATTATTTTCTGGGATTATATAGATATACCTTCTTTGCCCATTTAATTCAAAAAAATCTACATATTTGAAACCATCAGTTGCTGTATGTAATCTTTCAACCCCATTTACTACAACCTTATTTCTTAAACCAATCGAATTATTGCTATAAACTGCTACAAATCCTTGCTTTACTTGGACTGGAATCAGTACATAATTACCATCTTTATCTACCCTAAAACTACCATCAGATAAAACTTGTCTCTTCATTAAAACTGGTATAGTGACTAATTGTACTTCTGTATTATTTAATTTTTCAAAGAAAGGTTCTTGTATCCCTTTAACTAAACAAACATCTCCTTTACCCAAATTTGTTAATAGAGAAGGTAAAGGTGGTACTGGTATATCTGCCAAATTGAAGTAACCTGTCATACTTCTTCTTTCATCCATCATGTTCTTAAATTCTTTTGCAAAAACTTGGTCCATTGTTTTCATTATTAACACCACCTACATTACTTTTGACAATGCTTCTATGTCTTTATTTTTTGTTAATATACATAAGGCCCAATCCATCGGTGAAAAATGAATTAACATAGAAAATCCATCTAATTCCTTTCTTACATTCACTTTCTCTACTAACTCTGTTGCTGTTTTCTTATCTTTATCAAAATCGTTAACTAAAACTTTAATAATTTCATTTTCGATTATCATTGCTTCTCTATCTAAGTATGTTTTATCTAATATTTCTTTTATAATTGGTTCTAAGTTTTCTTCTACAGTTTCCCACTCTTCTACAGCATTTAATAAAATACTTACATATGCATAGTGGGAGTTTATTAAACCTACGTCTGTAATTCTATCTTCACTTAAAAAAAATTTAAACTCTTTCTACAACTTCTTCTGCTATTTTTATATCATACTTAGCAAGGTCTAATACTTCATATGTACCAGCAATTACTTTTTTAATAAAATCTTCTTTATCTTTATACATTGTCAAAACCCCCATTACTTCTTATTTAAAAAGGATTGATAAAACTACCAGTTCTATCAACCCCACCTTACAAAACTACCCTACTTTTCATTATCTCTTGAAATACTCTATAATTACCCTTTTTACCTTTTTCAACTTTTGCATCGTATACTTAGGTTTTTCTGTTGCCTACCAACATACAGGTTCTTATACCCTGCTTTGCTTTCAGATTTTATACTTGTCAACCCAAGTTGTGTGAAGTATCACACTCTATATAAGTATATTGCTATGCCTTATCTCTGCAGAAATTCCCACACATTATAATATTTTTTACTATTGAACAACGACTCTGGAGTTACCCTTTCTGGTAATGCTATTACTCTTTCTAAAATTTCAATCTTATTATCTTTTATGTATCCCTTACATTTACCACTTTTTATAGCCTTTTTAATTATAGATATTTGATTACCAGTTAAAGATGGTATCGAAATCACATTATGTTCTGTATAAAACACAAGCATAGGTAATGTTAAACCATTATATTTTTCTTTGTATTCTATAACTCTGAAATAGATTTTTTCAGCTTCTTCAGTATGCTTTATTACTTTATTATAATTACCTGCAAAGGCTCTATCTTGTTTAGTACCCCCACATGCTTTATCATACAAGTTTCCTATGTTTTGAAAGAAACTTGATTTCTGTACAAAATTAAATCCAGCCATTTTCTATTCCCCCTCTAAATTAAACCTAACTTGCTTTTTATAAACCTCTCTATGTACAAGAATGGATTGTATGATTTTGTTATTGTATATGTTCCATCATGTTTTAACTCAATCACCCCAGCATCTATTTTGTATAGCTTTTCTACATCCTTATCCTCGAACTAAGTTGGTTTACCACAATTATGATATGTACAATAATGAATATAATCTTGATTTCCAAATGTTTTTAGCTTTATAAACCCTACTCTTAAATCATAAATTTTCTTTTTATATCTATGTCCTAAAACTTCTAACTCTATCTCTACATAATCTTGTTTCATAGGCATAGACATCAACCCCTTTGTAAATTATTATTTATTAATAATAATCATAACTGTAGCAGAATTGATGTTATGTGTCCGTTGCCCACTTTTTTGAACCATTTTTCAATTGAAGTATGTGGTATTTTCATTTATAGTATCTTTTAATCTAAAATGTCTGAAAAACAAAGTACTTTTCTATAACCTTTTCTTCTGAAATACTTATTGTATGCTTCAATTCTATTTATTGCATTTATATCATTTTCTGCTTCTGCTCTACTCATCAACATAAATTCTGATGTGTAATGGTTTGCTATACATATAACATGACCTTTAAAATAGAATGAAGTAACAGGTCCTGACTCTTGAACTATATCAGTATTCTTATACTTTTTTATCTTTCCTGAAGCTAAATCCTCTAAATATTGAAATTTAATCATTTTAAACACCTCTCTTATCTAAATATACTTTGATACCTACTTTGTATAAACTCTTTCATACCTATCCCCTTTATCAATGAACCTAAAGCTAAATACATTTCTTTTGAGGTTACTCCTTCCTCAGATAAAGCATTTCCTATCACATCATATACTCTGTCTGTTCCAACAATTCCTACAACCAACCCATATTTACCATTACCAAACTCTCTTATTTGATAACAGTCTGGTCTACCCTTCTTTCTTGCATCCTCTTCATCTGCTGGTATACCTGTTAACCCTGATAGTTGGTATATTCTTGCTTCTATTAGTTCTTTTGTAGTTGCTCTCATACCCATTTACCCCCCTTCTGTTTCATTTGAGAAATAGACTTTATTTAGGTATATTTCTCTATGTAATAATTTAACTTATTCTATTCCCTCTTCCATAAACCCCTATAGTTCTTGAATCAAATAACCCGTTTGTAAGTCTTTGGATTTCTCTTGCTATATATTCGTTCCTGTCAAACCCAACCCCTGGATACCAGAGTTTACCGTCTCTATTTGTTTTTTCACCAAATAGTCTTGCTATTGCTTCTGTTATATCAACCATTTTATCTACTTCTACTTTACCTTTGTCATTTACTAAACCTCTATTGTAATCACTTGTATCCTTTGCTTTTGCTACATATACCTTTATATAACCACCACTGCATGTACCCTTTAAACCTAAAGCATAATGCTTGATTACTAATACTCCACCTGCATATCTCTCTAACATATTGATTAACCTCCTTTTTTGAAATTAAAGGGGGTTTTAAATAAAACCACCCCTATTTTATTATCTACTTTAATATCTCTCTCAGTTTCCCATTTTTTTGGTCTATAAAGTAATATTTACTACCTTGCTTAAGTGTTCTGTGGTATGTATTTAAGAATTTTCTATAAGCCTCTTCATCACCATCTTTCAATATTTTATTTAACTCATTTTCTTGTAATTTATTTAATACTCCTCTTACAAATATTCCATTTTGTCTTACAATATATGAATACTCTGCTGGTGAACAACCTGGTCCAAATTCTAACTTCTCATTTACTATTTCTTCATCCTGGTAGTGTTCTAAAAAATCCTCATACATTTCTTGAAATAAATCCAATACATTAAAACCATTATGCTTTGCTATATGCTTATCTAATATTTTTAAAATCTGTTTTGGATTACCATCTATTGCTACCCTCATCTGTTCACCTTTATTGTTTAGCATATCTACTATAATTGCTGATGTTCCCATATCTACACCTCTTTTCTCTATTATCTGTTCCTTATGTTGAAAACTAACTTTGTATTAAAATCATTNTCATCTAAGTAAAGAATATCTGCTAAATCTTGCTTGGTTTCTATAGGTTCTGGTGTTTCCATACTATTTCCTAACCATATTCTCCATATATCTGTACTGCAACCTCTTTCTAATGCTTCTCTTATATGTGAAACTTCAATATCCTCTGCTTCCTTTTCTTCCAAATATTGCTCTATAATCTCTGTACTATTTATGTCATCTGTACCAGAAATATTGTCTATCAATACTTCATAAAACTCTTTGAAACTTATCCTTTTATCATCTATTGCTTCTGCTATTGTTAATTTTATGTTTCCATTTGCATCTACTTCAGGTTTCTTAACCTTTACTTCAACTGGAACTTGGTCTAAATCTCTTATAAAAACCCTTATTTCTTCTCTTGGCATAAGTGTTTTTATTATTGAATTGTATACTGATTTTTCACCTTTAAACCCAACCATTCTGTTTTCTTCCAACCCATAATGACTTGCTACTAATGCTTCATATCTCTTTAAACCCATAACTATTCTATTACTTGCATTTTTCCAAACTTCTACACTAACTACTTTTAAAGGTTTTTCAGACATTAATACTCTACTCTTATTATCTTTTGCTATCCCATTTGCTGTGTTTAATGCTTTTAACTTTGCTTCATCCTCTGTTCTTGCTTCTACAAAAGCAATTACTGTTGTTCCATCTACTTTTCTTAATGTTACTAAATGTATCATAATCAATTACCTCCTCTTTTTATTTCAACCCCAAGAATGGGGAAATAGTTAAGCACCTTAACCTATTCTTTTGTATCCTAAATTCTCAAAGTACCAAATGTAATCATTTATTCTTCTTTTTGTTGAAGCTGTAATAGGAATGTATTCATGTAGGTTTTCTGGTATCACATAACCCTTTGAGCCTATAAGTCTAAATATTACTGTGTTATAGTAATAAAAATCAAAATTAGGAAAATTAATTTCTAACCTATCTTTACTACCTGCCTTATAAATAGTATCACTCCCCCTATATTCTGCTAACTTTTCTGTTACCTTTAACATTTCTCTATGATTTGTCATATCTATTACCTCACTTTCTTTGGTTTCTTACATTCAAAACAATATAAAAAATAACTCCCTATAATTTACTTATAACTGTCTCTTTTTACCTACCTAAATAATTATTTTAGTTCCGATTATTTTCATTTTTGTTAAGTTGTTTTTCTATTTATGTCCATTTCATAAAATAAAAAAAAAGCAGGAAACTGTTGAAGTTCCAACTCATTCTAATAATTACCCTTTATTCTATCTCTACATACTCCCAAAACAACCTTAAAACGTCATCATAAGATTGACATCTGTAAGCTCTTTCTACCATCTCTTCTGCTTCTTTTTGTTTTCCTGCATCAACTAATGCTCTCCTGACTACCCCAATTAAGTTAAAAACATTACCATCTTGTCCTACCAACTGTACTACTGGTTTACCCATGTTAATAAATCTCCTTTTTCTTTATTTTCTATGAGAATTATAGACTACCCCATTTTCAATATAAACTATACTTTCTATAGTTCCCCAATCCTTTACTGTAAAAGTTATTTCAAATATGAAATGATTAACCCCTTTTATCTTTAATAATCTTACTTTGTCTACTTTGTACTTAATATAAGAATAATAAGGACCATAATAATGCTCTTCCTCAAATAGCAAACCCCTTGTATGCTCTGAAATAATACCTATTACTTCCTTTTTTACCCTCTGATAATTTTCTTCACTACTATAAGAGTTCATTATCATCAAGTAATCAATAGATAATTTCCTTGCCTGAAAGTAATTGAAAATAAAAGTTAAAAGTAGAACTAACAATAGTAGCAAAACTACTCGTAAAACATTCTTTATTGCTACCCCAAGATTATGAAACTGTCCTTTCCGTATATCAGAGCTAAAGTTCTACAATTATCCCACTTTACATGAATATTACCTATATCATCTACAAAATCAATTACCCCTTGCAGTCCTCTTGGCATATCTGGTTCTCCTACCATTTCTACAAGCTCTACTCTTAAACCCTTTATAAATACTTCTTTCAATTCTTTTATTGATAACTCTCTCAAATTAACCATCACCTTTACTTATTGACCATTTTACCGTCACTTTTGATGTTTTACTATTGATTTTTTTGAGATAATGAAGAGTTAATTGGTAGTGGTTAGGTGTATTTGAAAGAATAGTATGTTAAATAGTAGTAAATTCAATTATTTTAGTGATAAAGTAGACAATCTAAAGGGGCAAATCTTTCAGGTTTGCCCCTCCTTGCTATTTATTCATTATTTTTAAGTCTATCTTTTAAACCCTCTGCTAATTCTACTGCTACTTCTTCAAATGTTTTTATACTTAAAGGATATGCTTTATATGCTTCTTGTAAGGCTCTTTGTGATATATTTCCTGTTCTTCTATTGCTTGAATATCTTTTGTATCTCTTGTTTTGTCATCTTAATTACCCCTCTCATACATATATTTTTGATTTCACTTACTATATCTTTTTATGTCTATATTTTTGTTCTTTCAACATTTACTACCTGTCCCTCAATTACCCTAATCTGTTAATTACCTCTTTTATTTCTTCTACTTCTTTATCATACAAAGATGATGCTTCCAATTCCACTAAAAAACTTCTTAACACTTCCTTTGAATCTTCTTTAGATGCTTTCGATACCAAATAATTATTTCTATCAACATTAACTGGACACATTACAATGTCATTTATGAAATCTTCTGTATAAACCCACCTCTCCCCACCCAATTTCACTTTTCTATTTATGCATTCTTCTATTAAATATCCTCCATCTGTTTCAGGATGGAAACCTATCACTATTGCTAAATCTCCTGTATTTAGATTGACTACATCTAAATAATTATATCTATAGTCTGCTGGTACACCTCTTACCAATTTTCTTCCTATTATTGTCCTTGACTTGTTTTTATAACAGTAGAAATATTTGATTACTGTTTCTGGCTTTGACTTCATTGAAAACATTTATATCAACCCCTTTATAACTTATCCTGTACTTGGTTTATTAGATATTGCATACTTCCTCTTACTGTTTCTACTATCTGCTCTTTATCTTCTTCTGTTATCTTCTCTGCTAATGGTTCAAGTAATCTGATTATGAAACTACCCATATGTTCCATAAAACAAGTCTCTTTACCATTCTCTACATCATAACAAGCTGAAATAATGTCACTAACTAACTGTTCCTTAAACACTTCTTGATTGCTTGATTTCATTGCTGTTTCCCCTTCTTTTTAACTTGCTTTTTCTTTTCTACTTTCTAAGGCTTTCTCAATTCTCTCTTTTGCTGTCTTAAAGTACCCCTCATCCTTTTCTACTCCTATAAAATCCCTATAAGTATTTACTGCTGCTATACCTGTGCTACCACTACCAAGGAAACAATCTAATACTGTTTGCCCCTCAACTGATGATGTCTGTATTAGAAATTCTAATAAATCTACATTCTTTTCATTTGGGTGTATGTTTTTGCTTGCTCTTTTTGCTGTTGCAAATACCCAATCTGTCTGCAACCAGTTAGGATATTCATAAGTATAAGGTTTTGGATTTTTATTTCTTTTATCTTTATACCATGCTTCAGATGTTGGTATGAAATCAACATTATTTAATGCTCTACCCTTTCCCTTACTAAATACAAGGATTGGTTGAAATTGAAAACCAAAATTATTAGGTGCTTTCTTTACACCATTGTTATAACTTCTTGATGCTATTATGTTTTTATATGTAAACCCTACTTCTATCCCTGCTTGTATAAAGTTATGTATCTGCTTTACCCCTACAAAAACAAACAAATAACTATCTTCCTTTAATAATCTAAACCACTCTTTATACCAATTATTAAGATTAGTTAGAACATAATCCTCACTATCATCATAGAAACTTTGCTTGAAGTTAACCCCATATGGTGGGTCTGTTACTATTAAATCTATACTGTTATCCTCTAAAACCCTCATAATCTCAAGACAATCACCGTTTAATATATTTACCTTACTCACTTTGGCTTCCCCCTTTGCATTGAACTTTTGCTTTCAATACAAAGTAAATTTTTGTGTCCATTGGTTTAAAGTAATCAGGTATATTTCAAGTTTTTATGTTGATTTTGAGTTTTAACTCCTTAATCATTATTTTAATTAGTCAATTTACTAATTTAATAATGATTGTAATTGACTTAATTACACAAGAATAGGGAACTACTGAAAGTAGTTCCCTATTCTTGTTAAGATATTCTTTTAACCCAATTTACCCTCTTTTATTTCTAATGCTTTATCTATCCTTTCCTTTGCTATTTCAAAATAATTATCATCCATTTCTATACCTATAAAATCCCTATTGGTATTTATTGCTGCTACACCTGTTGAACCAGAACCCATAAACAAATCCAATACAATGTGTCCTTCATTACTACTTGTCTTTATAATTCTTTCAAGTATTTCATTAGGTTTTTGAGTAGGGTGCAACTTTCCGTTATTCCTTTCTTTATACTTCCATACATTGTTATGGTTTTCATCTAAGTTGTGAATATATTTGTTACATTCAAACTCTTTTTTTATTTCTTCATATGGTCTTTGCCAAAAACCAGTCTCTTGAAGTTTTTTATAGTTTTTTTCAGTTGGTATTGTATATGGGTGAGTAGTGTTCTTATCCCAAAAGCAATAAGATGCTTTTATACCCATGAAAGCATCACATTGTGTATAATTCCAACCAATTTTTTTCCTTTCTTCTTTAAAATAATTCATTAAATTTTCAAAACCAGGTTGGTTTAATATTTTATTTTTTTCTTTTTTACCTTGAAAAGTGTAACAAAGTATATATTCACAAGTATTAAACCAACTTTTTAATGTAATCTTACTGTTTGGGTTTTTCCAACCAAATGCTTTGAAATCTCCTTTATCCCAGATTATAAAACTATTAAATACAAATTTAGTGTTTTCCCTAATCCATTCCATTAACTGTGCTATTTGAACCATATCATTATGAAAGAAGTAAAAGCTTCCGTTGTCTTTTAATACTCTTTGACATTCTAAAATCCATTTTCCACACCATTCTACATATTCATTTTGTGTCTTCCATTTGTCCCATTCAGCTTTTGATATATTATATGGTGGGTCTGTTACTATTAAATTTATTGAATTATCCTCTAAACCCCTCATAACCTCTAAACAATCACCTTTAAATAAATTGACTTTACTCACTTTTGTTTCCCCCTTATATTGAATTTTGCTTTCAATACAAAGTAAATTTTTGTGTCCATTGGTTTAAAGTAATCAGGGATATTTTGATTATTTATGTTGTTTTAACTTTTAAACTCCCTACCCTCTTATATGTAATAGTCAATTTACTTTTTATAAAATATACATTTAATCATTTTTATGAAGAAATCCATTAAAGCATTAATAGATAAGCATTTACAGAATTTCTTAATTACCCTTGAAGTAATACAGTAAAACACTTGAAATATCTGTCTTTACCTTTCTCTACTTTCTGATTTTTCTTGCTTTTTAATGATTAAGGATAGATAAGGTATGTCCACTTCAAATTATGTTTCTTAATTGCTGGTTAGATAGAAAAATTATAAGATTGGTTAATAGACATGATTAATAATTTGATAAGAATTGCTATTTGGACAAGTGATGGGGCTTCCGTTAGGAAGCCCCCTTGAACTGTATAATATGAACTTTTTAAAATATTTACCCCAATAATATTATTTAATTACTAATTATCTTTATTTGATAAATGATATTTCTCTACATCTTCTAACAGATTACCCCATTCATCACTATCATTTTCCTCATTACTACTGCTTACTTCATCATCTTCTACAAAATATAATATGTTCTCATTACCTAAATCAAACCATCTATTATACTTCTTTTCTATATCTCTTAACTCATTCATTACTTTTGCTGCTTTTCCTTTATCATCTTCTTCATTAGCAAAACCATTTATTAAAAGATATAAAGAATCAACACCTTCATAAGATATGCTAATAGTGTCTGGATTACCCCATTCTAAATAATCCTCTACTTTTATATTCTCTTCTACTTTTAAATTACCATTACTAAATACTACCCTTTTATTATTGAAATAAATGGAAGTTCCATTAAATATCTTGTATTTTAACAGCATTTCCTTTAAATCCTCTGCCATTAACTCATTCTTTTCTATACTTGTCATTACCAATAACCTCCTCCTTTTTCCTATAATTGTAACTGGTTTAAAAGATTTGGTCAATTGGTTTTGTTGAGTGGAAGATAAAGAGTAGATAAGAAGTAATAGAGATATTTACACATCATAAGTATTAGGTTTAATCTTTATATAATTACAATGTTATACTAATTTGGTTAATATAGCATAATGACAAGGATAGGGTGGTTCCTGAAAGGAACCACCCTATCCTGCTAATCTGTTTAATCTGTTTAATTTGTTTGATTTGGGTTGTAGAAATAAATGGATATACTGTTCTTGGAGCCCATTTACCCCTTATCTAATCATATAAATTCTTATAAATATACTATTAAATACAGTATATTATGATTATATATCTCATAATACATATTATATTTGTTGCATATTTCTTTTAATCTCTTTACTACCAAATGCTTGTCCTCTTTTTTAAAATTGATTAAAAGATATAAAGATAGATTACCCTCAAAAGATATTGTTATTGTTTCTGGATTACAATTATCTAAATTATCTAATACATTTACATCTTCTATTACTGAGGTTTTACCTTTATTACAAACTAAACATTTGCTATTGTAATAAATTTCTGTGTTGTTAAGTAGTTTGTTTTCTAATAATAACTCTTTTATTTCCTCTACAATCTTTTCATTTTGCTCTCTTTTTGTCATTAGTTATCCCCTTTGCTGCTGACTTTTATGCTATGATGACAAATATCTTACAGTATTTTACAAATTTTTT
>JGI24710J26742_10004263_pt1 | contig 11816 bp, 13 predicted proteins | sample BioPla2DNA2_FD_26742 | JGI IMG/M metagenome (IMG submission 26742) | reverse complement strand
GCTTTGGTCAAGCCCAAAACCTCTTAGAATTGCACTGAGCAAAACGCTTGAGAAAATATCGCCAGTACCGTGATAATATTGGTTAATAAAAGGAGAAAAAGCGTATTCGATTGCGCCGGTTAGCGAGTCATAGCTTGCAGCACCAAGCTCACAATCGTTAAAGCAAACTCCTGTTAAAACAACTTTTGTAGGCCCTAGTTTTGAGAGTTCTTTTAGCATTGTTTCGATTTGCTCTTGAGAATATGGCCCCTCAAAATATTCCATATCAAGCATAAAAAATGCCTCGGTAATGTTAGGAACAATTATGTCTGCCTTTTTGCAAAGGGTAGCCATCTTTTTTGCAAATGCTTTATCAAAAGTGGCATACATTTTGCCGTGGTCAGCCATCGCAGGGTCTACCAAGACGATAGTGTCAGGAGTATTAAAAGTGTCAATAAAGTCACTTACAATTTCTATTTGTTTTTGTGAGCCTAAAAAACCACTAAAAATGGCATCAAATTCAAGGCCTAAATTATCCCAATGATTTAAAAACAGAGGCATTTCATCCGTCAAATCATTGTATGTATACCCTTCAATTCCCGTATGAGAAGAAAGCAAGGCTGTTGGCATTGCAACTGCTTCGATTCCTGATAAGGATAGTATTGGTAGGGCAACGGTTAAAGAACATCGTCCAAAACCTGATATGTCGTGTATTGCAGCGGCGCGCTTTTGGGTATTCAACGGAAAAATCCTCCTCGAAAAAAACCATATATAAAATTTTAACATCATTTAGTATACCATATTTTACTATGTTTTTGCAAACGAATAATATAGAAAAAGATAGAATATATCCCTTTATTTTAGGATATAATAACTGTACCACAGAATGGAGGGATAATTGTGAATGGAAAATCATCATCTGCACTAAGGGGTGTAGGTTTAGGCCTTGCAATTGGTGGGGCTACTGCAATGTTAGGAAACGGTATGATGAGTCGCTCATCTAAACGAAAAATAAAGAAAAATGCAAATAAAGCATTTAAGACAATGACTGATTTTGTCGACAACGCACAAAACATTATTAAATAATAAGGTTCAAGGGGCTTTTTAAAAAGTCCCTTGCGTTTTTAACATATTGATAATAAAATTAATGGAAAGGAGTAATAGATATGAAAAAAACAGCTAAGATTTTTATTTTATGTGTAATGCTCTTATGTTTTACATCTTGTAATAAAGAAAAAAATAGCAAGGAGCAAACAACAGTTAGCCCGACTAAAATTTCTACTTCAAAGCAAGGTGAAAAAACCACTAAAGTTGCGCAATCCGTTGCGGTTGAACCGTCTAAAGAAAAGGTGCAAACAGGAAAAACTCTAACAGGGCGAAAGCCACTAAAAGAAATAAAAATGACAGCCCAAGACCCAAACAATAATAAAGGGCTTAGCACAAAAGGTGTTCAGTACAGTTTTGGAGTGGGCAAGGACGGAAAGCCTCATAGCACATCTGTTGAAAATCAAAAATATTTAGACTCGTTTGGTGCTTTGGCACTTGATACAAAAACAAAAGATAAAGTGATTTATTTGACCTTTGACTGTGGGTATGAAAATGGATATACAGGTAAAATTCTTGATGTTTTAAAAGAAAAGCAAGTGCCTGCAGCATTTTTTGTGACTTTGCCATATTTAAAAGAAAATTTAGGACAGCAAATGGCAGTAAGAATGATAAACGAGGGGCATATAGTTGGCAATCACTCGACAACACATCCAGTTTTCTCAACGATAAGTAGAACACAAATGGCAAACGAAATAGAAAAATGTGACAACTACCTTCGCACAAATTTTGGATATACCTCTCCATATTTTAGATTTCCAACGGGAGAATACTCAGAAAGCTCGCTGCAACTTGTAGAATCGCTAGGATATACAAGCGTGTTTTGGTCGCTTGCGTATCTTGATTATGATGTGAAAAATCAGTCCAGTTATGACAAGGCTTTTACAACAATCACATCAAGAATTCATCCGGGAGCTGTGATGCTATTGCACGCAGTGTCATCTATAAACGCAGAGGTTTTAGGTGATGTAATAGACTGGGCAAGGGAGCAGGGTTACACCTTTGTTGCATTGACTGATTATAAAGCATAACAAAAAAAGGCGACCACCTTATGGATGGTCGCTTTAAAAAACTATTTTATAACTCTTACTCTTAAAACGCCGTTAATACCACGGATTGTTTCAATAATTGAATTGTCTATATCTCCTTCGGTATCAAGGATTGTATATGCATAATCTTTCTTTGAACGATTTACCATATTATCAATGTTGATATTTGCATTTGTAAATGGAGATGTGATTTGGTTAAGAGTGTTTGGAATATTTTTGTGAATTACACAAACTCTACAAGCGGTTGTGCGAAGAAGCTCAACATCAGGAAGGTTGACTGAGTTTCGAATAGAGCCGTTCTCAAGGTAATCAATAAGCTCAAAAACTGCCATTCTAGCACAGTTATCCTCTGATTCTGGAGTAGATGCACCAAGGTGTGGAATTGCAATTACACCACTTGCACCAATTAAGTCGTCGGTTGGGAAGTCGGTTGCATACGCTGCAACTTTTCCAGTTGAAAGTGCTTCAAGAACATCTTCGCTATTTACAAGTTCACCGCGTGAGAAGTTGAGAATACGAATGCCATCTTTCATACTTGCGATAGACGCAGCATTTATAAGGTCTTTTGTTTCACTATTTAAAGGAACATGAACGCTTATATAGTCACAGTTTGAAAAAATATCTTGCAAAGAGCTTGCGTGCTTAATTGAGCGTGACAAGTTCCAAGCAGCGTCAACAGAAAGGAATGGGTCGTATCCATAAACTTCCATACCAAGACTTTTTGCACAGTTTGCAACCAAAATTCCGATAGCGCCAAGGCCGATAACACCAAGCTTTTTACCGTGAATTTCAGGGCCTGCAAATGCTGATTTGCCTTTTTCAACAAGTTTTCCTACTTCTTCACCCTCACCTTTAAGAGTTTTGCAAAAATCAATAGCAGGAATAATTTTACGAGATGTTAGAAAAAGTGCACACATAACAAGCTCTTTAACTGCGTTTGCATTAGCACCTGGAGTGTTAAAAACAACAATACCTTTTTCGCTACATTTATCTATTGGAATATTATTAACACCAGCGCCAGCTCTAGCAATTGCCAAAGTATTATCGGCAAAATCCATATCGTGCATAGAAGCGGAGCGAACCATTATAGCATCTGGATTTTCTAGTTCAGAGCCATATGTGTAAGTTTTACGATTAAAATGCTCGAGTCCTGATGGAGAAATCTTGTTAAGAGTTAAAACCTTAAACATAATAAAGACCTACCTTCTATTATTAATTAAAATTATTTTGTGTTTTCTTTTTCAAAGTTATCCATAAAGCTTACAAGAGCCTCAACACCTTCAACAGGCATAGCGTTATAAATTGATGCACGCATTCCACCAACACTACGGTGACCTTTAAGGTTGATAAGTCCAGCAGCTTCAGCCTCTTTGATGAATTTTGCATTTAGCTCATCACTATCTGTTACAAAAGGAACATTCATAAGTGAGCGGTCTTCTTTAACAACAGTGCCACGGAACATTTTGCTGTTATCGAGGAAATCATAAAGCATTTTTGCTTTTTTCTCGTTTCTTTCTTTCATAGCCTCAAGTCCNCCAAGNTTTTTAATCCACTCTAAAACAAGTTTGCAGATATAAATTGGNTAGCAAGGAGGAGTGTTATACAAAGAGTCGTTGTCTGCTTGAACCTTGTAGTCAAGCATTGTTGGAGTGATTTCACGAGCTTTTCCAAGCAAATCCTCACGGATAATTACAATTGTAAGACCTGCAGGAGCAACATTCTTTTGGGCTCCTCCAAATAAAACGCCAAACTTTGAAACATCAATTGGCTCTGATAGGAAGCAAGAAGAAATATCCGCAATAAGAGGAACATCGCCAGTGTCAGGTAGCTCGTTGTAAAGTGTGCCATAAATTGTGTTGTTAAGACAGATATAAAAATAATCTGCATCTTTTGTAAAATCGTCTTTATTTAGCTTTGGTATGTAAGAAAATGTTTTATCTTTTGAGGATGCAATAACATTTGCCTCGCCGTATTTGCAAGCTTCTTTATATGCTTTGTTTGCCCATTGACCAGTGATAACAAAATCTGCTTTGCCACTACCGTTCATAAAGTTTAGTGGAATAGCTGCAAATTGTGTTGAAGCACCACCTTGAAGGAATAAAACTTTGTAATTTTCAGGAATGTTCATAAGTTCACGAAGAAGATTTTCTGCGCCTTTAATTATTTCGTCATAAACTTTTGAGCGGTGAGACATTTCCATTACTGATTGACCGCTACCTTGATAATCTAGCATTTCCGCTGCAGCCTTATTAAGAACAACCTCAGGAAGCATTGAAGGTCCTGCCGAAAAATTATAAACTCTTGCCATTATTGTTTCCCCCTAAATTTTTTAAAATTTTCGACTTGTTTTTTCAAGTCTTTTTTTATCTTGATGCTATTATAATACTCATTATATGTAAAAGTCAATGAATTGTTAAAAGAATAACAAAGAATTTAAATAATTCTTCGAAACAACCAAAGATATAGTTAAAAAAATAACAAAGCTTTAGTGATAAGCTACAATGCAAAAATTCAAATTGTAATAAAGCGGGTTTTGATTCATATATTTTTATAAGCAGATTAAAAAAGGGGGGTTGACAATGGATGAAAAAAAGAATAGATAAAAAGATAATGTACAGCAGATATTTGGCGTGTTTTTTATGTGTGCCAACGCTAATGTCAATGTTTTTGAAGTGGCTTAAAATTGTGCCGATAGATAATTTAAAACATACGCTTGTGTTTTTAGGCTTTTTAGAGTCTGATTACACTTTATTTGAACTTTACGATTTTTCAAAAAACTATGGAAATTATATCGGTGTGAGTATAAAAAGCTTGATAATTACAATGGGATTTATAGAGATTTTTAGTTTTGTATCTATATTAGTATTATTTTTCTTCTTAATTATAGAAAAAAATAAAGGGATAAAAATTATGGGAATAGTGTCTTTTGTTTTAAGCTCTACAATGTTTTTTGCATTTACAAGCTCTGTGCATATGCTAAACTCAAGTGTAGCAGAAAAGGTAGACAGCCAGTGTGTGCAAATTGCTAGGGCAACGCCGTGGCCATATATTATGCTTGTTTGCTCTGCTTTTTTGCTTTTTGCTTGTGTGTTTTTATCAGCAAACAGTATAGATTATGTAAAAGATGATGAATTGTAATTGCGTAAAAAAATCCCTGAGCCTGTTTAAAAGGTTCAGGGATAAATTTATTTTTATTATTGATTTACGGCTATATTTTTTCCGCCAAGTGTGATTAGGCTCAAACATTTTGTTGGACAACCTTCAATGCAAATTCCACAGCCTGTGCATTTTTCAGGGTCAACATGAGCGACATTATTTTCAATTGTAATAGCGTCAAACTCACAAGCTTTAACACATTTTGTACAGCCAATACAACCAACCTTGCATTCCTTACGAGTTAAAGCACCTCTATTTTTGTTTTTGCAAAAAACTGACGCTTTAGTTTCATAAAGAGGAACAAGTTCAATAAGATTTTTTGGACAAGTATTAATACAAACTTTACAAGCCCTACAAGCAAGCGGATTTACAACTGCAATACCGTCACAAAGATTAATAGCATCGTAAGGACAAGCGTGTGCACAATCACCAAACCCCAAACAACCATAGTTGCAAGCCTTAGGACCTTCAAAAAGCTGAGCGGCACTTTTACAAGTTTGCACGCCTACATAGTTTAGAATAGTGTCACAGTTTGCCTTTGTGCCGTGGCACATAACCACAGCAGATTTAGGCACAATGTTTCCGGCAGCAACGCCTAAAACAGTTGCAATTTGCTCTACCACATCGTTTCCACCGGGGGCACAAAGTGCGGTGTCGGTAGTTTTGCCTTTTGAGAGTGCATCAGCATATCCAGCACAGCCAGAAAACCCACAAGCACCACAGTTAGCGCCGGGAAGAACTTCGTTAATAGCTTCCGCTTTTTCGTCAATTGGCACTGCCATAACAATTGATGCAATTGCAAGACCAACACCAAGGACAATACCAATAGTGGAAACGATTATCGTAGCCAAAAAAATTGAAGACATTTTATGTTTCCACCTTTCTTATGCAAAAATTCCGTCAACAACACCTGTAAATCCAAGGAAAGAAACGGCTACAAGTGACGCTGCAACGAGTGTGATAGGAAGTCCTCTAAGAGATTTTGGAACATCGCTTGTTTCCATTCTCTCACGAACTCCTGCGAACATAACCATAGCAAGCATAAATCCAAGTCCTGCTCCAAGTGAGTTTACAAGGGATTGTGAAAATGTAAAGCTCTTGTCAATATTAAGAACAACAACACCTAGAACTGCACAGTTTGTTGTTATTAAAGGAAGATAAATTCCGAGTGAATTGTAAAGAGCAGGCATATATTTTTTTAGTATGATTTCAACAAGCTGAACAAGAGCTGCAATAACAAGTATAAAAACGATTGTTTGTAGGTATTCTAAATCGTTTTTTACCAATAAATATGTATTGATTGGCCAAGTTACAGCAGATGAAAGAAGCATAACAAAGATAACCGCAGCACTCATACCCGCCGCTGTTTCAAGCTTTTTTGAAACACCTAAAAAGGGGCAAATTCCAAGAAACTTTGACAAAACAAAGTTGTCTGTAAGAATTGCAGTAAGAAGAATTGTTAAAAACATTTTCATTGCGCACTTGCCTCCTCATCGCTTATTTTAACGGCACAAGCAGATGCCATAGGGCAACCCTCGCATCCGTTAAGAGTAGCTTTTGGTTTGCCGTTATTTTCGGCAATTTTATTTGCAAGAGCAATAAGCATACCAAAAACAAAGAAACCACCAGGAGCGAGTATAAATATAAGAATTGGCTCAAGACCAATAGCCGCGAGTTGCTCTGTAATATCAATCGAAAATCCTTTTCCAAGCACCTTTATAGTTAAAGCACCTGCACCGAAAAACTCACGAATAGCAGCCATAAGAGCTAAAGCAAATGTAAATCCAATACCCATTCCAAGACCATCAATAGCAGAAGGGATGACGCTGTTTTTGCTTGCAAAAGCCTCAGCACGGCCAAGGATAATGCAGTTAACGACAATCAAAGGTAGAAAAATTCCAAGCGATTCATCAAGAGCTGGGGCAAACGCTTTAACAAACATCTGAACCAGTGAAACAAAAGCTGCAATAACAACAACAAAACAAGGAATTCTAACCTTTGATGGAATAACTTTGCGAAGGGCAGAGATAGCTACATTTGAGCAAATAAGAACAATAGTTGCTGCAATACCCATACCCAAAGCGTTTTCAACGGATGTAGAAACTGCAAGTGTAGGACAAGTACCAAGAACAAGACGAAGAACGGGGTTTTCAATAATAAAACCTTTGGTGAGCTCTTGCCTTAGAGATTTTTTCTCAGCCATTAATTTCCGCCTCCTATCTGTAAGTAAAGTTCCAAGGCGACATTTACAGCACTTGTAACAGCTTGAGATGTAATTGTAGCACTTGTAAGAGCTTGAATTTCAGTGTCTGATTTGCCAGTTTTTGAAACTCCGACAACTCCTGTTTTACCTTTAAATTGGTCTTTAAAAGAGTCGTTCTTTGCGTTCATTCCAAGGCCTGGAGTTTCGTTAATCTTAATAAATTCAATTCCGGTAACCTTTCCATCTTTATCAATGCCGGTCATAACTTTAATTTCTCCGGCATATCCTTTGTGGTCATCTGTGCAAGTTGTTGTGAAAACATAGCCAACAGTGTTACCGTCCTTGTCTTTGCCTTCAAAATACTCTATTTTATCTTTGCTCATTTCTTTAAATTCTTTTGCATCAGGTAAAACGATTTTTCTTGAGTTTGCAGCGTTTTCTGCCGAAATTGCTGCGATTTTTGGAGCTGTAAAACCGTTTACAAAAGCTAAAAGAATGGTTGCGACAAAACATATAACAAAAAGAGAAATTGTTGGAACGAGAATATCTTTGGCATTCATCTTTTTCACGCCTTTGCTACCTCCTCTTTCTCTTTATTTTTTGGCTTTTTTTCTGCACCAAAAGGTTTTGGAGTTGTAAGGTTTTCGATGTGTGGAACAAAGATGTTCATCAGTATGATGGAGAAGGAAACGCCCTCAGGCAAGCTACCAAACAATCTTATAACTGATGTTATAAGTCCACAGCCAATAGCGAAAACAATCTTACCTTTAAATGTAATAGGTGTTGTTGTGTAATCAGTAGCCATAAAAATTGCACCAAGGATAAGTCCGCCACCAAGGATTTCATAGGCCACCATATGTATGTCGCCTTTAAATGCGATAAGCATTAACAAAGCTACAGTGGAGATGTAAACAACTGGAATAACAGGGGAGATAACCTTGCGTATAACAAGATATACTCCGCCAAGAATTAAAGCTGCGGCACAAACCTCGCCAAGACAACCACTAGTAAGACCAAAAAACATTTCTTTAAGTGTTGGCAAAGAATCAAACTCGCCATTTTTGATTATTGCAAGTGGTGATGCAGATGTAATGGTAATATCCTTTACAACGGGATTTGTAAAAGCGCTACCCGACATTGCACCAGGAAAAGAAGACATAAGTATGATTCTTGCGGCAAGCGCAGGGTTTACAAAGTTTTGACCAATTCCGCCAAACATTTGCTTTACAACCACAATAGCAACAACAGAGCCAAAAATAACCATCCATAGTGGAATAGTTGATGGCAAGTTGTATGCAAGTAATATGCCAGTAACTACAGCGCTAAGGTCAGAGATTGTGTCCTCTCTTTTCATAACCTTGCGAGAAATAGATTCAGCTAAAACACAAGATGTGACAGCAACAATCGTTACTAAAAGTGCGCGAATTCCAAAAATATAAACAGAAGCAATAAGAGCAGGAATAAGAGCAATTATAACATCCAGCATAATTCCAGAAGTAGTATCTAAAGAACGAATATGAGGAGACACACTAACGGTTAATTTTTTACTATTCATTTTTGTTCGCCTGCCTCTCTGATAATTGACTTTCCAAGACGCATATATTGAACAAGAGGAATTCCAGAAGGACAAGCAAAAGAGCAACATCCACATTCCATACAAACCATAGTGCCTATTTCTTCAAGTCGTTTTGCATCTTCAAGTACGGCATAATCCTTGATTTTAGTTGGGATAAGATTCATTGTGCAAGCGTGAACGCAACGGCCACAGCGAATACAGTCCCTTTCTTTTTTCACTTTGACAGAATCCTGAGCAAAGGCTAAAACAGAGTTGTTGCTTTTAATAAGCGGAACATCTACATCAGCCAAAGCCATTCCCATCATCGGACCACCACTTATAACTTTGTAAGGGTCTGCTTTAAATCCACCACAAAACTCAACGATTTTGCTAATTGGAGTGCCGATTGGAACACGAACGTTTTTAGGCTCAGAAATAGCAGAGCCATCAACAGTTAAAGAACGGCTAACGAGTGGTTTGCCATTTTTTATGTATCTTCCAATAAATGAAACGGTTGCAACATTCATTACAACAACGCCAACATCAGAAGGAAGCTTACCAGGAGGCACTTTTTTGCCTGTAACCGCATTGATTAAGACTTTTTCAGCACCTTGTGGATACTTAGATTTTAGCACCATAAGTTCAACGCTGTTGTCAAAATCTGCACTGTCATTTGCGATTTTTTGAAGAGCCGTAAAAGCGTCGCCCTTATTATCTTCAATTGCAATTATGACTTTTTTAAACCCTAATATTTCCTTAATTGTATAAACACCTGAGAGAACATCCCAAGAATTGTCGATACACTCCCTGTGGTCAACGGTGATAAACGGTTCACACTCTGCGACATTGATAATAAGAGTGTCAACACCACTGTCTGGTTTAAATCCAAGCTTTACGTGTGTTGGAAATCCAGCACCGCCAAGACCTACAAGCCCTGAATCTCGAACAGCTTTAATAAAATCTTCTCTTGTGTCTATTTTTGGAGGTTTTAAACCCTCATACAGACGCATTTCTCCGTCTGATTCGATGGTAACACACGGAACCATTGCACCGTTTGCAATTTTTGCAGGTCCAACAGCCGTCACCTTTCCTGATATAGTTGCGTGAATTGGAGCGCTAACAAACTTATCAGAATCACCGATAAGTTGACCCACGCCGACAATGTCACCAACCTTAACAACAGGAGTACATGGTGAACCAATGTGTTGCTGCATAGGTAGAATAACACGCTCTGGAGCTGGCATACGGACTATTTCAAGAGAGCAAGTGTTTTTGCTGTGACAAACAGAAACACCGCCGTGTCCTCTAGCAACGGGTTTGAGCACGCCTTCTAATTTTTCGCTTACCATTAATTCAACTCCTTATGGACTTACACCGCCATTTGCGGATGTCCTTCTTTAATTATATTATTAATAGTGGTAAAATCATAGTGACAAAAAATGTAACAATGAATTCACCACAGATTAATCAAAATAAAACTATCGCCTAAAAAAACTGCTTTGCCTCTCAAGAGCGGGCATAAGAACATTTAGAATAGACCCAGTAATACAACCGGCAACTAGTGCAAAAAATAAAAGAAAAGGCGCATAACTTGCAAACATAGCAGTGCCAGAAATTATTGTTGCAACTATTAGTTGTCCGGTGTTGTGTGCAATAGCACAAGCAACTGAAACTCCAAGAATACCAAATGGATTTTTTTTGATTTGAAGCAAAACACACATAACAATCGTGCTAAGAACACCACCGGCAAGGCTCATAAAAAACGCTGTAACTCCACGGGTAGAGCCAACAAACAATGCCTTTATAATTGTAACACAAAGCGCACTTGTAAAACCCATTGTAGATGCTGTAAACATTGTAACAATATTTGCAAGCCCGAGCTTTGCACCGGGAGGAAGTCCAGGAATAGGGGGAATAAAATTCTCAATAAAAGACAGTGCCAAAGCTTGCGCACTCAAAATTCCAAGCAAAGCAACTCGACTAGTATTTTTACTAATGTTTATTTTTGACTTTTTACCATTCATAAAAATCTATCCTAATAACTTATAATATCTGGCTCATCTGTACTGGACTGACCTTCGATTACAACAAGAGTTTTGGAGGGCAAGCACGCAGCAGTGTCACCAGATTTTGAGAGCCAACCCTGTTTAACACAGAGCTTGTCGTGACAGGTTGCAGACTTGTAGCAAATCCTACCTTTTTCAACCAGTAAAATGTTAGCAGGTTCTGTACCTAANTTTATTTCATAGCTTTTTGCTACACTGTCTAAACTTATGCGTTGCACTTCTTTTCCATTCTTATAAACAACCGCAACAGCAGAAGAATTTCGATTAAGAAAATTTGGCAAAAACAAAACAATACATATAAAAATTACAATAACAATAAGTATTATATCAGCCCGCTTTAAAAAAGGTTTGTTCGATTTCATTCTAATTCCCTTTCACAAGCTTAAAATTAGGCTCAGTTATGCTAATCCTATTTTGTATCCCCTTAGTAACATATACATTTAAATCTTTATCTATAAAAACACCTTGAGCGTCGTATTTCTCAAGCAGACTAATGCTGTTTTCATATCCTAGTATAAAGCAAGCAGTTGATAAAGCATCGCTCAAAAGTCCAGAATTACAAATAACTGTAACGCTTAAAAGTTCAGACTTTGCAGGGTATCCTGTTCGTGGGTCAAGAATATGGTGATAAGAAATTCCGTCCTTTTCAAAAACACGCTCATAATCCCCAGAGGTAGAAACAAAACATTCATCAAGCTTTAAAA
>JGI24710J26742_10004261_pt1 | contig 11827 bp, 13 predicted proteins | sample BioPla2DNA2_FD_26742 | JGI IMG/M metagenome (IMG submission 26742) | reverse complement strand
ATGCCAATAGGCATTATATACCCTATATTTATTACTTGATTTTGTGTAAATAAATTATATTAATTATATAAATAATACTAAGTTGTAAAATGTTTTATATTATTTATGGTACAGCCTGAATATTTCTTAAGAAATCTCCTTAATACCTTCTCATAGCCGTTCTTATCTGTCACACACGACTGGGCATGAGCCGCTCCTGCGATAAGGTACAATCCTTTATTATTCCTTTTAGCTTTATACATCTTAACAGACATTTCTGTAGGTACATATTTGTCTTTTTTTCCATGTATAAATAAAATCGGAGTATCTACCTTACGTACAACACTTATTGGAGACACCTGCCCATACCAGAAGCCGGCTCGCAGGAATGTAATAAAGCTTTCTAAAGGTATTAGAAAAATCGGCATATGATAATAGTGCTTAAGCTGATATTTTAATAACTCCTTCAAATCTGAGTATGCACAATCTGCTATAGTACACAGTACTCTATTATCTATATCAAGATGCAGCAATGATGTGGCTGCTCCCATAGATTCTCCATGAGTTATGATCTTACAGTCAGGACCATAGGTATCATAGCACCAATCCACAATCTTCTTTAAATCATATTTCTCATAATACCCCATAGATGTAAAAGCCTTGCCGCTTAAACCATGGTTTCTGTGATCATATATAATGACCCTAAATCCCAGTTTAAGAAAAATCTCAGCATACATTAATGATCTGTACTTTCCTTGGGAATAGCCATGACATAAAATTGCAATAGGTATCCGGTCTGCCTCTTCCGGTTCCAATACCTCGCAGGATAAAAAGTATCCATAATCGGATAGAATCATGAACTGCTTCTTCATAGAGTTCTTATATACAGTCTCATTAAATCTGCCTGTTTTTGCTCCTATCCGGTATATTCTGTTATTCGAAAGCTTTTTCGGCCGCAAAATCATATTTGATAGAAACCATATGCCCCCGCCCAACCATATCAGAAACAGCTCTAACATTGCTACCTCCATAGAACAAAAATGGAATTACATGTATATATAAAAACCTCAGTGATACCGGTATCGAACACATCCACATTATTTATATGAAATAAATAATACCCAGATGTTAACAGAATATTCAATAAGATATGCCTAAAAAGATAGGGGCGTATCTACGCCCCTTATAGCTCTAATATTACTGTTTGATACATATTATAATTTTCTGTTCGGAGAAAAGTCCTCAAATATAAATAAGTCAAAATAATCTTTGCAACTCTCCATATCCTTTTCAGACTCGATAGTCCAGGCTATTGTCCAAGCTTTGTACAGTTTTCTGCAAATCAAGAATGAAAGCTCCCTCTTATATTTGTGCTGGTATGCAATAAAATCAGGCTTTGTATAGAAGTTAAACAGCAAATGCTTTAATATGAAATACTGCATCCTGCTGCCCTCTATCTTTTCCTTAAAAAAATCAGTAGACAATTGACCGCGTACTATCTCGGGATGATGCTTTTTATACCATCCCAACCCAAACGGATTAAAGGATTCTATACAGTACAAGCCATTATAACCTGCCAGTTCCTTTGCCGCTGCCTTACATGTATTGTCCGGACTCCAGGGTATCTTTAATTCAACAATTATCGGTACCCTTCCGCCGATACAATCAAGTGCCTCACGAAGAGTAGGTATTCTCTCCTGAGAGTTAAATAATCTATACTCCAGAAGCTCCTCATAATCTAATTCGGATACCTTCTTATTAACTCCACATACACGGCGCAAATTATAATCATGAAATACCACTGCTACCAGGTCCTTGGTTATCTGTACATCTAATTCTATTCCATAACCCTTCTCCACCGCAGCTCTAAATGCTCCCAGTGAATTCTCCGGTGCACCGTTCTTGTTATCATGCAGTCCCCTATGAGCATAATACCGGCCTTCAAACCTTGTCCGCTCAGGGTTTCTCCTAAGCTTGGGCATAATAGCCAGCAGATAAAGAACCGTCAGTACTGTTACAAATATACATAGTTCAATTAACATGTTGCTTTCTTTCTCCTTATTTTTGCCCTATCACCCGGCAACACCTGCATTTTCGCCTTTCTTTATTTTTGGCGGTTTGGAATCACCGTGTTTTACAAAAATCATTGTACACAGTGATGCAACAGAAAATACTACCGCATAGGGAAACAGTATCTTATAATCAACATTTTCAAGCAGAAAACCTGAAACAATCGGAGTAATAATCTGAGAAGACATGGAGAAGGTGTAATAATATCCGGTATACTTACCCGTATCTGAGCTTTTACACATCTCAACAACCATGGGATAAGAATTAACATTTATGGCAGCCCAAGCTATTCCTGTACAGGCAAATACCACATTTATCAGCGGTGAAGGCTTGGCAAAAAAGAATCCGCTAAGGTAGGATAATGTTATTAATACTATCCCGCCCATAATAGTCTTTTTTCTGCCTATTTTACTCGATATTATACCTATCGGTATGTAGCTGATTAATGCTGCTCCCATAGCAACCATCAACGGGAGCGTATAAGTNCCGTCACCATAACCCCATACTTTGTCTGCGTATCTTGAAAAAGCGGTTTTAACAGCATTATAAGCAAAAAACCAGAGAAAGATCGATGCCAGAATAAATCCAAAGCTGCGTTTGACATCCTTTGACATATTTTCATCCGCATTATCTGTCTCGTCGGAATGGTCCTTGCCGCTGTTAAATACTTTCTCTTCCTCCCTGACCTTTTCTCTCAGCTTATTCTCTTTAATTGTCACAAGTAAAAAGACAACAGATAAAATCATTATAAATATCACACTTGCAAATACAGGGATATTTAATCTGCCGTCCTCTTTATACAGCAAAAATGTCATGCCTAACGCATACATTCCGCCTATCGTTCCCATCAGATTGATTACAGCATTCGCCTTGCTCCTTAGAGGTTTAGGTGTTACGTCCGGCATTAAAGCAACTGCCGGGGTTCTATACGATGACATGGCCAATAATATTATACCTAGTGCAATCATAAATAAAACCAGATTACCCTGATGCTCTGCTATTGGCAGTATTAGAATAAATACAGAAGCAACCAATGTGCCTCCTAATATGAACGGTATTCTTTTACCCAAACGGGTATTAACCTTATCTGACAAGGCTCCAACAAGCGGCAGAAAGAATAAGGCAAGCACATTGTCTATGGCCATTATGCCTCCTACAGCAGTTTCACCAAGGCCAAATGTGCCATCCAGCATTTTGGGAATTATTCCATCATACAGTTCCCAAAAAGCACAGATTGATAAAAATGCAAACCCCACAAAAAAAGTACGTTTGTAATTAAGCTTCATCCCAAACCTCCTATACATTATATTTTTTGATAGCATACAACGGAGGTTTTAGCCTCCGCACCCCTTGGACTAATCTGCTTATCGTGTAAACTCGTACACCCCTATCCCCACTGCAATGGTGAGATTGAGTGAATCTACATCCGCAGTCTGAGGTATCATAACACTTGTTCCTACGTTAAGATATGAATCATCCAAACCCGTCGCCTCATTCCCAAATACAAGCGAAAACAGCCTTGGTTTTGGACAATTCTTTATATTTTGCGTATTTTCTTTATTTATCATGAATGTAAATAATTCGTGCTTGTTAAATTCACTGCGGTAATCATCAAAAGAATCATAAAGCTGAAAGTTCAGCTTAAATAATGCTCCCATTGATGCCCTGACACTCTTCGGATGAAATATATCCGCCCCCGGAAGGACAATAGCTATATCATATATGCCAAATCCAACAATGGTCCGAAGAATTGTCCCCAGGTTTCCCATATTGCTTGGATTCACTAAAACAATATGAGGCTTATCCTCAGCCAGCCTACAGCTATATTTCTTAAATACACCTACAACATAGCAGTTTTCTTTATCACTGAGCCTGCCGATAAGCTTATTGTTGACTTCGATAGGTATATTGCTTCGGGTACACAATGCCTTTATGCCATCCGCATCAGTATAACCCGAATGAATCAGCACCTTTAATACAGCCTCAGGCTTGCTTAGAATAAGCTCATATGTCGGAAATGCTCCTAGTGTATAGGAATATAGTGCATCCTTTTTATAAGGTTTTATCTGTGTATGCTCTGTGAATCTATCATTGTCTGTCTGTTCCATGTCTACTCCGTTTCTCTGCAATCAGATGACATTTATACCTTCTTTTATCGCAATTGTTCTTATAAAGGATGACGCCTCCAAATACTCTTCATGAGTATCTAGATGCTCAACAAATACCGGAATATCCTCTCCCAACTTATCAATTAAATGAACAATTTTTCTATAATTCAGCATGCCCTTCCCCGGCATGACCTCTCTTATAACACACGGAAGTGCTTTCTCCATTATTACATCCTTTGCATGGATACTTTTTATATAAGGTCCAAGCTTATTGAAGCACTCCTCTATAAACTCATCACTTTTTAAGAATCGCATGGTGCTGTTTATCATATTGGTAAAATCCAGATGAACCCCAAAAGCTTTACGGTCGATATCCTTGATAAGCTTAAGATAAGAATCGGGTGAATCCGGTATCATCCAAGGCATAGGCTCTAAGGTATAGAATGTACGCTTGGGATCAACACTGTCTATTATATCCCGGGTGGTGTCAACAATAAGAGTATATACGTCTTTATCATAGTTTTTCTTATAAAAGCCATCCCATATTTCTCCTCTTGCACCTACAATATTAACACAGCAATTGGCACCAAGCTCATCAGCCAAGGCAAGTCTTTCTTTGCAGTACCTGATATTAGCCCTTGCTTCTTCCGTATCAAGAGATATAGGATTTCTCCATGCTCCCACTTCTCCGATTAATATGTTGTTTTCTTTAGCACAGTCCATGTATGCCTTCTTATCTTCATAAGATGCATCATGCTCAACAGGAGTATGGACAGTGCTGTAATTCAATTCCTTTACCCGCATTAACCACTCTGCAGAATCAGAATATGGTTTTTTGATGCCTCCTCCAATTCTCATGATTGTACACCCTTCACTTAATCAATTTTTTTACCCATATAAACTAAAGCCAGCATCCCGGGGCCGGTATGAGTACCGATAATAGGACCTATCTGAGCTATTATTACATCCTTAACAATATTCATGCTGCGTATTTGATCGGCTAATTTTTTAGCGTTTTCTAGATTGTCTGCATGACCGACCATAACAGTCTGTGAGGACAAATCGGTTCCTTCGGTTATCATTTTTGTTATAAGGAAATCTATTTCCGCTTTGACTCCTCTAATCTTTGATACAACTACAAGCTTTCCTGCTTCATCTGTGCTTAATACCGGTCTTATTCGCAGAGCTGTTCCCACTACAGCCTCCAAAGAGGTTACTCTTCCGCCTTTTTTCAGATAGAATAAATCCTTAACAGTAAACCAATGACGGGAATTGTATTTGTTGGCTTCAACCCAATCTCTTAACTCATCAATCGTAAGACCTTTCTTTTTCTGTAATGCCGAATGAAGTACTAATAAACCCTCACCTATGGAAGCACATTTGGAGTCTATGCCGTAAATCTTCCTGTCAGGATATTCCTTGCTCAACTCTTCCACTACCATATGTGCAGCGTAATATGTACTGCTTAGTCCCGATGAAAATCCAATATATAATACATCCAACTCTTTATCCAAAATATCTTTAAAGTATTCTGAGAACACAGCCGGAGTTATCTGGGTTGTATGAGTGTTTGCACCGGCTCTTAGTCTGGTATAGAATTCCTCAATACTTAGCTCCTTCTCATCCGGATGGTAGTTATAGGCAACATCGTTAATATCAACTCCCATGGGTATTACCCTTATATCATGCTCGGCGATTATGGAGTATGGCAGATCCAATGTTGCATCACTTACAATAACATAATCTCTCAAAATAATCTCTCCTCCAAATGATGATATAACTCTAGAAACATTTTATACGATTACCGTGCTGTTCGCAAGCGATTATCAGCCACTTGCAAAGATTATTCAATATTATATTATGCTCAATAACATAAAAAGACATTTACATTTTATACGGATTTGCTTTATAATGTTTAATAGCATTTAAATTGGAAGGTTATAATTATGGACATACTGACACAGATACTCCTAAGCTTCTGTCTTGCAACAGATGCTTTTGCGGTATCTATTTCAAATGGAATATGCAGCATTAAGATTACAAGAAAAAATGTCATTACTACCGCCTTAACCTTTGGATTGTTTCAAGGTATAATGCCGATAATAGGCTATCTTCTTGGAAATGGTTTAACCGGTATAATATCAAAATTTCAGCACTTTGTAGCTCTTTTCTTACTAAGTGCTATTGGATTAAATATGATTGTTGATGCTGTAAAAGAGAATAAAAACCCTGAAGGCTTATGCAATTCAACCAATGTCTTTTCAGCTAAAAACCTTATTCTTCAAGGTATTGCAACCAGCATTGATGCTTTAGCCGTAGGAATAAGCTTACTGGCAATTGATGCTAATATTACTGCTACCTCAATTATAATTGGAAGCATAACATTTGTGTGCTGTGCATTTGGTGTTTATATAGGAAGAAAATTTGGAGTGCTGTTAGGCATAAGAGCTAAATTTGGCGGCGGCATTCTTCTTATACTTGTAGGTATAAAGATCTTTGCTGAATGTACAGCCTTGTGAAAGGAGTAAGATATTGAACTTTTACAAGTATTTTCACAGTCTGCCTGAAATTGAAACAAACAACCTCCTGCTTCGTCAAATCACCAACAGTAAAAGCGACGGCAGGGACAGCTTGGAATTCATAAATGATTATAGCGTATCCCGTTTTTGGGGTATAGATGATGAGAAACGAAATAGAGAAAATAATAGGTTAATAAAGAAAATACGAAAGGATTTTCATTATCATGAAACCATGAAGGAATACAAAGCCGGCAACGAACTGGCTTGGCTTATGCAGTTAAAAGATAACAATAAAGTTATTGGTGAAATTATTTTATATGATTTTTTGCTTGAAAAACAGGCTGATATGGGATACAGACTCAATAAGAATTATTGGGGCAAAGGATATGCAACGGAAGCCGGGCATGCGATAGTTGGATTCGCCTTTGATACCTTAAAGCTTGATAGGCTTCAAATAAGATGCTTCAGGAACAATCCTGCGTCAGTAAGAGTAGCACAGAAGCTGGGCTTTAAGCAGGAAGGTCTGATACGTAACGGTGCCATATTGGATGTAATGACTGATTATTATATAATGGGTCTACTAAGAGATGAATATGAGAGAATATAATAGGAAGCAATTCAAAGGATGGCGTAGCAGTGTGGTTGAAACAAAACAGTATAAAAAGTACATGATTAGCAGAACATATAGTATTGTTTCATATAATTACCTATGCTATTATTAGATAGCAGCCTATTGTCGAATTATCGCTTATTATGGAGGAGGTATATTATGAACAGTATTCAGGACTGTTATGTATTATCTAATGGTAATAAAATCCCATGCGTAGGTTTTGGAACATGGAATCTTACTGAATCAAGCACCACGGTAGATATCATTAAGACAGCCATTGACTGCGGATACAGGCATATTGATACCGCCTTTGGCTATCATAATGAAGCCTCGGTTGGCAAGGCTGTTCGAACCTGCGGATTAAAAAGAAATGAGCTCTTTGTTACCACAAAGCTTAGTAACGGATCACACGGCTATGAGAATACCATGAAAGAATTCGAGATGTCGATGAACAATCTGGATATAGATTATGTAGACTTGTACTTAATTCATTGGCCAAGACCAATTGCAGTACGAGATACCTGGAAAGAGCATAATGAGGGCACCTGGAAGGCATTTGAGGAGTTATATAATGCGGGAAAGGTTAAAGCAATCGGTGTCAGCAACTTCTTGGACACTCACTTGGAAGCCTTACTGGATACTGCGACCATAGCCCCTATGGTAAATCAGATTGAGCTTCATCCAAGATATGTGCAAAGAGACGCCGTACGTTATTGTAAAGAACGCAGAATTGTAGTAGAAGCTTGGAGCCCTCTGATGAGGGGTGAATTCAATTATCCGGTTCTGGTTGATATCTCTAAGAAGTATAACAAAACTATACCACAGATACTGCTTCGCTGGAGCATACAGCATGGTTTTCTTCCACTTCCTAAGTCATCAACTAGGGAGAGAATGCTGGAAAATGCTAATATATTTGATTTCCAATTGTCCGAGGAGGATATTGAAGCTATGAAGGTCCTCGAAACCTATGGAAGAACCGGACCACATCCTGATACGGCAGAATTCTAGTTAGTATAAGACCGATATAATATTAAAGAGCACTGATATTCCTACGCCCTTATTTACAGGGTTATCTGAATATCGGTGCTCTTTATACTCTATATAATATACAAATTTTATAAAAGAGGAATATTATATTTTTCTGCCATCTCAACGACCGAGTCAGGCCAAACGGAAGCCTGTACTTCCCCTATATGAGCTTTGCGCAGATAGAACATACATATCCTGGACTGACCTATTCCACCGCCGACAGTATATGGCAGCTCCTTATTTAATAATGCCTTCTGGAACGGAAGCTCTGCCCTATCCATGCATCCGCTGATCATAAGCTGTTCTCTCAGAGAAACCTCATCAACACGTATACCCATTGAGGATAATTCAAGAGCAATATCAAGCAAAGGATAATATACAATAATATCTCCATTCAGCTTCCAGTCATCATAATCGGGGGCTCTTCCATCGTGTGGTTCTCCTGATGCCAATGTTCCACCAATCTGCATAATGAATACAGCACCCATCTCCTTGGCAATTTCATGCTCTCTGTCTTTTGGTGTAAGATTAGGATAACGGTCTTCGAGCTCCTGCGATGTAATAAAATATATTTCCTCAGGCAGAATTTCACCGACATAGCTGTATTTTCCGGCAATATACTTTTCCGTATTTTTTAAAGCATTATAAACTAATTTAACTGTTTTTCTTAATGTCTCTTCATTTCTGTCACTCTTATTAATAATTAATTCCCAATCCCATTGATCCACATAAAGCGAATGTATATTATCGGTATCCTCATCTCTGCGAATGGCATTCATGTCCGTATATAGACCTTCACCAACTGAGAATCCATATTTTTTCAGTGCCATGCGTTTCCACTTTGCAAGAGAATGTACGATTTCCGCTACTGCTTCATTTTGCTCCTTAATACCAAAGGCAACAGGTCTTTCAACACCGCTCAGATTATCATTCAGCCCTGTCTCAGGCTTAACAAACAGCGGTGACGATACTCTGACCAGATTCAATTGTCTTGCCAGCTCTCTTTCAAAAAAGTCCTTAACCTCTTTAATGGCAATTTCTGTTTCCTTAACATTCAAGTGCGGCTTGTAGCCTTCGGGTATTACAAATTTCATTATTTACCTCCCAAATCCTATGGATCTCTCTATTGTATTTATAAATGAAAATGAATATGTAGCACATTTTACAATTATCTTACTGCTTTGTCAATCTAAAAATTTTATGTTCACTATACTTTTGAACAACTCTTAAGTAACAACTTATACTCAACAGAATATGATGTAATGAGTGATTATACCGGAAGCCATACCATTTACGGTATCCGGTATCGGAAAAGAAAGGAAGTACCATCATGGCTATTAAAATATTCATAGATCAAGGTCACAATCCCACCGGATTTCATAATGCAGGTGCTACCGGCAACGGTTTGTTTGAATCCGAGATAAATTTTCAAGTAGGTATATTTCTCGCAAATCTTTTAAATAATGATGCAAGATTTGAAGCACGATTATCCAGACCGACTCCAACAACTGTCCTAGGAACCAATAATGCAACCAGCGTAGCTGAAAGAGTACGCCTGGCTAATGAATGGCCGGCAAATTACTTTATCAGCATTCATTGTAATGCCAATCCAAATCCTGCAATTAACGGTACGGAAATCTATATATTCCAATACGGCACTCAATCAAATTGGTTGGCTCAGCAAGTAATGAACGGAATCGTTCAGAATGTCGGTACCCGAAACAACGGCATAAGAGAAAACCAGACATTCTATGTACTAAGACGAACCACAATGCCCTCTATTCTGGTCGAGATGGGCTATCTGACAAATTCCTCAGATGCTGCAAAACTTCGTGATAATCAATATGGTTTTGCATATGGTATATATATCGGTATTTTAAGATACTTTGGATTTTCTCCTGCATAATTAATATCTTAAAATCACCTGAAAAGGTATCTGATACCAAATATCTTAAAGATCTTGGTGTCAGATACCAAATGTATAATTATTTATGATACGGCTCATTATTCATAATCCTGTATGTCCGATATATCTGCTCCAGTAATATCAAGCGCATCAGCTGATGCGGGAAGGTCATTTTAGAAAAGCTAAGCTGATAATCTGCCCGTGACAATACATCATCAGAAAGCCCAAGAGAACCTCCGATTATAAGAGTTATATGACTTTTACCGGAGATAAATATCTTCTCAAACTGCTGTGCCATCTCCTCAGAGGAGAGCATGTTTCCCTTAATAACCAGAGCTATACAATAAGAATCACTCTTTAATGTCTTTAGGATTCTGTCTCCTTCTTTCTTTTTAATAGCTTCCACTATGGCAAAGCCTGCATTGTCAGGTATACTTTCATCGGGAAGCTCAATAATATCCAGAGTGCAATACCTTTTTAGTCTTTTTTTATATTCGTCAATTCCCATAGAAAGATATTTTTCTTTTAGCTTGCCCACACAAATCAGAGAGATTTTCATTATCCAAATTATCCTTTACTTATTCTCTGACATACTCATATAATACACCGTTTTTAACGAGCTTCAGCTTATCTCCTTTAAAACCGCGCTTGCGCAGTTCCTTTTGAAAATTATAAAGCATAAAACCGTGAAATACTATAAGTATGTTCTCCTTAGACCAATCAATTCTGTCTAAGAACTTTTTTATTCTTATTCTGGTGCCGTCAATTGTCTCCGGTTGGCTTTTTGACTTAAAGAACCATGCCAGCCTTCCGCATATATGCCATACACAAAATGGCAGCTTTATTCTTTCCGTATGTATAAAAGGAGCATTATCAACCTCTCTGAGCAGCTTATCTATAATAAGATTTCCACTGTATACCTCTTTAGCAGTCGAAATAGCCCTGGGCAAATCACTAACGTAGCAGATGTCCCATTCTATACCATACATATCTACATTCTTTTTGATTACCTTTGACACCTCATACTTTTTAGACCACTCCCTGAATTCCCGGGATGTCATCATTCTTTTATGAGGGCAATGCACCTTAAAATGTCTTAATAATCCTATTCTCATATGTACCCCTGCTGATCAAGTTTTACTGCGTGTTAAAATTTGCTCTGCAAAAGATGTATGCTAAAACTATTTCCCATTGTACATAGAATATTGTCATATTTCAAGTGAAAAAGACCAAGGATACATAATTTCATATATTTTTTCAACTATTCTACATATTTAATCCCAATTGTGACATAAAAATGAACCAATTTGTTAACAAAATGTCTTTATTCTATCCATACTTTAATCATATATTTGATTTATACTATATGCAGAAGTGTAGAAATAATTTTTTTCACTCTCCTCCTCCCTACTTATTTACATAGATTTGAGGGTGTCTACAGGTATTACTTGATAGACACCCTCTCTTGTGTTATTTTATTTAATTTATATATTTATATAACAAAAATCTATTTAATAATAAGTTATTTTATTTTTTTTTTATAAATCATTCACATAATTGACACATCTTTTTTGTATACTATGACCACAGATAGTGATAAATCACT
>JGI24710J26742_10004260_pt1 | contig 11827 bp, 10 predicted proteins | sample BioPla2DNA2_FD_26742 | JGI IMG/M metagenome (IMG submission 26742) | reverse complement strand
GCGTTCTATAATCCTTTCCACCTTTTCACTATAAATAATGATGAACGCAAACAATATAGTATTACATTCACCAATAACAACAGCAATATTCTTCATATTCCTTCATAGCGCTCTCCCTTGCTGCGACTGGATTTGCCGCCATCATCCTTAGGTCATCCCTCACCAAGTTAAGGATGACCCCAGGAATATATAGACTTAGCTGCCTCGTGCGCGCGAGGGCAAACGGTGGCGNCAGTTGCCGGGCTACCGGGTCGTATCACCCGCGTCTGGCTCTGGAAGCAGCGTCCCGTCTGGTTTGGAGGGATCGTAGCCCCTATATATATAGGGGCATAAAACGAATTCATAGGAGGATGAGAGGGTGTTCTTTGTTTTTAATCTAACTATAAGTTTTCTAAAAGACTGGATCCCGGGTCAAACCACCCCACCGGATCGTAACCGATCCGTCGAGGACCCCGGCTTGCCCGGGATGACGCAGTATATAGTTCTGATAGGGTCTGTTTCAGGACACCTCAAACCGCCTTCATCACTTTGCCTTTTCACCTTTCAATATATCCGAGCAAATCCTGTCGATCCTGTCGTCCGCGTTCTATTTCTTTATCAGTAACACCACGGCATCACGATGCCACGAAGTCCTTTCTGGATGCCTCCTTTCCACCCTAACCACCGACTTTACGAGAGTATTTCAAATTACAACTTGCATAGATAGCTTGATGAAAGCGAATTAGCATTAGCCCGAGCCAGGTTTGGCGGGAAATCTGACTTTTTGATTGACATAATCAGGGAATCGAAAAAAAATGCACTCTCCACATTATTTCGTGGGTATGCATAGAGTGAACAAAAAAGTGTTTGACAAAAAAACAGTGCTTAAATTGATTGGATAAACTTGATGCCGATGTAGCTCAATGGCAGAGCAATTGATTTGTAATCAATAGGTTGGGGGTTCAACTCCCTTCATCGGCTCCATAAATTGTGGACAGGTGGTCGAGTGGTTAATGGCACCGGGCTGTAAACCCGGCGGCGTGAGCCTGCGGAGGTTCGAATCCTTCCCTGTCCACCACTTTTTTAACAGGCCAGCGGGAGTAGCTCAGTTGGCTAGAGCATCAGCCTTCCAAGCTGAGGGTCGCGGGTTCGAACCCCGTTTCCCGCTCCAACGATATTTAAGACAAGTATATATAACAGCTCAAGTAGCTCAGCAGGTAGAGCACCTCCTTGGTAAGGAGGAGGTCATCGGTTCGAGTCCGATCTTGAGCTCCACTTTCTTTTATATAACGAAATAAACACGACATGGAGTCCGTNGCAGGATTCCTGGAGGAAAAATGGCAAAAGAAAAATTCGTACGTAACAAACCACATGTTAATGTTGGTACGATTGGACACATTGATCATGGCAAGACCACGCTCACCGCAGCGATCACTTCGTATTTAAGCAAAAAGGGCGGCGCTAAATTCCGTTCATTCGACAGTATCGACAATGCACCGGAAGAAAAAGCCCGCGGAATAACCATCGCAACTTCCCACGTCGAATATGAAACAGAAACCAGACACTACGCGCATGTGGACTGCCCCGGACATGCTGACTACATCAAAAACATGATCACCGGTGCTGCCCAGATGGATGGTGCCATCCTCGTCGTGAGCGCTTATGATGGCCCCATGCCTCAGACCCGCGAGCACATCCTGCTTGCCCGTCAGGTGGGCGTGCCCGCCATCGTCGTATTCATGAACAAATGCGACCTGGTTGATGATCCGGAACTTCTTGACCTGGTGGAGATGGAAGTGCGTGAACTGCTTGAGAAGTATGAATTCCCCGGCAGCGAACTTCCCGTTATCCGCGGATCAGCTCTCAAAGCCCTAAACGCCGATCCCGAAGGCGAAGCCCAGATCCAGGCTCTGATGGACGCGGTCGATTCTTACGTTCCTCAGCCTGACCGCGCTACAGACAAACCCTTCCTGCTTCCCGTGGAAGACGTTTTCTCGATTCCCGGACGCGGCACTGTCGCTACCGGCCGTGTCGAGCGNGGCGTNATCAAAGTCGGTGACAAGGTCGAACGCGTTGGTATNAGAGAGACNGTGGAAACCACTTGCACCGGCGTGGAAATGTTCCGCAAACTGTTGGACGAAGCCCAGGCTGGAGATAACATTGGCGTGCTGCTGCGCGGTTTTGGAAAGACCGACGTGGAACGCGGAATGGTTTTGGCCAAGCCCAAATCCATCACTCCTCACACCAAGTTCGTGGGACAGACCTACATACTCACAGCGGATGAAGGCGGACGGCAGAAACCCTTCCGTACCGGCTACCGTCCCCAGTTCTATTTCCGTACCACTGACGTGACCGGAACCCTGACCCTGCCCGAAGGCGTATTGATGGTCATGCCCGGTGACAACGTTGAGATCAACGCTGAACTTATCACCCCCATCGCGATGGAACAGGGTCTGCGCTTTGCTATCCGTGAAGGCGGCCGCACCATCGGCAGCGGAGTGGTATCTTCCATTATCGAGTAGTAGATCCGGGTAAGGAAAAATGAGAGATATAATTATCCTGGCTTGCGAAGATTGCAAAAACAGGAACTATACCACAACACGCAATAAGCGCAAACATCCGAACAGGATGGAGCTGAAGAAATTCTGCCCCACCTGCCGGAAACACACGTTGCACAAACAGCGTTAGTATAGAGCATAATTGTTGCAGGACAGTAGTTCAATTGGTAGAGCACCGGTCTCCAAAACCGGGGGTTGCGGGTTCGATTCCTGCCTGTCCTGCCACATTTGCAACCTGACGGCCTGAGGCGGGAGCGTAACCNGCCCAGCATATTTAGACGGTGGTGATTGAATGAAATTTGAAAAAGTAACCCGCTTTTTCCATGAAGTGGTGGCCGAAATGAAATCCGTGACCTGGCCAACCAAAGCTGACTTGAAAGAAGGCACAGTGGTGGTGATCGTGATCTCCGCCATAGTGGCNATCTTTCTTAGTTTGGTGGATCTTGGATTTAGCAAGATTGTCGAGTTGGTGTTTTAGAATTTATGGCGGAAATGAAATGGTATGTGATCCATACCTTCTCATCCCATGAAAACAAGGTTAAACTGGCCATAGAAAAGGGTCTTGAGGGCACCAGCCTGAAAGAACAAGTCGGCCAGTTGCTGGTGCCGGTGCGCAAATCTTTTATTATCCGCGAGGGCAAGAAAGTAGAGCGCGAGCGCAAGCTGTTCACCAGCTATGTTATCATCCAGGCNGANCTTAGNCCGGAGTTGAGAACCTATATTCTCAATATCGCGGGAGTAACGAAGTTTTTGGGCCAAAGCAAAGAGCATAAGGATCCGATTCCCCTTGAGGAAGAGGAGGTCAACCGCCTGCTNGGCATAGCCGACAGGGAGAAGGAGCCTGGAAAAGTCTTCTCCTATATGCCTGGTGATATGGTCAAGGTGACCAACGGCCCCTTCACCGATTTTGAAGGAATNGTGCAGAAAGTTGCGGATGACGGTGCCAAGTTNATAATTGATGTAACGGTTTTCGGAAGAAGAACGCCGGTCGAGCTTAGCGCCAATCAGGTTGAGATTTATAAAAAGTAATTGATATATATACAGAGGTAATAAATGGCCAAGCCAAAAGACTATGTCGCGATGATTAAACTCCAGCTTCCGGCTGGTAAAGCCACACCGGCTCCACCCGTGGGCCCCGCTTTGGGNCAGGTTGGAGTGAACATTCCGGATTTCTGCCGCCAATTTAACGAGAAAACAGGCGACCAACCAGGGATGGTTTTTCCTGTGGTTATCTATGTCGCAAAAAATAAATCCTTCACCTTTGAGATAAAGACCCCCCCAGCCTCCGTCCTGATNAAAAAGGAAGCCGGGCTGGCCAAGGGATCCTCCACTCCCAATAAAGCCAAGGTGGGGAAGATTAACCAGGAGCAACTGCGCAGCATAGCGCAGCTTAAAATCCAGGATTTGAATTGTGATACCCTTGAATCTGCTATGAGTATGATCGCAGGTACTGCAAGGAGCATGGGTGTAGTCGTTGAAGACTAAAGCCGCCCTATGCAGGAGATAATATTCATAAGGAGAGTCAATGAAACATAGCAAAAGGTACAACAATGCCTATGCGCAGTATGACCGCCAGAAGAGATATGATCTTGACGAAGCTCTCAAGTTGCTGAAATCGTTGCCAGCAACCAAATTTGATGAGACCGTCGAAGTTCATTTCAACCTTGGCGTTGACCCGCGCAAAGCCGATCAGCAGATCCGAAACTCGCTTGTACTCCCGCATGGGACTGGCAAGGTAACCCGCGTTTTGGTGTTTGCCGAGGGCGATAAGGCAGAAGAGGCCAAAAAGGCCGGAGCCGATTACGTTGGTATGGATGATCTGATGGAAAAAATCACAGCCGGATGGTTTGATTTCGACGTCGTGATCACCATGCCGTCCCTTATGGGCCGTATCGGAAAGCTGGGTAGAGTATTGGGCCCGCGCGGCCTGATGCCCAATCCAAAAGTTGGTACCGTGACCATGGATATCGGTAAAGCGGTCGAAGAAGCAAAGGGTGGCAAGATTGCCTACCGGGTTGACAAGTTTGGAAACCTGCACATAGTCTTCGGCAAGATCAGCTTTCCGGATGAGAAGCTGAAGGACAACCTCAAGGCAGTCCTCGCAGCGGTGCTAAAAGACAGGCCGCCCACGATGAAAGGCGTCTATATCAAAAGCATCACCCTCTGCACGACCATGGGTCCCGGCATCAAGGTACAAGTCGCAAGCGCAACCTTGGAAGCAAAGAGCTAAAGGGGGAATGACAGATGGTACAACAAGTAAAATATGACATCGTAGCACATCTGAAAGAGAAGTTAGACAGCGCCAAAGCGATCGTACTGGTGGATTACAAGGGAATTAACGTGGAACAGGTTAACACCCTGCGCAATGAGTTTCGCAAGACGCAGGTGGATTACCTGGTGCAAAAAAATACTCTCATCAAGATCGCTCTCAATGAGTTGGGCATCACAGAACTGGACAGCTATTTGACCGGTCCTACTGCTGTGGCGATATGCCATAATGACGAAGTAGCGCCAGCCAGAATTCTGGTAAAGTTCATTAAAGAAGTGATGGAAGAAGCCGCTTTTCCCAGCTTCAAAGTTGGGTATATCGGTGGCCATGTGTTCAATGCCAATGAGCTTATAGCTCTGGCCAAACTTCCCTCCCGGGAAGAGTTGCTGGCAAAGATTCTGGGCAGCCTGAATGCTCCGATCAGCAATTTTGTGAACATCAACCAAGGCATCATTCGTAAATTTGTGTATGCGCTTGATGCTATAGCTAAAAAAGCAAGCTAATATAAATTATCCCTGGAGGAAATAATGTCCGATAAAAAGCAACAAGTTATTGACCTGGTAAAAGAGATGACCGTTCTTGAGCTCTCTGAACTTGTCAAAGAGATGGAAGAGATATTTGGCGTTTCCGCAGCCGCTCCGGTCGCGGTCGCAGCCGCTCCCGCAGCTGGCGCCGCCGCTGAAGCCAAGGAAGAACAGACTGAATTTGACGTAATCCTTGCTGGTGCCGGAGAAAAGAAGATCAACGTGATCAAGGTCGTGCGCGAGATCACCAAACTTGGATTGAAAGAAGCAAAAGACCTGGTTGACGGCGCTCCCAAGATGGTCGTGGAAAAAGTCAGTAAAGAAGAAGCCGAATCCGTTAAGAAAAAACTCGAAGAAGCCGGTGCTTCTGTCGAACTTAAATAAGGGATTTTGTTCCCAAGCAAATGTCCAAAAAAAGTCCTCAGGGACTTTTTTTGGACTAATTATGCATCATNTTAACGGATTGTTCACTTGTATAGGCCACAGTCAGAAGAACAACGACGACACAGACTATTATCAAGCACTAGGCAATCTAGTATATTGGCCGATCGATTGATTATGCGTAGGTTTAGAACCACAAAGGAGTGAGCTTTTGAGAAAGATCAAAAGTTATTCCCGGATATCCGGAAGATTAGCTGAACTGGGGATCCCTGAAGTCGAAATCCCGAACTTGCTCGCGATGCAAGTCGATTCGTTTAACGACTTCCTGCAAAAGGATATCCATCCTCTTCGCCGTGAAAAGAAAGGGCTGCAAGCAGTATTTGAGTCTATATTTCCCATAGAAGACACCAAGGGGCATTTCCTGTTGGAGTTCTTGGAATACAGTATCTTGCAAGAGAAGTATAGCATAGACGAGTGCAGAGAAAGAAANCTGTCTTACCAGGCGCCACTCAAAGCAAAGATGCGACTGAGTATTTTCGAACAGAACGAAGGAGTTCGCGAACACAAGGATACGATAGAGCAAGACGTGTTCCTGGGTGAGGTCCCCCTGATCACAGAACAGGGAACCTTTATCATCAATGGCGCGGAACGGGTGGTCATTTCTCAGTTGCAGAGATCCCCGGGCGTTTTCTTTTCGGAAGAAAAGCATCCCAGCGGTAAAACGCTATACTCGGCCAAAGTCATTCCCTACAACGGTTCATGGCTGGAATTTGATATCGACATCCATGATGTCATGTATGTGCATATCGACAAGCGCCGCAAATTGCCGGTCACTATTTTGCTTAGAGCCATTGGCATCTCCACCAACGAGGAACTAAGAAAGATATTCTACGAGCACGAATCGCTCAAGCTGGCCGAGGTGAAGGGAAGACACCTCTACAAAGATATCATGGTTGCCGGAAAAGAAGAACCGGCGGCTTTGGCCAATGAACAACTGACAGATAATCTGATCAAAACCTTGGAACAAGCTGGCGTGAAAAAAGTTGAAGTTATCGACTACAACTTTGAGATTGCCCGCAAGGTNTTGGANAACACCATATCCAAAGACCCCACCACCAATCAGGAAGAAGCACTGAAAAAGATTTATGGCCTGATACGCCCCGGCGAAGACGCTACCNTGGAAAGTGCCAAGCAACTGGTGGACAGGATGTTCTTCAACGAAAAGCGTTACAATCTGGGAGAAGTNGGNCGNTACAAGATTAACGTTCGCCTGGGTATTGACGTGGATATGAATGTTCTGACTTTGTGCGTGGAAGACTTTGTGCATATTTTCAAGACACTGATAGATATCTACCACGACAAAGACGAAGTGGACGATATAGACCATCTTGCCAACCGCCGGGTGCGCACTGTGGGAGAGTTGCTTCAGGAACAGTACAATACCGGATTGGCGATGGTCGCCAGGATCATTCAGGAACGCATGACGATTGCCAATACTGACGAGATCACCGTGCATGACCTGGTAAACAGCAACGCTTTGATCTCGGTGGTGCAGTCTTTCTTCCTAACAGGCCAACTGTCCCAGTTTATGGAACAGACCAATCCTCTGGCAGCCCTGCGTCATAAAAGAGCTTTTTCAGCTCTTGGGCCTGGAGGTTTGACCAGAGAAAGAGCAGGTTTCGAAGTCAGAGACGTACACGCGTCCCACTATGGAAGAGTGTGCCCGATTGAAACTCCCGAAGGACCCAATATCGGCCTTATTGTGTCGCCTTCCATATACTCGAGGATCAACCACCTGGGCTTTATCGAAACACCCTACCGCAAGGTTGTGAACGGCGTCGTGACCGATGAGTACGAATACTTTGACGCCGCTCAGGAAGAGAAATATATCATAGCCCAGTGCGACGTCCATCTGGATGATAAACGCAGGATTACTGACGACCCCGTCTTTGCCAGGGAAAAGGGCGAATTTATTCAGATCAGCCCCAAACTGGTTCAATATATGGACGTTTCACCCCAGCAGATGGTTTCCGTTTCAGCGGCCATGATCCCGTTTTTGGAGCACGATGACGCGAACCGTGCCCTGATGGGATCGAACATGCAGCGCCAAGCCGTTCCTCTCATAAACCCCCAGGCGCCTCTGGTGGGAACTGGTATGGAGAGGATTGCCACCATGGATACTTCCAATATCGCGATTGCTCCATACGATGGCGTTGTGACAAACGTTACCTCATCCTATATAGAGATCAAGCCCTTGAGCGAGAAAGACGAAGCTTTCTATCTGGGGACAGGCAATCAGATTAAGCTCAAGAAATTTGTGCGTACCAACCAGGATACCTGCAACAATCAAAGGCCGATAGTGCGTATTGGCGACACTGTGAGAAAAGGCCAGCCCATCTCGGACGGAGGCTGTGTCGAAGACAACCGTCTTGCACTTGGCACCAACCTTCTGGTCGCTTTTATGCCCTGGTATGGCTATAACTATGAGGATGCTATAATCCTGAGCGAAAAGGTCGCCCGCGAAGACACCCTGACATCCATCTATATTGAAGAGATGGAAGTATTGGTGCGCAACGTTAAAAACGGACGCGAAGAACTTGCCTACGACATCCCCAACGTACCAGCCAACGCGCTGAGAAACCTGGACAAGACAGGTATCGTCCGTGTCGGATCAGTGATTCATGCAGGGGACATCATCGTGGGTAAAGTAACTCCCAAGAGCATCGAAATCGATCCTTCCCCGGAAGAGAATCTGATGCGTGCGCTGTTTGGTGACCGCGCAGGTGACTTTACGAACAGCTCGCTGAAAGCGAAACCAGGCATGGAAGGCGTAGTTATCGATGTCAAAATGTTTTCGTCTGGAAGAGGGTGCCGAACAAGAGGACGACAAGGAAGAAAAGTATTCCAAGCTCAAATCTGAACTCAACCTCCGGCGCAAGAAAGTGGAGGAATTCAAGGAAGAGAAGCTGTCTGCCGCTCTTCTGGGCGAAACCGCCAAAACGATCTGGGATGAAAAAACCAACATCTATTTCATTCCCCCCGGTAAGAAGATCACCAAAACCGATATCGGCAGGATAAACTTCAAAAAGCTGGATCTGGATGTGGAACTGGTAGCGGATACTGAAAAGAACGAACAGATTTACAGCCAGATCATCCTCAAGATCAAACAGTCGCTCGAACAAAGCGAGAATATATACCGCAAATCCCGCGAACGCATCAAACACGGAGACGAGCTTCAGTATGGCGTTCGCAAAATGGTCAAAGTGTATGTGGCCAAGAAGAGAAAGATCGAAGTTGGCGACAAAATGGCCGGACGTCACGGCAACAAAGGCGTCATATCGATTGTCGCGCCCATTGAAGACATGCCCTTCATGGAAGACGGGACACCGGTTGACATAGTCTTGAACCCCCTGGGTGTTCCCTCCCGTATGAATATCGGGCAGATCATGGAGACCCATCTGGGCATGGCTGCCAAGGTGCTGGGCTTTGACGTGGAAACGCCAATCTTTGACGGCGCTTCCGTAAACGACATAGAAACAGAACTGAAAAAAGCCAACCTGCCAGTGGATGGCAAGCAAGTATTGTATGACGGCAAAACGGGAGAACCCTTCAAAGAGAGGGTCACCGTAGGCATCATCTATATGATGAAACTCAATCACTTGGTTGCCGATAAAATGCACGCCCGTTCAACAGGCCCCTATTCCCTCATAACTCAGCAACCCCTGGGCGGCAAAGCTCAGCACGGTGGACAGAGGCTGGGAGAAATGGAAGTTTGGGCCTTGGAAGCTTATGGCGCGGCGCATGTGCTGGAAGAAATGCTCACCATCAAATCCGACGATGTCGATGGCCGTAACAACGCTTTCAAAGCCATTACCCGGGGAGAGAATCCACCTGCTCCCGGAGTGCCGGAGTCATTCAATGTGCTCATCAGTGAGCTAAAATCCTTGGGATTCGATATTGAATTCATCAAGGAATCCGATATGGGTGAGGAGAGATAAGCATGTTAAAAGATAACAAACGCGAGATTCGTCCCAACGAATATGATTATGTCCGCATCAGACTGGCCTCCCCGGAAACCATTGAAGAATGGTCAAATGGAGAGGTCACGAAGCCGGACACCCTCAACTATCGAACCTTGAAACCCGAAAAGGACGGATTGTTCTGCGAGCGGATTTTTGGCCCGGAACGGGATTACGAATGCGCTTGCGGTAAATATAAGAAGAAACGTTTTCAAAACACAGTTTGCGATCGATGCAATGTGCTGGTTACCACCTCCAGGGTGCGCAGAACCCGCATGGGGCATATCTCGCTGGCTGTGCCGATCGCCCACATCTGGTTTGTCAAAAGCGCCCCAGCAAGATCGGAACCCTGTTGGACATGACGGTCAAGGATCTTGAGCGGGTACTGTATTACGAGTCTTTTATCGTGATAGATCCGGGTGACAGCCCCTATGAAAAATTCGAGTTGATCGAAGTGGATGAATACTACGAGATCAAGGACAAGGTCGGCGACAACTTTATCGCCATGATGGGAGCTGAAGCGATCCGTGAGCTACTGAGCAGAATCGATCTGCATAACGAAGTGCTGAACATACGTTCCCGCTTAAAAATGGAAAAGGCCACTCTGCACAAGCAGAAACTGATCAACAAGCTCAAGATCGTGGACGCTTTCCTCAAATCTGGCAACAGGCCTGAATACATGATCATGGAAGCCCTGCCCGTGCTTCCTCCCACACTGCGGCCTCTTGTGCCGCTGGAAGGTGGCAGGTTTGCCACGGCAGACTTCAACGACCTGTATCGCCGGGTTATCACCCGCAATAACAGATTGAAACAGCTTTTGGAAATACGTGCCCCCGAGGTTATTCTGCGCAACGAAAAGCGTATGCTGCAGGAGGCCGTGGATGCCCTGATCGACAACTCGCGCAAGGCCAGGCCCGTGAGGGGCAGAGGCAACCGCCCCTTAAAATCACTCACCGACCAATTGAAAGGGAAACAGGGCAGATTCCGCCAAAACCTGCTCGGCAAACGCGTGGACTATTCCGGCCGTTCCGTGATCACCGTGGGTCCGGAACTGAAGCTCTATCAGTGCGGAATTCCCAAAGACATGGCTGTGGAACTTTTCAAACCCTACCTGATCGAACGCCTGCAAAAGATGGGTGAGGTGGACAAGGTCAAGAACGCCAAAAAACTAATCGAGAAAAAGCAACCTGAGATCTGGTCGATCCTGGAAGATGTGATCAAAGATTATCCTGTGTTGCTGAACCGCGCCCCGACCCTGCACCGTTTGGGTATCCAGGCTTTCATGCCGGTATTGACGGACAACCGTGCCATCCAGCTTCATCCGATGGTCTGTGTTCCTTTCAACGCGGACTTCGACGGCGACCAGATGGGTGTTTATGTTCCCCTGTCCATGGAGGCGCAGATAGAAGCCCGTGTCCTGATGCTCTCCACAAGGAACCTCCTGCTGCCATCAAATGGCAGGCTGGCAATGGCGGCAAACCAGGATATTGTTTTGGGCTGCTACTACCTGACCATGGAAGTGGATCCGGCGCCGGAAGACGTCACCAAGCTGCGCCATTTCTACGGCACTGATGAAGTGATGGCCGCCTATGAAGCGGAAGAACAGCTTTACTCTGTGAAAGGCCCGGACCAGGAAGGCCGCAGCCTTGATCTGCACACCTGGATAAGGGTAAAAATAGATAACAACTTTATCGTAACAACGGTTGGAAGGGTTATTTTCAACCAGATCATCCCCGCGGAAGTGGGCTTCCAGAACATCATTTACGACAAAGGCAAGCTTAACGACCTCGCCATGCTGTGCTTTGACGCCGTTGGCCAGTGGCGCACCGCCATAGTGCTGGATGAGCTTAAAACCCTGGGCTTCGCTTATGCCACCCGCGCTGGAGTGACATTCAGCTTCAGCGACGTTGTGGTGCCCGAGAAGAAAGACAGCATCATCAAACAATCTGAAGATGAAGTCCGCCGTGTGTTTGAGCTACACCAAAAAGGCGGAATCACAGAGAACGAACGTTTTGGCCGCGTTGTGGATATCTGGAAGAAAACCACCGTCCGCGTCACCGATGAGATGATGGAAGAGCTTTCGCGTAGCAGAAAAGG
>JGI24710J26742_10004259_pt1 | contig 11829 bp, 10 predicted proteins | sample BioPla2DNA2_FD_26742 | JGI IMG/M metagenome (IMG submission 26742) | reverse complement strand
TAGTATTAAACAGACAGCAAGATATTATAAACCTATTAAAGTATAAAGATGAACAAGACAGTATAGTTGAAAACTACATGGAAGGGACTGAGATTCATGATACGTATGCTATTAAGAACGTATCAGAGCTAGGTATACACCGTAATTACTGCGGTATTTTAGCAACGAAGATACGTGAGGAATTAAACAAAAACGCAGCAGTATACATATTAAATGAAAATGGAATAGCTGAGGGAAGCTTTAGAGGTAGACTAAGTGGTATAGATTACAGAAAGAAATTTGAAGCATACGAAGATGGCATATACGCTCAAGGGCATAAAACCGCATTCGGGTTCAAAGTTGAAAGGAATAAATTAGGGAATATACTAAACAGTCTATCGGATATAGAATCATACGAAGGAAGGAGATGGTATGTTACAGTAGGGGCAAGTATGCTTGATAGTGATAAAGGGAAATATCATATAATGGATATGGAGAACTTTAAAAGACAAGGCAACTTATGGAAAGTTGCGATGGCAAACTCTAAACTATCAAGCGATGAATCTATACATATAGTAGGTAATTACTCGGACTTGCAGTTTACAGAGCAAAAAGGTAAAGTATACTTCTATACAATGCTCGGGTTAAGTTGTATGGCTTTTGAAGAAATAAATACAAGACTTGTGGATATCTATGTAGAATACAGCACAGACATTAAAATATATGTTAAAAATATACGAGAATAACGGAGGGAGATTAACATAACATGAAGCTAGGAAGAAATAAAAAAGACAATTTAAATATGCTAAGCAGGCCTGCTGTAAATCAAGCTAAAAAGAACTTATTACTTATAGTATTAATACTAATCACTGCGGCTTTAATATACTGGGTAATGATGATGGGACAGAAGGCAGAGAGAACGGTAACTGTTGCTATGCTGGCAGAAAACGTATATAAAAATCAAGTAATAACAGAAGAATTATTGAAGCCTTATGAAATGCTTGAGGGTGAATTTGAGAAATACGCTCTAATAAACTCTGAAGGACAAACAAAAAGAAGGATATTACTATGGAGTGAAAAAGATATGGTAATAAACTCTTTTGCGGCATATCCTTTAAAGAAAGATACATATGCTGAATATAGGGACTTCATAAAATCAAGAACTGACAACAGTGATAACGTTCTATATAGCTTCCCTGGAAAAGAGATAGTTACTTTGAGTATAGGGCAAGAAGATATGGAAGCTTTCAAAACATTTTTGAAACCTGGGGATAGATTGAATGTACAGGCTGTATTTTCTGAAAGAGTCACTGTAGAAAAAGACGACGGATATGGTGGAACTATTACAGAGCAAGTGGATACATTTAAAACAGAAACAGTTTTCGGTGATATCATGGTCGCTGACCTACTAAACTCTGACGGTGAATCAATACTGGATTTATATGCAAGCTACAGAGAAATGTCAACTTGGGAACAAGCCGAATTGGATAAAAGTTCAAACTTTAAAGAAAGAACAAGTCCACAAACATTGTTAATTGCATTAACGCCTGAGGAAATAGAGAGATACTATTACTATATCAGCAAATCAAACGTAGAGTTTAATGTATCAATGCCACAGAGGATAGAGTAAGAGGTGAAGGTAATGTTTAACAGCGAAAAAGACGGAACACAGCCAAGTAATGCTAATATAGCTAGAGTTTTAGCTGATGCAACTGGAGCTATAATAAAAGACTTGTCAGGTGGTAAGATTAGGCATAAATCAAAATTAATAGATAACATAGTTGCATTTATAGGTACAGCTGGTGGAACTGGTACTTCTACTATGGTGGCTAATGTAGCGTATATGGCAAAAAAGAAGGGTCTGACGGTACTTGTAATAGATTTAAATATACCATATCCAATACAGCATAGCTACTTTGGGATTAGACAAGCAGTTAATAAAAATGACTTAGTCTCATTTTTATTAGGTAAAAACAGTATAGGTGAAAGTATAGAGTCAGTAGGAGATATATCTGTACTTGTATCTAATAACAGAAATATAATGGACAGTATCAATTGCGATAACGAAGTCTGCTCAAAGAATTTAGAGGATGCTTTAGATAAAATAAGACCTCTATTTGATATAATACTAATAGACTGTCCAATGGATATAGAAAAGGATATAGTAAATACGGCACTATACAGAGCAAATATGATATATACTGTGTGGGACGAAAGTATAGCGTGCATATCAAATATGGAGAGACTGAGAAGAAATATGTCGCTATCAGGAATAGAGGCCTACAACAAGGTAAGGGTAGTATTTAACAAGAGGACGAGTATACACTACTCTAGGTATCCATTTGATAGACTAAAATTGGAGGTTGTTGCTAGCTTTCCATTTGAGCTAGCAGTTATAGAAGCATCACTTAACGGCAAAATATTCTGTGATAAGGGGGAGTCTCTGTCAAAGAACTCGGCCTTTTTTGTTGATGAAACAGGCAGACTTACAGATAAAATCCTTGAGACAGGGGGTTATATGAAATAATGGACGCAAAAAGATTGTTAAGCATACAAGCAGAAAGAGGAGCCAAAGCGATAGGGATGGAATCTATGCAAAGGAGCATAGAGTCTGAGATAATAGAGTGCAGAAAGTTTATACAGGATAACTCTGAAAAGTATAGAGACCTAGAACCTCAGCAGAAGAGAAACGTAATTAAAGAGTTAATAGTAACTTATGTAATGAATCACACGCATATAGTGGAGGGTTATGTAGATGAAGAAAATAGACCTGATACTAACAAGCTTGTAGACAGGCTAGTTGAAGACATAACAGACTATGGTATATTAACTCCTGCTATACTTAATAATAATATAAATGAAATAAGGTCAAACGGCAAGGAAATAAAAATAGAGAGCGAAGGAAGAATACACGACTTAACTGATAAAGACGGAAATATAGTTGCATTTGATTCTGTAGAACAGCAAGATATAATAATGAGAAAACTATTAGGCGATGTAAGATTGACTCCTAAAGACGCATTAGTAAATGCAAGAACTGTAGAGGGCTATAGAATAGCAGCTGTACATAGTAGTGTTATGTCACCTGACCCTGACGACCCAACTGAACAAAGATATCATTCATTTGTATTAAGAAAACATAAAATGGCTAATATGCACCTAGCTGAATTAGTAAAGTACGGGTCATTAAGCGACTCAATGGCTAGGTTTTTAAAACTGGCTCCAGAAGCTGGACTTACAACTATATGTGCTGGTCCTACTGCTTCTGGTAAGACAACTCTATTAAATGCAATATTAAAGTATGAAAAGAATAGAGTTATACTGGTGCAAAACCCTTCAGAAATAGATATAAGAATTAAAGACTCAAGTGGAAGGGTAGTTAATGATGTATTACATTTGGAAGCAACAGATAAGGCGTCTTCATCACCTAATGACCCGACTACTGAAAATATTATGGCTCATATACTTAGACTAAGTCCTACAGACGTGTGTCTTGGTGAGCTTAGAACAAATAAAGAAATGGCATTAGGAATGATGATAATGGGCGCAGGTCACCCAATGTTCGCCAGTTTACACGCAGAGGACTCAAAAGGTGTTATTGATAGATATCTGAGAGGATACATGGCAGCTAGCAATGAAATGAGAGACACAGCATTACCGGGTTTAACCGATTTATTGAAGTTGGTAGTAATACAAAAAATAATGAAAGATGGTACAAGAAAAGTTCTGCAGATAACTGAAGTATTAGGTGTAGATAAAGACAATATGAGCATGCCATTATTAAATGACCTTTTTATATTTGAACCCGACTCAGCAAATACAACATACTTCACGGATGGAAGAGTAAAAGACATACCTGGAAAGCATAAAAGAGTAGGAAAATTACATGACGAAACAATAAAGAAATTCAAGTTAGCTGGTATTCATCCTAATCAATATGACTTTATGATGAAAGATATTAGTGCAGATGAAGTAGAAACATATACTGGTGAAAATATAGAAAACTATGGAATGCAGTTGAGGTAAAATATGAGTATACTAGGACAATTATCAACAATGAGAGGTTCAGTGAGTATAACGATAGTTGTACTCATAATAATGTTGGTTGTAATCATAGGTAAGGTATTTGATATAAATATTGTTATGTCTATAAGCAATTTTATAAAGTGGGTAGTTAAGAAAACTGGTAGGCTAATCAATAAAAAAGAGGCTAGATATCATAGAGATATTGAGATAGGAAAAATAAATGAAAAGACACAACAAGTAAAAATATATAGATTCTTAAACGATTTAATTATAGACTTAGGGTTAAAGCGTAAAGGTGCAACTCCATATGAATTTTTAACAATAGTAATAGTAATTTCAATAATGCTAGCTTTAGCTTTTGGTCTTGGTGCTTTCAGAAATATAATACTAAGTGTTATACTCACTCCAATAATAATAATAGGGTTAATGTCAGTACTATATACTAAAGCTAATATTGCTCATGATATGCGTATAGAAAATGTAATAGAAGCTGAAAATATAATATCGAATAGCATAAAAGATGGTGTGGTTGTAGCTGTAAGAAACAATCTAAATTCTATACCTTTAAACATTCGCTCAGAATTTATAGACTTTCTAGATAATATGGAACATAAGAACTATTACATAAAAACTGCTTTGATGGAGTTAAATAACAATTTAGGGTCAACTGCTGACGACTTTATCAAAAAGTGTATAGTGTTCGAAACAGAGGAAGAACACGGATACGCAGAAATGTTCAGAGATGTAGTTGAGATAAACAATGTAAAAACAGAAATGAGAACTCAGATGAAAAGACAGTTTGAAGCTATAGTTACAGAATTTATAATAGGCGCGACTATGATATTTGTATTCTTGGGTGGTGTTATAGCAATATTCCCAAATATAGCATATTTCTACTTTAGAACAATGATAGGTCAAATTATCATATGTATTGACATACTTATAATAGTAGGAGAGTTCGTTTACATAACATATTTAAGAGCAAAGGAGTTATAATAAACATGGGAGATATAAGTAAATCAATTAGACAGCTTGTAATTGATTACAGTAGCATAACATATGTTAAGTGGGCTATTTACTTAATACTACTAATAATAGCTATAATTATGGCACTCAGGATTTTTAGAATAAAATCATTGAGGAGTAGGGGTATTCATTCCGAAATAAATAATATATCTGAAATAAAAAATCGTGACGCTAAGATTATAAGGTATAATAAGCAAATAAGATTTATAACTAGCTTAGTTCAAAAAACTCCATTCAGGCTGCCAGTAACTGACAAAGAGTATATGCAATATAATATTAACAGGGCAGGGCTAAAGGCACCAGGAGGTATAAGATACTTTACAGCTGAGGAATTTAACGCAATTATAGTACTGATAGCATCAGTTCTAATGACAATAGCAGTAGTAATAGCAATTATAATAAACGCTATAGCAGGAATAGTGCTAGCTGTAGCAACTATTGTATGTGCTTCTACTATACCAACTATGGTATTAAGAAAAATAGTGGCTGATAAAGATAGGGAAATATCAGATAACTTTCCTGAACTATACTTAATGCTACATTATATACTATTGAGGGGAGGAGACTCACCATTAGAAAAAACAATGAGGTCGTACTCAAAAACAACAAATTCAGAAGAAATGAGGAGGTTTATTGATGTATGTACTTCACATATAGATACAAATGGAGAGTATAACGCTACTAGACTAATAGCTAATGATTTCAGAGAGATAATTGAGGTAGGAAAATTAATGCGGTTAATGAGGCAATTATACGACGGCGGTGATGTAAGACAGGAACTAATAGGTTTTAGAGAAGAACTATTAAAAAACAAAAAGTATGCAATTGAAAGGAGGGGGCAGAGGCTAGTATTAATGGCAAGAATGTCATTCAAGATACTCACAATAGTATTATTACAAGCAATATTAAGCGCAATGGCCATATATCTACCAGACATGGCATTAATAAAAGGGCTATTTGGAGGACAGTAAATTAATAAACAATTAATTAATGTTAATTAAGGAGGACTGAAAAATGAAAGTCAGTGGGATATTTAAGACACTCATAATCATTGTTGCATGCGTAATACTTGGAGCTGTAGTACTTAATGTATTAGTACCTAACGTAACAGCACAGGTAATTAACGCCACAGAAAACATGATATATAATGCAACTGGCATAGCTTTTGACTTCAATGCAGACGGCAAAGATGGTTCTGACTCCAGCGGTATAGCTGAAACACCTGGTGGCAAAGTTGATATAGGCACCGATACAGTTGAAGGATTTAAGTAATCAAAAAAGATGAAAGCCAAGTATATGAATATTCATATACTTGGTAATTTTAATTCTACGGAGCAGTTAAATGAGTGATAGTGTTAAAGGTATATTTAAAACATTAATAAAAATACCAGTCATAATAATTATATGTTATGCTATATTTAACGCATTTGCATTTGGAATAACATACTTTAAAATGTTAGGGCTATCTTATGTAGCTATGCAAACAGCTATGGAGAATAATTTTATACCTGCGAGAGAAAGAGCAACTATTGAAGACTGGATGCAAAACGAAATAGAAACAGGTATTATACAAAACGTGTCTTTCACTAGTGGTACAACATTTAATAAACAACAATATGGAGAGGAAGTAACTGTAGGCGTACAAGCATATTACAGAGTGATATGGCCTTTAATGCCTACAGAAACTATAAACGGTACATATAATGGTGTAGGCGGAAACACTTTCGGTGGAAACAAAACAAGTGCAGAGTTACAAGCAACAAGGGACGCACTTGAAGCTCAAAGGAAAAGTAACATTGTAATAGAGTACAAAGTACCTGGGCTTAAATATTATTCAGACTTAGATAATTAGGAGAGCATAAAAGTGTCACCAAAAACAATATTCAAAATATTACTGGCTACAATAATAGTTAGTGTGATAGGAAGTTTAATTGTAGAGGTCATAAATATAAATACAACTGGCTATCAAATAAATAATATAACCAGAGTGTGCGTTCAACAGGCTTGCGATTTTTACGGGCAAGAGACATATAAAAGGGATATTAATTCAATATCTAATTTAGAGGATATCATAGGAACAAGTGGTAGCGTAGCGGTATCAGGAGAGATATATGGCAGTAATAACGCGCAACAAATATACGACTCACTTTATACTAACAAAGACGACTTTAGATTTTGGGCTGTAAACTATATAGGGTTATGGAAAAACCTAGACTACCTATTATTCGGTCTTGGATTTCAGACTAGCTTAGCGCTAAACCCTGAGAACTACTACATAGCTAAATCTTACTATGATAATAGAATGACACCTCTAAATTTAGGTATTACTTATCTAGATAAAGAAACAACTCTTAAAATATTCAGATGGAACTTAGCTAAAACACTATCAAATGGTCAAGATGGTGATGGAGGAATGGTAGTAGATACAGATGGCAGTAGAGTGTATGTCAAATACAAAGGATTTAGGATATACACGTCAGAGGCGGAAATTACAGACATATCATATCAATTAATAAACATAGTGAATGAAAGAGATAAATTCATGGAATTAACTAATATAGACTCTAGTAAACTAGGAATCAACAACGCAAGCGACGAGAGAGCAACAGTATGTTTAGCGGGTATAAAATATAGTGTTCCAGTAGCATATCAAGGAATAACTCCTTTCAGAAAGATACTAGAATTCGTTGGAAACAGGCGTGTCAATGGTCTAACAGGCGGTAACTCAGGAGGCTCTGGTACTACGATAGGGGTATCAGAGGGTGAGTTACAGGCTGGAGGATTTTATGGAACAACAGGCTTACCAGTACCTGGTAGCATAATATATTATGTACTAAGATAGGGGGATATAGTATAATGTTATTATGGAAAAAAAATTCTAACAAAGAAAATAATGATAAGACAGAAGTTAATAATAAATCAAATGAAAAAATCGTACTGTACTTTCTATTAGAAAGGGAAATAAATAGAATATATGAATACGCTAAAAAATTAGGGATTACTATTAAGAAGTGCTTCACAGACATAGAAGAAGCAAAAGTAGAGTTCATAATGGAGAATAGAGACGCACATATAGTTATTATAGAGAGCGGTCAGGGAAAATTTATAAACACAAACAACAGAAAAGAACTAATAGATTTATTGAGTATATGCGATGGAACAAGTAAAAAAATAACTGTATTTTATGTTAATTCAGTAATAAAGGCTGAGACATTAAAAAAGATAGGCAGAAAAAATAAAGATATTCAGTGGATTGAATATATAAATACAGCTAGAGCCATAAAAGATATAGCTAAATTAGGTGAGCACTATTATCAAGAGACCGATTATGATGAAGATACAGAAGATAAAATATTAGATAACTCTCTTAATTTTATAGGTAAATCAGTAAATGTAGATGATACAATTGAGCGTAAGGCAGTATACAATATATTAGATGAATTAGCGCAAGCTAAACACTCAGAGCAGTTAGATAAATTTAATGTAGTTATTTAATGTAGTTATTCAATATAGTTATTTAATAAAATACCCTGTGAAAGCAGGGTATTCGTTTATTATATAGAGTCTAATTGATATTTAATCATACATTATATAATACTGTAATGTATATGTAAGTGAAAATAAAGTAAGTTATTACTAATATTTATATCGAAATGGAGGACTGTCGGAATGAAGTCATTTGTAGGAATAGACCTTGGCGCTTCTGGCACTAGGCATGTGTCAAATGAGTGTAAGGTGAATACGCTTCCAAACAACATGGTATTTTTGGATAAAGATGCTAGGGTTGATTTGGAGCCATACTCTGAAGATATAGAATCGGCTTTAGATGTTGCAATCGAGAAAGAAGGGGAGTCACAATACTTTCCAGCAAGAGTACTGATTGGAAATTTGGCTACAAGATATATGCCAACTAATCAGAGACCTTCAGTGATGGCAAACAAGCATGTACAGCAGATTAATTACATATCTGCAATTACGGCTGTAGCAGTAAACAAAATCAGATTTGGGCTTGGAGAAAACATCTCAATGTATTTGGCTATGCCACCTATTGAGGTAAAAAATGCAAAGGATGAATTGAAAAATAACTTCCTTGGGAAGTATAAGGTAACTTTCAGTAAGCTGGATAAGGTGATTGAATTTACCATTGATGATGTTGTATGCTATGAGGAATCTTTCATGGCGCTGCTGTCTTACTTCTTTGAACTGAATGGCTCACTTAAAGACGAATCTGCGAACTTTAGATCTGGTAATATTCTATCAATGGATATTGGAGCATCCACTACTGACTTGGCTGTTGTATCAGACATGAGATATATTGAGAAGTCTGGNCAGACATACAAGACTGGTGGTAATGTTGCAAGAGACTTCTTAATGGACGACCTGAGGGCAGAATACGGTTTTGACGTACCGGTAGAAATAGCTGATACTGCTATGGCTGAAGGCAGGATACAAATGGGTAACACGTTTGTAGATATTGCACCTATGGTAAGAACAGCCAAGGAAAGGTTCGCTGAACAAATCGTTGAGCAGATACAGGGATATTTCAGAAAAGTTGGTATACCTATTCAATCAATAAGAGCAATCGTAGTTAGTGGCGGTGGATCAATGCCTGGTAGCTATGTAAACGATAAGAATGAAGTGGTCGTTACATCAGAAGCTATGTCATTCTTTATAACCAGAGAGTTGAACAAGATATGTCCTGGTGTTGAGGTTGTACCTTATGAGTATAACCCGAGAATGGCTAATATATACGGGCTATATATCAGAGCAAGCATAGATATGGCTAGAAAGTACAAGGCATAATCATATGCTTGAAAAAAAGTAAAGCGCTGGCACTAGATATAAAATAGTGCTGGCGCTTTAAATTACATAAGCATTATAGGGAGTGGCATAGTTGAATATTAATCCTGTAAATATAGTTGTAAAAGTAGGTAAAGGTTCAAAAAGTACATTCAGAAATGTGAGGGCTCATAGAGCGCTCACATTTAATGATATTCAGAATATCATTGATAAAAATAATGATATTAATGTAATAGTTGTAGAAAGCGTATATGATAGTGAAAGCATCACAGCTTATGATACAGTAAAACAGCTAAAAGAATCAGGTAAGCTAGTAATATTCTATCCACAACAGGAGGATAAGAACATAAATGTTATATCCAAGGCACTAGGAATATATACAGCAAAAAGCATAGAAGAAGTACACAGTAAAGTAAAACAGTTTACAGGTATAAATGTAAGTACACAAGTTTTAACCATTAAAAAAGAAGATAGTGCAGAAGGCATTAGAGAGAATGAAGAATCTAACACTACGGAAAATAGTAAAATAGAAATTAACATCATACAAGATGACAAACTTATAAATGATATTGAGAACTTAGTAAATAACACAGAGAGNGAGAATATTGAGAGCGAAGAAACACTTAATAAAGGTGTTCCTGAGNTAGTTGCAATTTTGAATACNTTGAATAGTGAGAAAGATGTACTTGAGGGAAAATTAAAAGAGGCATCTGACAGAATAGAAATACTACTGAACGTAAAGGAGTCACTTGAAGACGAAAGAGACATGTATAAGGAAATGTTAGAGTCTATAGAAAAAGGCGATGACATTATAGAGGACCCAGTTAAAGTAGAGGAATACAACAAAGTATTGGCTGAGAATACTAAGGTATTAGAGGAAAAGAACTCCTTAGAGTTGCAAATAATAGCACTCGAAGAAAAGATAGAAACTTTAAAAAATGAGTTAAACTTAAGTGAAACTAATAGGACAGTTAATAAAGAATTGGAAAATCAATTGCACTTGGAGCAGGAAAGCAGACTATTATTAAATGATATATTATCTGATAGTATAGATATAGGTACATCATTAGCAAACGACATAGAAAATAAAAATATTGAATTAGAAGAGTTGAGGGCAGAGGCTAAAAAATTAGAAAACAGTAAGGGTAACATTGAGGTAGAATTTCAACAATTAAAAAATAATTATGATTATTTAAGTAGTTGTCAGGATAATTTACAGTTAAAGATGGACAATGAAAATAATCAACTACAATTGGATTTGAAACTAGCAAATGAGAAAAGAGACTATTTTGAGAGAGAACTTGATAGTATAAGGAACTTACTAGCTGAAAAAGAAAAAGCATTAGCTATAGCACTCAGCAACGAAAATTCTAATAAAGCAGAAAAGTTGATGGAGAAAAGCAGAGTTCTGGAGGAATCTAATAGTATACTAATTAATAATTTAAACTTAATAAGAGTAGAGCAAGAGGAATTAAAGAAAAAGCTAGCTATAAGTGAGAGGGCTAACAATAATTTAGAGGAAACAAACAAGCAATTGAGAGCAAGTGTATTAGCATTATCAAGAGGAGCATCTATTACAGGTGGCTCTAAATTAGAGTTGGAGTGCAATTATAATGCAAAAGGTATAATCATTCCAGTATATGGTTCTGGTAGCTATGGGGTTACAACTACTGCAATATCCATAGCACGTAGATTAATGAACAAAAGAGTTGTATATGTAGACTTAGATATAGTAAATCCAAAGGCAGATAGTTGGTTCGGAGTCAATCCATTAATAAGAGAGCTCAGTGGGATAAGAAATGAAATGTATAAAACAGGCGTAGGAGCTCTAATAGAAAAAGGATACGACTATGTAATTGGTAATGAAAAGCTTATATTTCAAAGAGTGGCAGATAATAAAAATGGGTTCATAGACTATATGGGAGGAATATATGCTTCAGTAGATATAGCAAAATTAATGGCTGTAAAGTTCACGGAATTTATGAACTACCTAGGGAA
>JGI24710J26742_10004252_pt1 | contig 11846 bp, 6 predicted proteins | sample BioPla2DNA2_FD_26742 | JGI IMG/M metagenome (IMG submission 26742) | reverse complement strand
AGAATGCACGTAACAAAAAGCCTGTAGTACTTGTAGGAAAGGGAGTGGTGTTCGATACCGGAGGCACAAATCTTAAGACCCCTCCCGGTAGTCTGGACACAATGAAATCTGATATGGGNGGAGCAGCTGCAGTTATCGGGGCACTTACAGCAATTGCAGCTAATAAGCTTCCGGTATATGTAATAGGCCTTATTCCAGCTACAGACAACCGCATAGGTGGTAATGCAATTGTACCAGGTGACATCATTACTATGCACAGCGGAACTACAGTTGAAATAATGAATACGGATGCTGAGGGAAGGCTTATCCTGGCTGATGCCCTTAGCTTTTCGAAAAAATATGAACCGCAACTGGTCATAGACCTTGCAACCCTTACAGGAAGTGCAGTTATGGCTATTGGTTCCCATGGCACTGTAGCCATGGGNACTGCAACTGAGGAGGTAAAACAATCCCTATCCATTGCAGGTGAAAAGGTTTGCGAGCGATTGGCATGGTTTCCATTCTGGAAGGATTATGACGATGCCCTAAAATCAGAAGTTGCCGATATGAAGAACATAGGAGGACGTGAGGCCGGAGCTATTACTGCCGGCAAGTTCCTCTCAAGGTTCATTGATGCACCATGGATACATCTCGACATTGCAGGACCTGCATTTCTTGAGAAAAAGGAACATTATAAAGGAATCGGAGGAACCGGTGTAGGAGTACGCCTCCTCTATCACTTCCTAAAAGATAGTTTGGCATAATAGGACTCCGGCTGCATTTATCAGTTGGCTAATTATAAAAGTATGAGCAACGAAAGACTTAAAGTAGCCATTTCGCAAGGCGATATCAACGGCATAGGCTATGAGGTTATATTTAAAGCCCTTGCCGATCCAGCCATTTTGGAGATATGTACCCCTGTGATCTACGGTTCTTCAAAGGTTGCCGCTTATCACCGAAAGGCGCTTAACCTTCAGGCTATCACCTTCAATAACGTCAAGGACGGTAGTGAAGCCCATGCCAAAAGAGTCAACATGGTTAACTGCCTTGATGATGATGTACGCGTTGAACTGGGCAAAGCGACTGATATAGGGGGAAAGGCTGCCTTTCTGGCATTGGAAGCTGCAGTTCGTGATCTTAAAAGCGGACTTGTTGANGTGCTTGTAACTGCACCTATCAACAAAAAGGTAATTCAGTCGGAACAGTTCTCCTTCCCTGGTCACACTGAATATCTTGCTGACCAGTTGGGTGGCAAGCCTCTTATGCTGCTTGTAAGTGACCTGCTAAGGGTAGGTGTTGTTACCGGTCACATACCACTAAATGAAGTAAGTAGCCGCCTTTCAAAGGATTTGATAGTTGAAAAGCTAAGGATTCTGAACACTTCTCTCAAAGACGATTTTACTATCAGGAGGCCACGCATTGCCNTACTTGGATTAAACCCCCATGCCGGTGATAACGGACTTCTGGGTAGGGAGGAAAATGACATTATTATACCTGCAATTAATGCCGCAAAGGAAGAAGGCATCATGGCCTTTGGCCCCTTCCCTGCTGACGGTTTCTTTGGTGGAGATACCTACAAGAAGTTTGATGCAATTCTTGCAATGTACCACGACCAGGGACTAATCCCGTTCAAGACCCTGGCATTCTCGACAGGCGTAAACTATACTGCAGGATTGCCTTTTATCAGGACTTCTCCTGACCATGGTACTGCATACGAGATTACTGGGCAGAACGTGGCTGATGCTCAATCATTCCTGTCTGCAATCTATCTCGCAATAGACATTTACAACAGCAGGACAGGCAATGCCAAACTGAAGGAAAATCCACTGAAACCTGCGGATGCAAGTAGCCTTGCAGGAGACGAAAACGATAAGANTGAATAAATAAGCTTGTTTTCAGAAAAAAGTAAAGGCTGTCCCGTACGGAGGACAGCCTTTGCTTTTTGTACCTTGAAGTAAGAGCTTACAGCTTTCTTGCAACTTCTACCTCTTCATAGGCTTCTATCATATCACCAAGCTTGATATCGTTGTAATTATGTATGTTCAGACCACATTCAAAGCCTGTGGCAACTTCCTTGACATCTTCCTTGAAGCGCTTAAGTGATCCTAGTTCTCCGGTATAGATTACGATACCGTCACGAATAAGACGTATCTTACTACCACGTTTGATCTTACCGTCCTTAACCATACATCCTGCAATAGTACCAACCTTGCTGATACGGAAGATTTCACGTACTTCAACAGTACCAATAATATTTTCCTTGATCTCCGGCGACAACATACCTTCCATTGCTGCCTTGATCTCTTCTATTGCATCGTAGATAATTGAGTAGATACGGATATCGATTTGTTCCTTTTCGGCAAGTTTTTTAGCCGATAGTGAAGGACGAACCTGGAATCCTACTACTACAGCATTTGATGCTGCTGCAAGCATGATATCAGATTCTGAAATCTCACCTACTGCTTTGTGGATAACATTAACCTGGATTTCTTCCGTAGACAGACCAATGAGTGAATCTGAAAGAGCCTCGATTGAACCGTCGGCATCACCCTTGACAATAAGGTTGAGTTCCTGGAAGTTTCCAATCGCGATACGACGACCAATTTCATCAAGTGTGATATGTTTCTGAGCTCTGAGACCCTGTTCACGTTGTAACTGCATACGCTTTGTTGCAATATCCTTGGCCTCTTTTTCATCAAGCATCACGTTCACCTTCTCACCAGCCTGTGGAGCACCATTCAGACCAAGTACCAATACCGGTTCTGAAGGTCCGGCTTCCTCAACTCGCTGATTACGCTCGTTGAACATAGCCTTAACATTACCGAAATAACTACCTGATAGAATCAGGTCACCTACTCTAAGAGTACCCGACTGTACAAGTATTGTTGCTACATAACCCCTACCCTTGTCAAGTGATGACTCAATAATGCTACCAACAGCAGGTTTATTTGGATTGGCCTTCAGTTCCAGCATATCAGCCTCAAGCAATACCTTGTCGAGCAATGCCATCACATTGATACCTTTCTTGGCAGAGATTTCCTGAGACTGATACTTACCACCCCATTCTTCAACCAGGTAGTTCATATTTGCAAGTTCCTCTCTAACCTTATCGNCATTGGCACCTGCAAGGTCCATCTTGTTGATTGCAAAAACTATGGGCACACCTGCAGCTGAAGCGTGGTTGATTGCTTCAACTGTCTGAGGCATCACGTTGTCATTGGCCGCTACTATGATAATTACAATATCAGTAATCTGTGCACCACGTGCACGCATCGCTGTAAATGCCTCGTGACCCGGCGTATCAAGGAAGGTAATCTTACGGCCGTTATCCAGCTTCACGCTGTAAGCACCAATATGCTGGGTAATACCACCTGCCTCATCGGCTGCTACTGATGCCTTACGTATGTAGTCAAGCAAAGTTGTCTTACCGTGGTCAACGTGACCCATTACTGTAACAATGGGTGGACGTTCAACCATATCATCAGGATTATCTTCTACTTCCTGGATTGTTTCAACAGCGTCAACACCAACAAACTCAACCTTGAATCCAAACTCTTCACTAACAAGTGATATTGTCTCTGCGTCAAGACGCTGGTTGATGGAAACAAAGAGACCCAGACTCATGCAGGACGCGATGATCTGGTTGACAGGTATATCCATCAGGTTGGCAAGTTCGTTAGCTGTAACAAACTCAGTAACCTTAAGAATCTTTCTTTCCTGATCCATTCTTTCGAGCTCGGCCTGCTGCCTCATTGTTGCCATATCACGCTTTTCACGACGGTGGCGCGCAGCTTTGGACTTGCTCTTGGAGGTAAGACGTGCAAGAGTATCTTTGATTTGCTTTGCAACATCTTCTTCACTGACTTCAGGACGAACAGGACGTTTCTTAACCTTATTTACAGGTTTCTTCTTGTTAGCATTGGCAGCAGCCTGATTTGCTCCACCTGGCTTGCCTTGCTGAGGTTGACCTGGTCGTCTCTCACCTTCCTTTACGCCCTTATCGGTTGCATTGGGGTCAGTGGCTTCTATATTAATTTTTTCTTTCTCTTTCTTAATTCTCTTACGCTTCTTCCTGCGAGCCTTACGATCATCACGCGACTCGTTACCATTGCGGTTGTCTACAGGAAGCTCTATCTTACCGACAACAGTTGGACCCGACAGCTTCTTAACCTGGGTGGGCATAAAGTTGTCATCCTCTTTTTTGGTTTCCTGCTGCTTTTCAGCAACCGGAGCCGCTGGAGTAACTGGCTTGGCTGTGGCAACTGGAGCAGGTTTTTCTTCCTTTGGCTGTGCTTTGGGCTCGGGTTTTGGAGCAGTCTTTTCAGTAGCTTTTTCTTCTGCCTTCTTCTTTGCCTCAAGATCTATCTTACCTACCACCTTAGGACCTTCAATAGTCTTCTCAGCCTTTAGGTCAATATGTTCAGGGGCCTTCTTTTCATGCTTTGCCACAGGTTCTGGTTTTGCCGCCACAGGCTCTGGCTTGGGAGCTTCCCTGACCGGAGCAGGAGGCTCCGGAGCAGCCTTACCCTCCACTTCCGGAGCAGGTTCCTGAGGTTTACTTTTTGCAAGATCAATCTTGCCAACTACTGTTACGTCTATCTTCTTCGACCTTCCTACTAATTCATCAATTGACAAAGAATCATCCTCAACCTCATCATTAGAGGTCTTATGAACGTTTTCTATCGATACCGTCTCTTTCTTCTCTTTATGCAATTTATCTATGAGTTCCTCTGATGCCTTCTTGACACTCTGATCAACTCTGAACTCCTTTTTCAGGAGCTCAACAATATCTTCAGAGACCTTCGTATTGGGGTTCATATCAATCTCGATCCCCTTTTTGTGAAGGAACTCCACGATGGTTGAAATACCAACGTTACACTCTCTTGCTACTTTACTTAGTCTTTGTACAACTGCCATAAACGGTACTTTCAATTTAATTCGGAAGTTCGGCTGAAATCCTCGGTTCCCCGCCAAAGATAGCTTATTTATTCAAATTCAGACCTCAAAATGGAAATGACTTCCTGTATAGTCTCTTCCTCCAGGTCTGTACGCTTAACAAGATCTTCAACAGGCAGATCCAACACCGACTTGGCTGTGTCACAGCCAATAGCCTTAAGTGCATCTAATACCCAACCGTCAATTTCATCGGCAAACTCATCCAATGAAACGTCTTCTTCCTCGTCTTCCTCTGTTTCACGATATACATCCAGCTCATATCCTGTAAGCTGACTTGCAAGACGAATATTTAATCCGCCCTTACCGATAGCCAGTGATACTTCTTCAGGCTTCAGATAAACCTGAGCCCTCTTTTCATCCTCAAATATCTTGATGCTGGATATCTTAGCAGGATTTAATGCCCTTTGGATGAATAGCTGAATGTTGTTTGTATAATTAATTACATCAATATTCTCATTGCGCAGCTCGCGAACAATCCCATGGATACGTGAACCCTTCATACCTACGCATGCTCCTACCGGATCAATACGGTCATCGTATGATTCCACAGCAATCTTAGCTCTCTCGCCCGGCTGACGTACTATCTTCTTGATAGTTATAAGCCCGTCATGAATCTCAGGCACTTCTAGTTCAAAGAGTCTTTCAAGGAAGACTTCTGAGGTACGTGATAAAATAATCAGCGGATTATTATTGCGAATCTCAACCCTTGCCACAACAGCCCTGATGGCATCACCCTTACGGTAGAAATCTGAAGGAATCTGCTCTGCCTTAGGAAGGATAAGTTCATTGCCCTCATCGTCAAGAACCAGCATCTCGCGTTTCCAGATCTGATATACTTCACCGGCTACAATCTCGCCAATACGTTCCTTATACTTATTATAGACTGCATCTTTTTGCAACTCCATAATGCGAGCAGAAAGATTCTGGCGCAGGGTAAGAATAGCCCTGCGGCCAAAGTCCATAAACTTGACCTCATCAGTAACTTCTTCGCCTATCTCGTAATCCTCATCTATCAGCTTAGCCTGACTTAAAGCTATCTGCAGATTCTCATTGACCACCTCTCCATCAGCAACAACCTCACGGTTACGCCAGATCTCAAAGTCACCTTTGTCGGTGTTGATAATAACGTCGAAATTCTCATCTGTACCGAACATCTTTACAAGCACACTGCGGAAAGCATCTTCCAGCACTCTGATAAGTGTAACTCTGTCGATGTTCTTCAATTCCTTAAACTCCGAAAAGGTGTCGATCAAATTAATATGTTCCATCGCCAAATGCTGTATGTTATATCCTCAATTAAAACTTCAATATCTCCTTAACTGACTTAAGCTCCTCAAAATTAAACGGATGCTCAATGATCTGCAACTCTTTCTTCTTCTTTCCTTCGGGTTTTACAATCTTTTCCTCCTTGATAACAAAACCACCATCATTTACTGAAAGCAGTTCTCCGCTATATTTCTCACCCGACTTAGTAAGCACTTCAACCTGACGACCAATATTCTTCACATACTGACGGTGCACCTTAAATGGCTGACCAATTCCAGGTGAAGAAACCTCAAGCTCAAAGTCTTCTTCCTCCCTATCCAATGATCCTTCTATCAGGCGTGAAATCTCTACACAGTAATCAATTCCAACACCATGGTCCCCGTCAATTGCAACAACAATGCGGCCCCCTTGTTTTATGTCAACATCAACGATAAAGTAACCGTCATCGTCTATCTTCTGTTGAATAATATCCAGTATTCTTCCCCTGCTCAGCATAGTTACTAGTTCATTAGAGGTAATAAAATAGGGGACCTCAAGTCCCCTACTCATCACAGGCCTAAATCTTTGCAAATTTAATCAAGAATTGTTTATTCTCCAAACTTTTGCTTCATAAATAAGGAACGCTGCTGCTATCAAAATAGCCGTCCCACATGCTATTCACTATGGATAATGCCATAAATTTGTATCTTTGACCGGCTTCAATACCTTAAATAAAAAATGATGAGCGAAACGAGATCCCTTTCAGACCTTGGCAGGTTCGGCCTGACCGAATACATACTTGAAAAATGCCGGGAGGCAGGGGCCTCCGGCAGAAATTCCGATGATGATGCAATTCTGCTTACTGAAGAAGAAACCTTGTCAACATCTGTCCTTTTCCTCGAAGGTATCAACTTCGACCTGATCTATACCCCTCTTCAACACCTCGGTTACAAGGTCATTACTGCTGCTGTCACAAATATCCTTGCAATGAACGGCAGACCTTCCGGCCTGTCGGTAAGTCTTGGAATCAGCAACAAGCTCAACCTCCAGATGATAGAGCAACTGATGGACGGAGTGTTTTCGGCCTGTAGACATTATGGTGTCAGCCTTGAAGCCTTTAAGCCGGCACCTTCACTCACAGGACTTACAATTGCTGCAACTTTGACAGGGAAAGTCCGGGACGGAGCTCAGTATAAACGTTCAGGTGCACAGGAGACAGATGTAATCTGTGTTTCAGGGGATTTGGGGGCTGCTTTGTTAGGCCTGCACCTTCTTGAAAGGGAAAAAAAAGTGTTGAAGTCAAGTGATTCCCAGCAACCTGAATTTGGCGATAACGACTATGTGCTTAGACGCCAGCTTAAACCTGAAGCAAGGGTAGATGTAATTGAAAAGCTGACTGAACGTGGAATCAAGCCTACAGCAATGACTGCTGTCACTGAGGGACTGGCCACTTCCCTGCTATTGCTCTGCAGAGCTTCTGACAAGGGGTGCAGAATTTATGAAAGCAAACTGCCTATACACCAGAAGACACTAAAGGCCTCATCGGAACTTAATTACAACCCGCTTATTGCAGCACTCAATGGTGGTGAGGATTACGAACTACTGCTAACTTTGCCACTAAAGGTTTATGAAGCCGAAAGCAGTTTTGTGAGCGGATTCCTTACTCCTATCGGATATATCAATGAAGCATCCAAAGCATGCAGGATGATTATTACAAGCAACGAGGAAACAGATCTCAAATCACCCGGATGGGGCAAACTATACCAATAATACCCTCTTGTCATGTACGAATATATCTCAGGAAAAATAGTTGAGCATGGTCCTGCTCACGTGGTAATTGAAAACAACGGCCTCGGTTATTTTATTAGCATATCCCTGTATACATTTGAGCAGATCAGAGACAAAAAAGAGGTGACTCTCCTGGTTCACGAACAGATTAGGGAAGATGCATATAATCTTTTCGGTTTTTCTGGCAGGGAAGAAAGGGAACTGTTCAGACACCTGATATCTGTTTCGGGTATTGGGGCCAATACAGCACGCATGATGCTATCCTCAGTATCTCCGGGTGAACTGACAACTGCCATTCTAAGTGGGAATACTTCATTGCTTCAAGGGATAAAGGGCATTGGTGCAAAGACGGCACAGAGGGTGATTATCGAACTGAAGGACAAGATAGGAAAATCAAGTGTCGACGAAATGAAATTATTTGCAGGACCAAACAATACAGTAAGAGAAGAAGCGTTATCAGCTTTGGTGATGCTAGGTTTTGTGCGCGGTGCCTCGCAAAAGGTAGTTGACAAAATATTAGCAGCACAACCGGAACTAAGCGTTGAACAACTGATCAAGGCAAGCCTGAAAATGTTGTAATGGCCTGTACTTGAGTACCCCTGTGCAGTAAACCCCAAAGTCTTTGAGAAAGAGTTTAACATATAAAATATTTGTACCGTTATTGTCTTCCCTGTTTGTACTGGCTGGTGCCGGTGAATACAAACCAGGTTCTCCTGCCTTGCAACTACCTTATTCCCAAAACGCCTCCGACACGATAGCTTCTCCCGTTGATCCTCTCAGAATCAACCCCCCGGTTGATCAGGTTTCCGGACGCCCTTCCGACAAGTCAGACCCTTTTATATTTCCCGAACCTGACAATATTGAGTACAGGACAGAATATGATCCGGCGACAGGCAGAATAGTAATGTACCGGATGATTGGAAATATCCCGGTGAAGCTTCCATACAGTATGACTGTAGAGGAATACAACAACCAACAGATACGTAACTCGCTCAGAGAATATTGGAGCCAAAAAGCAACTGAGGGAGCTACGGCTGAGGAAGACCGCTTCGGCCGTTTCAAAATCGGCGGGGATGTCTTTGAAAGTGTTTTTGGAAGCAATGTAGTAAATATCCGCCCCCAGGGTGTTGCAGAACTCAGAATTGGTGTCAACACTACAAAAATTGATAACCCCACATTGCAGGAAAGGCTGCGCAAGACTACCACCTTCGACTTCCAGCAAAAGATTCAGATGAATATTCAGGGGAGCATCGGGGAGCGCCTGAAACTTGGAATCAACTACAACACTGAGGNCACCTTCGACTTCGAAAACCAAATCAACCTTGAGTATTCAGGAGGCGAAGATGATATAATCAAGAAAATAGAGGCCGGGAACGTGAGTCTGGCATTGCCGGGAACGCTAATTACTGGAAGTCAGAGCCTTTTTGGTGTAAAGACAGAACTGCAATTTGGGAAACTCACAGTTCAAACCCTCTTTTCACAACAAAAGGGTGAGACAACTGTGATGAATATCCAGGGAGGTGCCCAAACCCAGGACTATGAAGTCTCAGCCGACCAGTACGATAAAAACAGGCACTTCTTCCTGTCTCATGTTTTCAAAGATCACTACGAAAGAGCCCTNGCCAATCTCCCTGTTATCAACTCCCCCTTTAATATAACAAAGGTGGAGGTATGGATAACCAATAGAACCAGCGACTTCCAGCAATCCCGCAATATAGTGGCTTTCTCAGACCTTGGTGAAGCCGCAGTCAATATGGAAAAACCCCTTACATGGAATGGCAAGGCCGCTGTTGCCTATCCCAGTAATGAAGCCAATGACCTATTCAACCAGATGACTTCTACCTATGCAGGCATCAGGGATATCAACCAGTCAACAGGCATTCTGCAGTCCATCACTACTATTGACCAAAATCCATTTACTAATTCACGGGACTATGAAAGGGTTGAGAATGCACGTCTAATTCCAGAGTCTGAGTACAAGGTCAATACCAAGCTTGGATACATATCTCTCAACACCCAGCTGAATGCTGACGAAGTCCTGGCTGTCGCCTTCGAATTTACATACAACGGTCAGGTTTACCGTGTTGGTGAATTTAGCAACTCAGGTATAGAAGCCCCCCAGGCCTTGATAGTAAAACTGCTGAAAGGCACTAACCTAAGTCCACGTATGAAGACATGGCAGCTCATGATGAAGAATATCTATTCAATCGGAGCCTATCAGGTCAGTCCGGATGATTTCAGGATGAACGTGGCCTTTATGAACGATTCTGTTGGTAGCTATATCACAACCTTCAATGAGGATGGAGAACATAACGGGAAGCTGTTTATTTCAATCCTCAACCTAGACAGGTTGAATAAGCAACTTGAACCATATCCTGATGGAACCTTCGACTTTGTTGCAGGCTATACTATTGCACCCGATCAGGGTAGAATAATCTTCCCCGTTTTGCAACCATTCGGTTCATNTATGGAGGAGAAACTCCAAAGTCTGCCCGCTTCGATAAGAGATAAGTATGTGTTCAAGGAATTATACGACTCAACACTGACGGTTGCTGGTCAGACCGCTGAAAAAAACAAGTACAGGCTTGTTGGTTCATACAAGTCCTCAGCCGGAGCTGAGATATCACTCAATGCCTTTAACATCCCACGCGGATCGGTTATTGTCACTGCCGGGGGACTAAANCTAACCGAGAATATAGATTATTCCGTCGACTATACTGCCGGACGTATTACAATACTCAATAGTGGTCTTATGGAGTCGGGAACCCCTATTCAGGTTTCGCTGGAGAACCAGTCGCTGTTTAACCTGCAGACCAAGACCTTGCTTGGTACACATCTTGACTACCGCTTTAGTGANGACTTCAATATCGGTGCAACAGTATTGCACCTTAGGGAAAGACCGCTTACCCAAAAGGTGGCCTTTGGGGATGAACCAATAGCCAACACGATATGGGGACTTAACACTTCCTACTATACGCAGTCCGACCTCTTGACAAGCCTTATTGATAAACTGCCACTGATACAGACTAAGGCGCCGTCATCCATCTCTTTTGAAGCTGAGTTTGCACAGCTGATTCCGGGGCACCCAAGTGTGATTAAAAAAGAGGGTAATTCATATATCGACGACTTTGAAGGTACCAAGATCCCAATAGATATGAAGCACCGGGAAGCATGGCAACTAGCAAGTGTACCCCAGGGTCAGGATCAGATCTTTCCCTATGCATCATTAAACAATGACCTGCGCTATGGCTACGGTAGAGCAAGATTGGCATGGTATCATATAGACCCCTTGTTCCTTCGCAATACCAACCTTACACCTGACCATATCCGTCGTGATAAGGATGCCAGATCTAACCACTATGTTCGTGAGGTCTATGAAAGGGAAATCTTCCCAAACAAGAATCCGGCTTACGGTGAGCCGACAAATATCTCGGTGCTTAACCTTGCTTATTATCCAACAGAAAGAGGTCCATACAACTTCAGTACTGACCTCAACCAGGACGGAAGCCTTAGAAATCCCAGACAAAACTGGGCTGGTATAATGAGAAAAATAGACACCAATGACTTCGAGGCTTCCAATATTGATCATATCGAGTTCTGGCTTATGGATCCCTTCATATATGATCAGGGAACCCATGAGGGAGGATACCTCTATATCAACCTTGGAGACATCTCAGAGGATATTCTGAAGGATGGCAGGAAATTTTTCGAACAGGGTCTGCCGGGACCTGGAGAACCCTTTGATGTGGATTCTACTGTTTGGGGCTACATCCCCAAACGTCAAAGCCTGGTCAATGCATTTAGCAACGATCCGCAAACCCGATTAATGCAGGATGTTGGTCTCGATGGGATGAACTCTGAAGCTGAGAGACGTTTTC
>JGI24710J26742_10004235_pt1 | contig 11881 bp, 9 predicted proteins | sample BioPla2DNA2_FD_26742 | JGI IMG/M metagenome (IMG submission 26742) | reverse complement strand
TTATTGCTAATAGATAAAAGGAATAAGTAATAGGGAATAACTATGAGTTAAGGACTAAGAGTGTGCAGTGGACAAGAAATTTTGTTTTTAATTGTGAATTGTGAATTGTGAACTGTGAATTTGTTATTAGTTCTGTTATTATATAATTAGTTGACATTAAGGAGGCTAATAAATGGAAATTGGGAAAGTGCCAAATGAGATTTTAGAAAAAATAGTTTTCTCAAATATAAAAAACAAAAGGGAAGAAGTACTAGTAAGTGCTGCAATAGGAGAAGATAATGGAGTCATTGACTTTGGAGATAGCGTTTGTGTTGTAAGTACTGATCCCATTACTGGAACTACTAAGGATATAGGAAAGCTTGCTATACATGTTTCATGTAATGACATAAGTACTAATGGTGCGGAACCAATTGCGGCTTTGCTTACAATTCTATGTCCGCCTAAAACTACTGAAGAAGAACTTGAAATCATAATGAGAGATGCAGCAGAGACAGCAGCTGAAATCAATGTAGAAATAATTGGTGGCCATACCGAAGTGACAGATAGCGTAAACAGTGTAATTGTAAGCACTACGGTAATAGGAAAGCAGTTGAAGAGCAAATTATATGATTATAGCAAGATAAAGATAGGAGACAAGGTGGTTCTAACCAAGTATATAGGAATAGAAGGGACCTCGATAATTGCAAAAGAAATCGGTGATGAGCTTGTAGGCAAGATCGGAAAAGAAAATTTAAATAAAGCAATTAATATGGATAGGATGCTAAGCGTAGTTAAGGAAGGCATAACTGCTGGTAACTACAATGCCTTATATATGCATGATATTACAGAAGGAGGAGTCTATGGAGCAGCATGGGAGGCTGCTAGGGCTATTAATAGAGGTTTGCTTTTATACGAAGAGATGATTCCGATAATGGATGTGACAAAAGAAATATGCGAAATATTAGAAATAAATCCATATAGATTGATATCAAGCGGAAGCATGCTAATAATTATTAGCGAAGAAGATTTTGTTGAATTAGAAAAAGAATTGTCAGATTTAGACATTAAGTCTACAATAGTAGGAGAAATTATAGATGAAGGAATTTNCAGAATTAAGGGTGGATTAAAGTCCGTAATAGATCCACCTACTAGTGATGAGCTATACAGAGCACTAAAGGATAGTTAAAAGCATTATTATTACATTACAGTTACAAAATTGCTAATTCATTGACATTATAAGTCTCCAGATGATATAAAATAATTAGGTGGATTACATAGGATAAGACATAAAAGGAGGTTATTGAAGATGAAAAGATGGTTGGTGATTATATCACTGCTTGTAGTTTTGCTAACTGTCAATTCCTTGGCATTTGGGGCCAATGATACTATAAATGTAAGTATGAATGGTAAGAACATGCAAGTTAAAGAAGTGGGAGTTTTATTGGATGGACAAGCATTTGAAGCTGAAGTCCCGTCATTTATTTATGGCGATAGAACTCTGGTACCAGTTCGTTTTGTAGCCGAGAGATTAGGCGCAAAGGTTGACTGGGATCAATCGACAAAAACCGCCATTGTTACACGTGGCAGTGATGAGATTAGATTGACAATAGATAGCAATCAAGTAGTCTTAAATAATCAGACAAGAACATTAGACAACAATTCCACACCTAGACTTGTAACATTCAGCAACAATGATTCTAGAACTATGGTTCCTGTAAGATTTGTTTCAGAAGCATTTGGTTATGAAGTAGGATGGGATTCAGAATATGAAATCCCTTATATCAATTCTACTGATGATTCTGAAGATATCCAAGTTATTGAGTTAAACCCGATTATAACTCCAGGACCTGAAATAACTGAAGAAAATTCTGAAATTGCAACGATTAGCAGTGTTAATGTTGTCAAGGGGAGTACGGAGAAGTATAGAATTATTATCAATAGTGATAAAGCTATCAATTATCAGTCCTTATTTTTGCCAGATTCTAATAAATTGGTAATTGATATAGAAAATTCAGTACTTAAGACAAGTACAGGTGATGCTTATAATTTTATTCCAGTCAATGATAACTTAATCAAGAGCCTAAGTTATTCTCAATATCAAACAAATCCATATATAACAAGAGTGGTGGCAGAGTTATATGATAAATATAATTTTGATATTTATACTTCTGGGGATGGAAAGACGACTGTAGTCACATTTGAAGAGTATAAGTTTGATGGAGTATTTGTTGACAACATTGATGGTAGAGATGCATTGGTTATCGAAGGTATGAAGGATGTAGACTACAATATAATGACATTGACTTCACCTAATAGGGTAGTTATAGACTTATTAGACACAAACCTTACAAACAAAATTTATGAATACAATGTTGAATTTGGTTTTGTTCATAATGTAAGGGTATCCCAGTTCTCTGGTGATAAAAACTACAGTTCAAATGATAGAATTGTAAGAGTTGTCCTAGATGTTATGGATGGAGTTAATGATACAAATGTATCAATTAAAAGAGATGATGACAGATTAATAATAAGTCCGGAAAAAAGCATATGGGAGTATATGACATATGACAATAGCCATATAGATAAATACATTTCTATAAAGAACAATGAAAAAACAAGTTACGACATAGAATATGATTATGGCTCAACTACAATGTTTATAACCATACCGAAAGAAAGCACTGATATTGTAGAAGGTGAAACCCTAGTAAGAGATAATTTTATTAATGGCATTGCAGTGACTGAGAATCGTCATGATACTGTAATAGCTATTAACTTTAAAAGAGGGATTGAATACAATATATTATCAGGTAAGAAGGATGATACCATTGAAATAGTAGCAAGAAGAGATCCAAGCATTTCTTATACTGATAAAACTATAGTAATTGATCCAGGCCATGGTGGTAAAGCTCCGGGAGCAATTTCACCAAATGGGATTAAAGAAAAGGATGTAAATCTAGCATTGGCATTAAAAACACAAGCCTTACTTGAATCACTTGGCTATGATGTTATAATGACTAGAACTAATGATATAGATATTGATTTAAACGAGAGAGCCAATATCGCTAATAGAAACAATGCTGATATTTTTGTTAGTATTCATCATAATTCAACAACAAATCCAGATATAAATGGATTAGAGATCTTGTATTGTCCAAGGGATCTTGGAACTAACAAGACTGACGAACAATATCCCCTAGCATATAGTGTCAGTAAAGGAATATTAGCTAGTACTGGTGGAGAAGACAGGGGTATAATACAAAGACCAAAGCTTGTGGTAATTAGAGAAGCCAATATGCCTGCTATATTAGTAGAAGTAGGATATTTGTCAAATGCTGAAGATGAAGCTAGAATTCTAGATGAAAATTATCAAAACTTAGTAGTTATAGGACTTGTTAATGGAATACAAAATTATTTTGAAATGTATTAAAATATAAGGGGGGGATAACCTCCCTTAAATTGTCTAAAAGGAGATTAAAAATATATGTTTATAAGTTATTTTTTAATTTTTGCATCTAGGGTCTTAGACGTATCACTTATGACAATAAGGACCATAATGGTAGTACAAGGAAGAAGGGTCCATGCAGCAATTATAGGTTTTTTTGAAGTTGGTATCTATGTAGTTGTCCTTAGTACAGTGGTAAGTAATTTAGACGATCCATTAAAACTACTAGCATATTGCTTAGGGTATGCAACTGGGAATTATGTTGGAATAACAATTGAAAGTAAGATTGCCCTAGGAAATCTTTCTGCTCAAATAATTCTCAAAACTTCAGGCAATAAAGAATTAGTAGACAAGTTGAGAGAGAACAAATTTGGAGTAACTGTAGTTCAGGGTGAAGGGATAAATGGATATAAAGATTTATTAATAGTTGCTTTACACAGGAAGGATTTACCGGTCTTAAAAGAAATAGCATATGAATATGATGAAACTGCATTTATTACAGTAAATAATGTTAACCCAGTAAGTGGTGGATATTTTAGAACATTAAAAAAATAAGCTTTTTATGCATAGTCTAAAAACCCTCTTATTATAATATAGTATAGAAGTATTATAATAGGGGGGTTAATTATGATTAATAGGAGAATAGCTATATTTGCACTAGTTGGAATTCTATTTTTTTCTGCTGTTACATTGAGAAATAAGCTAGTTTCTGATGACATTTCAGATCTTGTAGATGAGATTGAAATTGTAGTATCTGATGATGAAATTCAAATCGTAGAAGATGATGGAATGAGGAAGACTACTTTATATTTTAAAGATGAAAATGGTTATTTGGTACCTGTTATGAGAAGGATACCTTGGGAAGAAGGTATAGGGAAAACAACATTGAGGAATATGATTGATACGCCTGAACTTAGAGCAGCCTTAGACAATACTGGATTATTGCCATTGATTCCTTCTGGAACTGAAATCCTTGGTATGACAATAGACCCAGATACAGGAGTTTGCAAAGTCGATTTTTCTGAAGAATTCTTGAACAATGAAAGCAGAGATGATGAAGAAAACCTAATAAAGGGCATAATATATACATTAACCGAGTTTCCTACTATAAGTGAAGTTAAACTTATGGTTGGGGGAGCTGAAATAGATACATTAAAAAATGGTACAAATGTAGCTAGTACATTAACTAGAGATAATATTAACTACTTAGGAAGTTTAGAAGAAGCTAGATCTGATGTGGTAGTATATTACAAGGGTGAAGGAAGCTCAGAATTTGAATATTTTGTGCCAGTAACTATTCCTACAATGGCTCCCGTTTCAAATGTGTTTACTGCACTTGATATTCTATTTGAAGGTCCTCCAGAAGGTTCAGGTTTGTTTTCAGACATTCCTAGAGACGCAGAATTTCAAGGGGTAGAGATTAAGGATGGGACAGCATATGTGGAGATTAGTTTAGGAGCTGAAAGCATGTTAACAATTGAATCTACTCTAGATGATGTTATTAAGAATATCGGTCTAACACTAAGTGAATTTGAAGAAATAGAATCAATTGAAGTATTAGTAGGTGAAGATGCAATAAATACATCAATTCCTGTATTTGCAAATGAATACTAGACAATTCACAATGCACAATGCACAATTCATAATGGGCAACTCACACTTCACAATTTAAAATATATAAGGATAAAAACCTGAGATCTCTCACATTCGTTCACCTCCCAAGGGGGATAGGCAGCGAAATGATAGCTTTTGTGTCTAGTGGCCTTGGTGTCGCTGCCATCCTGAGCGTTAGCGAAGAATCTCAGGTTTTTCTTCTGTAAACTGTGAATTGTCATTCGTGAATTGATTTGATACAATAGAAAATGAGATAGGAGAGATTAACATGAGAATAGATAATAGAAAAAATGATGAACTGAGAGAGGTAAAGATTACAAGGGATTACTTAATTCATCCATATGGATCTGTTTTAATAGAGATGGGGAAAACTAAAGTTATATGTACAGCTATGATTGATGATAAGGTACCTCCATTTTTGAAAGGCACAGGAACTGGATGGATAACTGCAGAATATTCAATGCTACCAGCTTCTACAACTAGTAGAAAGGTTAGAGATTCATCTAGGGGCAGAATCGATGGGAGAAGCCAAGAAATCCAGAGATTAATAGGAAGATCTCTTAGAACAGTTGTGGATTTTAATAATATCGGAGAGAGAACAATATGGATAGACTGTGATGTTATTCAAGCAGATGGAGGGACTAGAACTGCCTCCATTACAGGAGCCTTTGTAGCCTTAGTAGATGCCTTATATAAATTACATAAAGAAGGTGCAATAGATTATTTGCCAGTAAATAACTATCTTGCAGCAGTAAGTGTAGGAATAGGTAAAGATGGACCAATACTTGATTTATGTTACGAAGAGGATCACAAAGCATTAGTAGATATGAATATTGTAATGACAGATAAGGGAGAATATGTAGAAATACAAGGTACAGGTGAAAATGCAACTTTTTCTAGAACTGAGCTAAATACATTGCTAGAATTAGGTGAGAAAGGCAATATAGAATTGTTTGCTAAGCAAAAAGAAGCCTTGGGTGAAATAGGTAATCTCATTGGAGTTAAGAGGTAGTCTATGGTTAAGAGAAAGCTTGTAGTTTCCACTGGAAACAAACACAAAATAACTGAAATAAGAGAAATATTAGATGATCTAAAGATAGAAGTCATCTCAAAAAACGATATAGGTTTCAAGAACTTTGATGTAGTCGAAGATGGAGAGACCTTAGAAGCTAATAGTATAATAAAGGCTAGGGCTTTAGCTGAAAAGCTTGACTACATAGTTATAGCAGATGACACAGGCCTTTTTGTAAATGCACTAAATGGAGAGCCTGGAGTTTATTCTTCAAGATATGCTGGTGAAGAAGGTAATGACAAGAAGAACTGTGAAAAACTATTAAAAAATCTTGAAGGAATAGAGGATAGAAGTGCATACTTTAAGACAGTTATAGCCCTTATAACAGAGAACAAAGACCTGTTAATAGCAGAAGGAATCTGTAAAGGTATGATTATTAAAGAAGGCAGAGGAGAAAATGGTTTTGGATATGATCCAATATTTGTGCCTGATGGATATGAGTTGACATTTGCTGAGTTAGGACATGATGTAAAAAACAGAATTAGTCACAGGGCTTTGGCTCTTGAAGAATTGAAGAATATATTAGAAAAATTGCTTTAGAATAGGGCAAATAATAGGCATTGTGAAGTAGTTTCTTCACAATGCCTATTTATATCAATTATTTTACATCAATAAAAACATCTACATTATAGTTTGGTAAGAGAAATGAATCAATATTATCAATAGAAATCCTAATTGGTACTTCTGTTTCGTTGTTGTTTGTGAAAGCNATTTGTGATATATAGATAACCTTTCCAATATATTCCCTTGACCTATCTGCCACAGGTACAATTCTAACAGATGAACCTATTTGTATATCTCTGATAAACTCTTCCACAACATCTGCTTCTATGATTAGACTATCTAGATTCACAATGGTAAAGGCCTTAGATGTAGTATCTACTATACTTCCAGGATTGTATATTATATCGTAAACAGCAGCATTTTCGAATTCAGATACTATCTGATTATCTATAATATATGGTTTATTAATTTTGTCAGCTAATGAATTTAAACTGTTTTCAATTTGTTTTATACGTTCATTTTGAATGGATACCTGATACCTTTCTGCACTTTGCTTAGTGTTTAATTGATCTAATTCTAGATTATATTTCTCAGTAGTTAATTGTTGTTGATATTCAATAGTCGCTACATTATTATGGGCTTCGTCCAGGGCTAATTTTGACTTTTGGAGCATTTCTTTTGATATTGCCCCCATATTATATAGTGCTTGGTTGGAAGAATGATCTTCCAATGCCTTATCATATACTTTTTTAGCTAGTTCTAGTTCACTGTTTAGCTTTTCCATTTCTATGTCTATATCTTGTATTTTTAAACCCTTTAGACTTGCATTGGCTCTTTGATAGTCAAGATTTGCAATGTTTAACTCATTATTTTTATCTCTTATTAGATTATAATAATCTGATAAATCTAATGTAAGTATGGGATCATTTAATTCTAAATGTTGACCTTCTATTGCTATAAGCTCAATTACTTTGGCAGGAAAATCAATAATCACATCCTTTGATTCGGCTGCCTTTACTATCCCAAAAGCCTCTATCTCCGTCAACTCATCTGATAGATCTACTTCTTGAACAAGGGCTTCATCTTCTCTATCATTACAACTCATTGTTAAAACACTTATAATAACAATTAATATAAGGACATATATTTTTTTGGTCTTTATCACTATTCCCACACCCTTCCGTCTTTTACATTTATAATCCTGTTGCCATATCTAGCTGCTTCTAATGAATGACTTACCTGAACTATGGTTTTTCCTTTAACCCTATTAATTTGTTGTAGCAAATTCATGACTTCTTCAGATGTTTTACTGTCTAAATTCCCAGTAGGTTCATCAGCTAGAATAATATCAGGATCATTTATTAATGCCCTAGCAATTGCAACCCGTTGTTGTTGACCTCCTGATAATTCTCTAGGAGTATGTGTTTTACGATTAGATAGTTCTACTATATCTAATATTTCATCTAATTTTTCTTGGTATTCTTTTATTTGCCGACCATCTAAAAGTACTGGAAGCATAATGTTTTCTTCAACCGTTAAGTTTGGAACAAGATTATAAAATTGAAATACGAAGCCTATAATCCTACGCCGCATTACACTTTGATCTTTGTCCGAAAGGATAGAAATATCACTACCATTTACAAGGATTTTCCCATCAGTAGGATTATCTAAACCTCCCATTAAATACAACAATGTGCTCTTGCCTGAGCCAGAAGGACCCATTATAGTTATAAATTCTCCTTTATTGATAGAAAGATTAATATTTTTTAAGACCTCAACTTGGATTTCTCCTAAGAAAAAGGTTTTGTATAAGTCAACTACTTTAATTATTTGTTCCATAATCCACCTCCATCATTCGTACTTAACACCTTCTATGATACTTTGCTTAGAGATTTTTATTCCCGGGCTGATCGACGCAACTACGGCAATTATAATGGCTCCAACAATTGAATTAACAAAGAAAATACCTGTATAATGTATCTTTAGGGGTACAGACATTGCTTTTACTAGATATGGAACACCTGATAGCATTTGAAGTCCACCTATTATTCCAACGATACCTCCGACTAGCCCTCCTGTTAAGGCTTCTATCATAACCATTTTCATGGTTTGTTTTTTGCTCATACCAACTGAACGAAGTATAGCAATGGACCGCTGCCTTTCTATAAAACTAATGGTATAATTATTAAAGACTCCGAATATACCTATTAGCATTGCAAGTATGGAAAATGCTTTTAAAATAATCATAAATTGATTATTAGAATCATAATTCATCTTTGTCATATTTGAAATAGTGTCGCCATAAGCACCTTGCCTCATAAATTTGTCTTGAATTGCATAGAGGACTTCATCAGGATTTTTAGATGTTTTTATATAAATGCTTCCAAAATTGGATTCTTTCATATCTATCTTATAATATTTCTGAGAAATGATTCCATAGCTTCCGTTGTAAAACAGTGATTCATAAAAGCCAATAACTTTATATGTTTTATCTCCGCTTTTCATTTCCAAGACTATTTCATCACCTATATTTAAACCCAATTCATCCCTAACCATCTGAGCAACCATGATATTTCTTCCATCGTCAAGTTTTTGTAAGGCTTCCTTTGGATTGCCTTTTCCATCATAATTAAAACCTACAAAATCTTCATATCTTTTACTGTCAATTCCCTGCAAATATCTAATTGTATATTGAGTATCTACTACATTTACACCTTCCCAAGTTTCATAAGAACCATATGTACCTATGACACCATCCATTCCTCTAAGGACCTGTTCTGTATTTCTGTTGGCTCCGTTTACAAAAAGCATGATATCAAATTTCCAGTCCTTGTAGGCATTTAGAACCTCAATTCCAACACTATTACTAATAGTGTTTATCATAAGAATCGTTGAAATTCCAATGGTCAGAAGAGATATGTTATTTAATATATTCTTATTATCTTTAATATTTTTTACTGCAAGAGTCCCTTCGTTGCCAAAAATAGTAGCAAAGGCTTTTTCAAATACTTTTAAAAACCCTTTACTGATGTAGGGTATAAACATTATTAGTGCAATTGTTGAAAGTAGGATACTTACAATGTTTGCAACCATAGCATATGAATCCTGTATAATTCTAGGTATAATAATTCCAAGACTAATAAAAATAATTCCCATAAAAAGCTTATAGCTTTTATTCCTTGATTTTGCTTCTGTAGTATTCAATACTAAATCCTTAATAGAGATTTTTGATACCCTTTTTATAGGTATCCATGAACTTATTAAGGCGACTACTACAGCTAATAAAAATGATTGTAAAAGATTAAATATACTAATATTAATATTGACATTCATTTTTCCACCAATATAAGGATCAGATGCCATGATATTAGCAATGATATATAGAAATCCAATACCAAGTATGTCACCAAATATTCCCCCAATGATTCCGTATGTCAAACTCTCACCTATTAGAATAGCATCAGTCATTTGCCTAGTAGCTCCAATACTTCTAAAGGTCCCGATTACTGGTAGCCTCTCAACAGTTATTACCTTAAATGTTGAATAGATTATAAAAATACTAATAAACAAGACCATAGTTGTCATCATAAGTAAGGGAACTGTAATGTATTGAGAGTAGGTCTCTAGTTCCTCTTGGGAAAAGGGTTTTTGTACTGTGTATCTTGAATACATTTCTGCTAATTCATTTTCTATAGAGTCCTTGTCAACTCCTTCATCTAATACTACATATCCTGTATTAACTCTACCTTTTATAGCGAAAAGGGAAGCTAAAGTGTCAATTGGCATGATAGCTGTTATTGTATTAGATTGAGGAATATACTTAAAGAGACCAGTTGGTCTAGCAATGGCCCAGACTATAAATTTTCTGCTTTCTCCGTTTATTTCTAAATCTATAGTATCTCCTACATCAAAGCCATAGTCATCTGCAAAAATGGAACTTAAGATTATATGATTTCCTTCAAAAGCTTTACCAACAGCAGATTTACTAAGATTAATTGGATTGAATTTTTCAAGTTCCTTTAAATCAAAGCCTCTAAGAGTTAGGGTTTCCCACTTTATCTTAGATTCTAGAGCTTTTCTTTCTGGAAGCTTATATCTTCCAGAGGCAACAACTTCTCCTGCTATAAATTTGACTCCTTCTATGGGCTCTGTCTTTATCTTAAAGCTATTAGAAGGGGAGTTTTGGTTGGGATATATGAGAATATCTGCCTTTCCAATTTGTTCTCTAAATTGTTCTTCATATAAATTCTTCATGGTTTCAGACATTCCATTAGATGCAAAAAATAGGGCAGCAGAAAGGGTAACAGAAAATATTATTATAAATGTTCTGAACTTTTTCTCAAAAATGCTTTCTAGTATGTATTTTAAAATAATTTTCATATTGTCTCTCCAATTATAAAGATTGTTTTACCTTACTTAAATAACTTGGTTTAATATTATTATCCTATTTTATCTTATCCCCAATGATAATTAATGTCTATATATTTTTCCCAAAAATTTGAAACAAAAAAGCTGCCATATAATTGGCAGCTTGAAACAAAAATATTTAATTAACGTATAGTCTTTAGTGCCTTAGCCCAAGGAATCAGTTGGTTTAATTGATCATTCACACTGTTTTCTTTGCTTTCACCTGGTTGGAATACACCATCTTCATTAAAGTCAGTGAATAATGAAAACATCACTTGTTCACGTACATCAGCCATTTGTAGCTCACCTACTATTTGCCTTAAATGTTCTACAGCTCTAACTCCCATAGCACTTCCATAGCTTACAAAGCCTACAGCTTTGTTGTTCCATTCTAGACCTAGGTAGTCAATTGCATTTTTTAAAGCTGCTGATGTTGAGTGATTGTATTCAGGGGTTACCATAACAAAGCCATCAAATTCAGCAATTTTTGCTGCCCATTTTTTCGTATGTTCATTTTCATATTGGTGGTATCCTGCAGGTAGAACCTCGTCTAAAAGTGGCAGATTATAGTCTGCAATATCTATAAGTTCGAATTCAGCATCCGTTCTTTCTTTTGCTACTTCATAGTACCACTTAGCTACTTGTTCTGCATTTCTTCCTGGTCTTGTACTTCCTATTATTATACCTATTTTTAACATTCAATTCCCTCCGTTAATTTAGCATTTATACTTATATTAATTTATTGACTTACTATTTGTTAGTGCAACTTAATATAAATATACCCATATGCTTTATAGTATAACCATATTATTCAAAAACATTTATATAGTCTTATTCATTAATTATTTTTAATTTTAATG